>Ga0114981_10000501_pt1 | contig 25514 bp, 24 predicted proteins | sample S_140806_MF_Meta_FD_87028 | JGI IMG/M metagenome (GOLD analysis project Ga0114981, IMG submission 87028) | Freshwater microbial communities from Lake Simoncouche, Canada to study carbon cycling - S_140806_MF_MetaG | ecosystem: Environmental > Aquatic > Freshwater > Lake | place: Lake...
ACTTTAGGATTACTTTCTTTACAAGTTTCATAATCTTTACATCCCCCAACAGTTTCAATATCAAGGAATAGAATTTTGGTAATTGGTATTTTTATCATTTTTATTTAACTAAGGTTTTATACCATTCACTTCTATTTTTTGTAACAGTATCAAGATGGTATTTAACTTTAACTGTTTCGTATAATCTATTTCCCATGTCTTCAATAAGATTAGGGTTTTGTACTAATTTTTTAATATATTTTGACCAATCACTATGATTTCTATTCTCATCTACCAATAACGCATTCCCATCATGAAATTGACCCTCTTTAAGACAATGTTGTAAATCAATATTGTAAGGACCAACACTTGAGGCAATTAAGGCTTTCTTATAAAATCCAGCCTCAATTACTTTTAATTGAGATTTCATTCTGTTAAAAATATGGTTTTTTATTGGTGATAGTGAAATATCAAACTTACTATAATTTGTGGCGTATGATGTAACAGGTTTTGTCCAAACGCGTAAATAAGGTAACTCTTCTTGTGAAATATATTCTTTATCTTTATATTCCAACAAAAACTTTTTATAATCATTTGGAATGATATTGTAATTATCAGTAAAGATTTTTTCATATTTTACCCAAACTGTCTCATCTGGTCGAATATCTCTTTTTCTTTCTTCTTTTGTTTGTGCGTTAATTTCAGTTACCGTCCCTCTTAAATCAAAACCACAAATAACGTATTGTATATTTTGATTTATTTCATCACCTATTTTTTGAACAAACCCACTTAATAATTCAATATCGTGCAAATGAGAAGAACCTCCAAGCCAACCTACTCTAATTTTTTTAGAATCCAACGTTTTTTCTTTAAATTGATTTTCATTTGGATTAATTGCGTTTGGAAATACAATAACATTTTTATTTATTTTTTTAATTTCATCGGCAAATAATTCAGTTGTTGTTGTAACCCAAGAAGCTTCTTTTAAATTCGCAATAATTTTTTCGTGTATTTTATGTTGTACAATTAAACTATGAATTGGGTGTTCTTTTGTTGGTAACCAATAATCATCTAAGTCAATTATTACTACAATACCTAAACTTTTAAGTGATTTAATTATTTTAGGGCATTCTTCGTATTGGGTACCAATACTTCTATGAGCATGTACAATTTGGTATTGTTTCCAATAGTTAACGTCATTAATCTTTGGTTCATAATCAATATCAACATGGAAATCATCTGAGTATAAATTTTGCAAGTGTATGTGGGGGTCAATAGAGCGAAATTTGCCAACGCCCGTACGGTCAGAGGGTAATACTAACACTTTAATTTTTTCACGACCATTTAGAGGCAAAATTGTTTTTTGTTTCATAATAATTTATAGTTGTTTAAATTTTGTATAATAATCGTTAAGTTTTTTTAAATTACTTCTAAATAATAACCATAATTAACGAATAAATCAATCTTATTTTTATTGTGACCCCAATTTTTATTAATTGTTAAATGAAAATAAGATATTAAAAAACCCCCCAACAATTACTGTAGGAGGGTTTTAAAAAAATTATTAAATAGTGTTACAAAAGTTTTTTTATTTTAGTTACTTTTCCTTCAAACAAATGTTTCCCCACTTTAAATGAAAAAATGTCGTTTGATTTTTTAACAGATTCTACTAATAACCCTTCTTCCGAAAGGATTTCACGTAAACTCTCTTTAATTAATTCTTTAAGATTAGTTGAGTCTGAAAATTGTTCTTTTTGTAATAATGGGGCTGTTTTTTTACCTGACGCGTCAACATTCATTAATCTTGCCGCTTTATCAATTAAATCGTTAGACAAAGTTGAAGTTGATTGTTTAGGTTGATGTATAGGATGTTCAATCATTAACCGTTTAATTTCATCTGGTAATTTTGAATTTAAAATTTTGTCTTTAGAATTTACTTGAGAAGAATCAATTTGTTTTTTTGGAGCGCTTTCTAACATTACATTGTCTGGTAAATTATATTTTGCTTGCGGAGCTTGATAATCATCAACTGTCGGTGAACTTAATCCTAAATTTGTATTACCTGCTCTAGGTATTTCGTTATGTTTTTCCATTATTTTTTTGGAAATTAATAACTTATTAATTAAATCATTTTCATTCATAAATTATACTATTTGGTCGTCAAATTTTGTGTTTATAATGACTCTTACCATTCCTTTATCACCACTTGGATTATACCCTGGTCTTACCTGATTAAACTTTTCATTTGAAGGTTTAAAAGACATTATTTTGTCAACTCTAAATAATCTCCATCCAGGTAAAGGTTGTTTTCCATTATACGATGTATACGATGCTCCTTCTTCGTCCCAAGCTCTTAATACAGGATTATCGGATTTACTATAACCAAAACATACGGGTTCTATTTGTCTTAATCCTCTTCCTCCCGGCTCATCACCATTATAATAAATTATAACTTTATTTCTTTTTTTTATTGCGTCAACAATTGAATCTATTGACGCTATTTCTAAAATAAGTGATTTTACCGAATTGTAAAGTTTCATTATGAACCTGGAGTGGTATATGGTTTATTTTGTTGATATAAATTAGTAGTTAATTCACTATTTCTTTCACGAACATCTTGTATTGCTCCTGCAGATAAATTATGAATATCTAAATCACCACCAGTACCTTTACCTTTTTCATCTCCATCCGCAAGAGCGTCTGGATTAACCGCAGAATATTCATTTTTATTCGTATAATCGTTTTTTGGTATTAATTTTGCTCTTTCAGCATCAGCGTATGCCGATAATTTATTGATTGGTTGTGATAAATCAACCGGTTCTTTTTGTGCCATTTTATATTATTTTTTTTATTATTTCGTTTATTCTTTTAAGATTTTCAGTAATTTTTAAACCGTAATAATTTAATGAATCACCATGCGATTTTGACGGTCTATTCATATCCTTAATATTGTCTTTAGTGTGTTCATCATTAAACCTATTTGGTAAAACAACAGAAGTGTGTTTTTTTGTGCCGCTAATATCATCTCTCATATTACGTAAAGTGTTATCAACCCATTTTTTAACATAATCTCCACCATTTAATATAAATGATAAATCATTATTATTACCTTTAAAATTATCAAACCAATTTTTCATTCTTTTTAATTGTTGATAAGTAACTTCTTTAGAATTTCTAAGTTCTTGATTTCTTTTGTAACCTTCAGTATTTTTATCCGCATTAGATGCCGAATCATTACATTTACCTAAATAAATTATAACTTCTTCAGGTATAGATACTTTATGTCCATATAAATCTTTATTCATTTTGTTTTAAGGCTTTAATAAGTTCAGACATACTAACACCTTCTTTTTCAGCTAATTTTTTTATCGCTTTAATATTTTGAAAAATAATTTTATTTAATGGTTTTGATTTTTTTGAAATATCGGAATTGTCCCCTTTTTTAACAATAATGTCTTCAACCATTTTTACCATTTTTTCTTTTTGTGCGTTTTCTAATTGTTCTTTTTCTGAAAGTCTTTGTTTTAATTTACCTTTTATTTTTTTAGCGTTAGGTAATTTTCCAAATTCGTCTGCTCTATGTTTAGGGTTATCAACTCCCATTTTTTTTAATGTGTTAACAGTGTTTTTATAATCCATATCTTCAGTTTCTTCGTAACCAAACGCGTCTGAATAATCGACTTCTGACACAATATTGTCTTTTTTATCTTCACTTTCACCCCAATAAACACGATACCCTCTTCTTATAGGGTCATTCATAGGTCTTGACATGACAACTGTTTGGTCCATAGTTTTTTTTGGGTGCATTGCCATATCTAAAATTGGGACACTAGAATCTTTTAAAGCACCATCCGAATCAACCAATTCTTCAATTTCTCCGTTTTTTTCTATTTTATCTAATTTATTACCTAATTCTTTTTTAGAAGTTTTTTTGTTGGATTTTAAAGTATCGTTTAACATTTTTTTTACAGAAGTTTCATTTTTTTTACTAAATGTTTTTTTTGAAACTTCTTTTTTAGTCTCATTTAAAATATTACTTATGGCGTAAAATACGTCAATAGTATCTTGTCTTTCTTTAATTAAAAAAGAAATTTCATCATTAAAGTATAGTTTGTTATATGAAAGCATATTATTTTTTATTATAAATACTACGTTATTAAGTATTTATTTAAAAAAAATGGCATACTCAAATATCAATCAGTACGTTAATTCAAATTTGTTTCCAAAGTTAAAATTGGAACTATATGACATGTCATTAACATCAGATGAAACAGGATTTAATCAAGAGGTTGTTTTTTCTCCTTATTTAATTGCTCAAACATACGGTAATAAATTACCAATTTATTTTGACATTAATTATAGCGGGTCGTGTCAAATACAAACGTTAACTTATGGGGAGTACAATTTAAATAATGTTTTAATTTCTAAAAATTTTTATAACATTAATAATGATGATTTGAATTGTATGACATCAACAACCGTATGTGATATTGGGTTAACTGGTATTGATAACGGATTAGTTAATTCAATAACCGGGGAATCTATCACGTTTACTAATGGAGTATTATCCGATGAAGTAATGTTTAATAGACTATCATACGATAAAAAACTTAAATTATTTCAAATAACAGGTTATACCAGTCAAAATAGTTCTTTTTCTGGTTTTAATAAAACCGTTTTGTATGAAATTATAAGTAAATCCGTACCTTATGGAGGACATTATCATGATTTATATGGTGGTTTTTATCAAGGGTTTTATAAATTATTTGGGTATGATTATGAAATTTTTCCAGAAAGAGTTAATAAAGGTTGGACCGTTGAAATGATTTTAAAACCAAGACTTATTGATGAATATTTTCCATCAACCGGACAAACCACATTAAATGAAATTTATCCAGAAAATAAAAATACTTTTTTTTATTTTGGAACAAGAGCCGAAAATAAATTCTACCATTATGCCAGCGGAAATCCAAAATGTTACACAGGTTATACTAGAGTAACTGAAGGAATGGAAAATTTTGAAACATGTGCATGTTGTAACAGAAATATAACAAACTCAAGATGTTTATTTGTTTACCCTCAAAGGTCTAAGGATGGGGCACATGACCCTCATTTAAGTTATGGGTGTCCAGTTTGTAATGGAGACGTAAATAAATCAGTAGAAGTCAATTGTGGATGTGATTGTCAAAATAATCCCTGCGAAACTTGCGGATGGGAATGTAAAACGCATATATGTAATTCTGAAGTTGAATTAAGTCCAACACCAACTCCGGTTCCTAGTTCAACGCCAACATTATGTATGACTACAACCCCTTTATGTACTCCAACTTGTTCAACACATACTTCGGATTGTCCTGTTTGCGAACAATGTTATACTGGGTTTACATCAATTGAAAATACGTGCGAAACTGACCCACTATATGATTCCATATCAAACGCAATGTCATTTAGATTATCTGGAGACGTTAAAAACCCTAAAATATGTGTTAAAGTTTTAAGATTTACTGGTGATTGTGTTACAACAGGAACTTGTTCAACAACTGGAATAACCTATAGTACCGGATATACTATTAATGAATATTGTTCAACAAATAGACTTTACGATTATTGCGAATCAATTAATTCTTATTTTCTTGAACAAGAACATTGGTTCCAATTTAACGCTGTTTGGGAAAGATATACTTGGTTTGAAACTTGTAATTTAAAATATAAAGGAGGTTTAGATAATATCACTAAAAAAGAATTTTTAGAATCTTTAGTTAATAATAGTAAATCATTAATAACCGTTCCTTATACAGAGGTGGATGGTAAAACCCCAGAAAAAATTGAGATTGTTAATCTAAATGAAAGATGGTTGATTGATAAAAAATATAGAAAAGGAAAATTAAAATTTTATGTAAACGGTAAACTTTTTCATACAATTGAAGATTTTGAAGAAATTATACCAAGAGCTTTAAATACTGAAAAAGAAAAACAACTTGGAGTTCCTTTTAATATCTCTTGGGGTGGAGGAACTCAAGGTCTTAGAGAAAATTTAACTGGATTGTCATCACCATTTTTTCAAGACCCAGAATGTTTACCAAATTCGGATTTAAGTGGGACAACTTTAAGCGGGTTAAGTACCAATATATTAATTGAACAAAATTTTGCCGGTTCTTTTGATGGAGGAATTTCACAATTCAGAATGTACGTTGAACCTCTATCTTCTCCAGAGATTAAACATAATTTTAAAATAAACAATCCTTTTTTTGGAATGTTTAACCCTGATTGTCCAGATTGTTTTATATATTCATGCGAAACCGATGATTTTTCGTATGAGATTGACTAACCTACATTAACATCCCTTTAATTACATCAATAGTTACTTTATTGGACAAATTTATGTCAAAATAATTTTTTAAAAATGTACACATTATTCTATTTTTAGTTATTATTTTATAAAATTATTAAACATGAATAACATTTTTGTCCAAATTGCGTCTTATCGAGACCCTCAATTAATCCCTACTTTAAAAAGTATGATTGAAAACGCTAAAAATCCAAAAAAATTAATTATTGGTATTTGTAGACAATATCATCCGGATGATAAATTTGATGTGTTAGATGAATATAAAAACGATAAAAGATTTAGAGTTACGGATGTTTTATATTCCGAATCAAAAGGGGTATGTTGGGCAAGAAATCAAGTCCAACAACTTTATGGTGGTGAAGATTATACATTACAAATCGATTCTCATATGAGATTTGAAAAAAATTGGGATGAGACTTTTATTAAAATGATAAAACAATTACAAAAAAAAGGGTTTGAAAAACCTCTTTTAACTGGTTATGTTTCATCTTTTAATCCGGAAAATGACCCTGAACAAAGAATTAGAGAACCTTGGAGAATGGCGTTTGATAGATTTATTCCAGAAGGGGCCGTGTTTTTCTTACCAGAATCAATCCCAGGATGGCAAGATTTAAAAGAACCAGTACCCGCTAGATTTTATTCTGCTCATTTTTGTTTCACATTAGGAAAATTTTCTGTGGAAGTACAACATGACCCAGAATTTTATTTTCATGGAGAAGAAATTTCAATTGCGGTTAGAGCTTTTACTCACGGATACGATTTATTTCATCCGCACAAAGTTGCAATTTGGCACGAATATACAAGAAAAGGAAGAACAAAACAATGGGACGATGATAAAGAATGGGGAATAAAAAATAGTACATCACATAAAAAAAACAGACAACTTTTTGGTATGGATGGTGAAGAAATCACAATGGATTTTAGTAAATATGGATTTGGCACTGAAAGAAGTTTAAAAGATTATGAAATATATTCAGGTTTATTATTTTCAAAAAGAGCAATACAACAACATACGTTAGATAAAAATTACCCACCAAACCCAACTATTTACGAAACAGAAGAAGAGTGGATTAATAGTTTTTCAAGTATTTTTAAACATTGTATAGATATTGGATTTCATCAAGTCCCTGAAAAAGATTATGACTTTTGGGTTGTTGCTTTTCATACTGAAAAAGATGAAACAATTTTTAGAAAAGACGCTGATATAAATGAAATTAAACGTATGATGAATGACCCCGATAATTACTGTAAAGTATGGAGGGAGTTCCCAACAACTCAAAAACCAAAATATTGGGTGGTTTGGCCTCATTCAGAATCAAAAGGGTGGTGTGACAGAATTACAGGTAATTTATAATGAATATAAAAATAACATATCTACCTCTTAATTAAGATTAAATTATGAAAAAAATTGCGTTTCATGCAAATCAATTATCTTTGAGAGGTACAGAAATTGCTTTATTCACATATGCCAAATATAATGAAGAAATTTTAGGTAATAAAAGTGTTATTTTTAGTTCTCCAAGTAATAATTTAGAGGCGTTAGAAAAATTCCAAGAAAGATTCGAAGTTAAATTACTCCATTTTTATGAGTATGAACAATACCTTAAAGAAAACAATTTTGATTATCTATATGTAATCAAAGGTGGGAATAATGATGGGTTATGGGTTAAAACAACTCCAACATTAGTTCATGCGGTTTTTAGATATAATGACCCTCACGGTCATAAATATTTTTATGTCTCTGATTGGTTATGTAAAGACCAAGAATATCCAACTGAAACACATTCACTTCCACATATTTGTGAAAAACTACCACCTCCAAAATATGATTTGAGGGCAAAATTAAGTATTCCACATACATCAAAAGTGTTTGGATGTTATGGTGGAGCCACTGAATTTAATATACCTTCAGTAAAAGAAGCAATAATTGATACTGTTAATCGTCGCACAGACATTGAATTTATTTTTATGAATATAAATGAGTTTCATAATCATCCTCAGATAAAGTTTTTACCAGGAACATATAACTTAGAAGAAAAATCATCATTTGTTAATGCTTGTGACGCTATGATACATGCAAGAAGTGGTGGTGAAACTTTTGGTTAAGCGGTATCTAAAATTGCGTTAGAAAACAAACCAGTAATAACCTATGAATTATCAGGTGAAAGAAGCCATATTGAAATATTAGGCGAACGAGGTATATACTATAAAGGTAAAGAAGATGTGTTTGATATTTTTAATAATTTGGACAATTATATAAAATATGAGGATTATTACACTCCATATTTACAATTCTCACCTGAAATAATTATGAATAAATTTAACACTTTTTTACAACAATGAAAAAAATTTTGGTTTCAACAATATCTTTTGTTAACACAGAAAAAACAGGGTCTGAAATATACACAACTTTTGCCAAAAGATTAGTAGACGATGTATTAACAAAAACTCATTACGATGTTATGGTTTCAACAAATAAATCCGAATTATTTGACGATGTTTCAAATTTGGATAGAGTTAAAATTAATCAAGTTGATTTAATAAATCACCGTACACATGTTGGAGCGTTTAACCAACTTTTAAAGTTTTACGCAATTAAAGATATTAACTCAATGTATGATTGGGTTTTATATTTAGATTGTGACGCTGGATTTATAGAACAAATAAATTCTGACGATATTGAAAATTATTTGAATTCTTGTGAACTTGATGGTTATGATATGTGTGCTCTAAGAACAGACGCAACATATATTCAGTCCGAAAAAGAATTTTTAGAAACCACCGATTTAAACGCATATCCAAAACCATTATTTAACCCTAAATTTATATTTTATGGAACTAATGACCTTTGGAAAGGAGCCGTATTACCAAGTGAACACATTTTATTAATAAAAAATAATGAAAAGTTACCAAAAATGGCAAAACATTTTGAGGATTTTTGTACAAAATTTGAAACTCAAGAGGCTAATAATATAATAACATTTGATATGGAAGCTTTTGAGATTGGAGTGTCCGCTCATTTATCCGGATTTAAAGTTAAGGAAATTGGTTGGGGAAATCAAACAAGTTTATTAAAAGTTGGTTTTAATGCCAACAATTGGGAAAAAGTAAAAATTTAATGTATCGAACTTTAGTATATAAAAGATTATTAGAATTAGGATTCAATCCTGAAATTAGTATTGACGGTGGAGCGTGCCACGGTGGGTGGAGTGCAGAAATTAAAAGCGTTTTTTCAAATACAATGATAATGGGGGTTGATGCAAATGACTGGAATAAAAATGGAAGTTTCCCACACGTTAATATTGGTGAAGTTCAAGTTTTATCAGATGTGGATGGAAAAGAAGTTATTTTTTATAAAAAAATAGAAGGTCATTGCACTGGAGATTCATTATTCAGAGAAAACACCTTTCATTATTCTGACAAACTTTTAGTTGAAGAAAAAAGAATTTCAACAACATTAAAATCGTTATGTGATAAACATAATATAACTAAAATTGATTTGTTAAAATTAGATACCCAAGGTTCTGAAGTTATGATAATGAAAGGGATGGGAGAAATGTTAAATAATGTTGATTTTATTGAGTTGGAGTGTTCAATAGTTGAATGGAATTTAGGTGGATGTAAAATTGGTGATGTAATTGAGTTTTTACGTCCACAATTTGAAATTTATGAAATATTAGAATTTCACAGATTAAATGATGTAGAATTAATACAAGTAGATTTAATTTTTAAAAATAAAAATTACCAATTCAATAAATAATTGTGAAAAAAATTCGTATTTCAGCAAATTGGGACACATCTGAAAATATCACAGAACGACTTTTAAAACAATTTAAAACGCCAGAAATTAATTTAACAAACATTCAGTTTGTTTATGATGATTCATACGACATAATAGTCTTCTTTAATCACGTTTGTTCTGATATTAAAGAAGGTAAAAAATCATACGTATTTCCGCATGAACCAAGTTGGAATGGTTCACATCAAAAAACATTTAATGATGGTACTGTTATTTTTGGTTTTAAAAATGAACTATATAATGGTACTTGTATTGAAACATTGGCACATACTTTTTATGGTGGAAGAGGTCCTTGGATGGACCCATTATCATTTTGGAATTATGAAAATTTAATTTCAACAAATTTTATTAAAAATAAAAATATTTCATCTTCTGTCACCAAAACAGATTTAAATTACGGTGGAACATGTATATACCCACAAAGAACTAAAATCGCATTAATGATTGAAAATTTAAATTTTGTTGACGTGTTTAACGGTGGAAATAGTAGTCCAAAAAGACATGACTCTTTAGTTAATTATAAATTTAACATTTCTATTGAAAATGAATATCAAGATAATTGGATTAGTGAAAAATTCTATGACTGTGTTTTAACTGATACGATACCAATCTATTTTGGTTGTAAAAATATTAAAGAAATATATCCTGAAGATGGTTATATATTAATTGAAAATATTAATGATGTTAATCAAATAAATGAATTGTTATATTATGTTGAAAAAAACTCAGATGAATTATACCAACAGAAAATTAATGGTTTAAAAAAAATAAAAGAAAAATACTTTAAAGAGTTTAATTTATTAAAAAAAATAGTAGAATTATAATATGGAATACGAAGATAAAGTTTACAAAAAATCAAATTTAGAACATAACGACAGCATATCAACTTATGATGGTTGGGGAGCACAACAAAACCCAAATGCTTTTGAGGTTTTTTATAATTTTTTAAATGAAATTAAACCATTAAGGATTTTAGAAATTGGAACATCATTAGGTGGGTTCACATCATTTTTAAATTACGCAACAAAAAGATTAAACATCCCATGTAATATATTATCATACGATATCCACTTTAAAGATTGGTATAATGATATGATAAATGAAGGTATTGATGTTAGAGTTGAAAATGTTTTTAACCATCATTATACTGAAGTTAAACAAGAGGTGATTGACTTTATACAACAAGATGGTATAACATTAATACTTTGTGATGGAGGTAGTAAAATTCATGAATTTAAAATATTATCCAATTATATGAAAAATAATGATTTTATTATGGCTCATGATTATTCACAAAATAAAGAAACATTTAAAGAAAATGTTTATATGAAAATTTGGAATTGGCATGAAATTGAGGATAAAGACATCCAAGAGTCATGTGAAAAAAATAATTTAATTTCTTATAATCAAGAAATTTTTAATACCATTGCATGGGTATGTAAAGTAAAACAATAAATATGTCAGTTACACTTGTCACAGGTTTATGGAATATTAAAAGAGACGAACTTACCGAAGGTTGGTCTAGAACGTTTTCTCATTATTTAGAAAAGTTTGACCAATTATTAAAAATTGATAATAATTTAATAATTTTTGGGGATTCTGAATTAGAAAAATTTGTATCGGAAAGACGTTCACCATCAAACACTCAATTTATTTTAAGAGATGTGTCTTGGTTTAAATCAAACAATTATTTTGATAAAATACAAAACATTAGAACAAACCCTGATTGGTATAATAAAGCGGGTTGGTTAGCAGATTCTACTCAAGCTAAATTAGAAATGTACAATCCATTAGTCATGAGTAAAATATTTTTAATTCATGACGCTAAAATTTTAGACAAATTTGACTCCGAATACATGTTTTGGATTGACGCCGGATTAACAAATACTGTACACCCTGGTTATTTTACACACGATAAAGTTTTAAATAAACTTTCTAAATATATTTCAAAATTTTCTTTTATAACTTTTCCATATCAAGCGGAAACAGAAATTCACGGATTTGATTTTAATAAATTAAATTCAATTGCCGGTAATAAAGTTGATAAAGTGGCTAGAGGTGGGTTTTTTGGTGGTCCTAAACATACAATAACAGATATTAATTCAATTTATTATGGGTTATTATCGTCAACATTAGACGAAGGATACATGGGAACTGAAGAAAGTCTTTTTTCTATTATGTGTTATAGGCATCCGGATATAATAAATTATTTTGAAATTGAACAAAACGGATTAATTGGTAAGTTTTTTGAAGATTTAAAAAATGACACATTAAAAGTTAAGTCAGAAGGTAAAATATCTGTTGAAAATACTTTGGATACTAATAAAGTTGGTTTATATGTTATTACATTTAATAGTCCAAATCAATTTGAGACTTTAGTAAAATCAATGTTAGAATACGATAAAGATTTTATACTTAAACCTAAAAAATTTTTACTGGATAATTCTAATGATATAACAACAACTCCAAGATACCAAGAACTTTGTGAAGAATATGGGTTTGAAAGGATTGGTACTGGTGAAAATCTTGGTATTGTTAGAGGACGAGTTTATATTGCCGAACATTTTGATACAACAGATTTAGATTTTTATTACTTTTTCGAAGACGATATGAATTTTTACCCTAAAAAAGGTGAAGTATGTAGAAATGGTTTTAATAGGTACGTTACAAATCTTTATAGTAAATCACTACAAATAATTAAAAAAGAAAATTTTGATTTTTTAAAATTAAATTTTACTGAATTTTATGGGTCTAATGATATCCAATTTGCTTGGTATAATACCCCACAATCATTTAGGGAGGTAAATTGGCCTAACAAACCAAAATTACCAGTTCAAGGTTTAGACCCCAACGCTCCTAATACATTATTTGAAAATATTAAATCATATCAAGGGTTACCATATGCTACAGGTCATTCGTATTTATGTAACTGGCCGATTCTTTTAACAAAAGAAGGTAATTTTAGATGTTATTTGGAAACAAAATTCCAATCTCCGTTTGAACAGACATTAATGTCCTACGCTTATCAAGAAACTGTAAAAGGACATATAAATCCGGGAATTTTATTATTAACGCCCACTGAGCATCATAGATTTCATCATTACGCTGCGGAATTAAGAAAAGAATGTTAATTTAATCTTTATTACTTTTTTTAATTAAACTCATCCAATATCGGATGTTAATATTTTTGTTTTCTCAGGTATTTATAAATAAAATTTAGATGGAGTTTATAATTAAAAAAAATTCAACGTTACCCTTATTAAAATTGCAAATTGTTAAAGACGGTAGAAGTGATTATAATAACTTTATGCAGTTAATTGAAGTTTCATCAATATTTTTTTCAATGACCGATATTGAAAGTGGAATACCAAAAATTTCATCTAGACCTGCAGGGTTTGTCGAAAAAACTTTTGATGAGCCAAACGCTGAGCCCGAATATTATATATATTATCAATTCACTTCAAAAGATACTAGTAAAACTGGAAGGTTTGAAGGTCAATTTATGTTAAGAAATAGTGATGGTGTTTTAATTACTCCAACTAGAGAAAAATTATATATTAATATACAAGATTCGTTTATTGCTGACGATTTAGAATTTACGTCTTGTTATGTTTCAGATTTTCCGTGTTGTGTTAACCCAGTCAATCCAACACCAACGCCAACAAATATTCCATCAAATGATTTAACAGAGATTGCAATACCAAATAATGATATTATATCATATAATATTCCTGATAATAATTTAGACGATGAAATAATACTAAATAATGATATTATATCATATTATATTCCTGATAATAATTTAGACGATGACATTATACCAAATAATGATATCAGATTAGAAATTTTATTATAATTACGGATATTTATAAACAAAACAAAAAAAAATAAGTATGTCAATAGGTTTAAGATTTATCAGTAATAATTTAATAGGTAAAACCGCCGCGGTTACCTTTACACCAGCGTCAGGTGGAACATTACAAAATTTAGGTATCAAAACAATACCATTTAATAACATAACTTCATATCCGTATGGTAGTTACAATATTAATGTATTAGAATATAATTACATTTATAATTTTAATGTGGCAGAACCTGCACCATTACAATCTGGTTACACAACTACTCTTAGAACTATTGTTAATCCGGAAGGTGGTTTAGCATATTCATCTTCAACATTATCTGAATCTTGGGGTGAATACACAAAAGGTTTTATTGCCAGTAAAGGTTATTCTGCGGATGATATTATTTATGCTGAAGGCATATGTTCTGATGATGTCGATGGACCTGTTTTTACGGGAGTTGATAATATTGGACAATTTCCAAATTCTATGAACACATTTCTTGGTCCGTTTATGTCAGGAGGTTTGGCTGGGTTTCCATTTGTTGGAACTGTTGGATTAGGAGCATGGGCGAGTCACATTACGACTGGAGGAACTTTATTTATTACAAGTACACCACACATTGGTGTTACTATAGATGGTCGTGCAGGTAGAATGTTTAGAAAAGGCAAAACAGATAGTATTACTGACAATACTTGTGGAGCTGTGGCCGGAGCAATAGGTGAGGTATTAACAACTTGGAGTGCTACCACACCAACATTTAGTACTTATTCAGGTTCAGGTGATTATGAATTTTATAAATTAATTGATATTTTATGGCCGTTTAGGAGTACATTAACAGGGTTTACGGGGTCAACCGAACAAATCTATAATAAAAGAATGGTTTTTTCAACAAATAAAATTAAAGAAAACGCATTTGATTATTTAAAAACTAATTTATCTGGTGCGACAAGTAGTGTTTTAGCATCAAGACCTTCTCTTGAAATATTTTTCTCTAGTGGAGTGTTTATTAACACTGATTATGGATATGAATCATATGTTAATATTGACCAATTTTGGAAATATAGTATTGACGGTGGTTGGGTTGACCTAACATCAGAATATGTCTCAGGATTACCTTTATAAACAAAAAGACCTTCGGGTCTTTTTTTATTATTTGACTTAACTAAAGATTTCCAATATATTTATAGAAACAAGACAAATCTGATTTAAAATCAGAGCTAATATGTCATTTTAAAAAAATATAATATGATTAGTCAAGAAGAAATAAAGTCTTTTTTAGAAGGTAATGACCCAGAAGAACATATAGTGTCAATTGAATTTGATTATATGTCAGATTCAATTTATAAAATCAAAGAAATCCCTGGTCAAGGAAAAATAATTAAAAAAGACACTTTTACCGCATTTGCTTGGGTCGGAGACCTAAAAGAATTAAATTTTTATAAATCGTCCAAAGCGATTCAAAAAGAGGCTATGTCTAAATATGGTATCATGGTTGAAAAACTTGAAACTAAAGGGGATGAAAGATTGGAATCGGGATTAAAGTTTATGGTTAAATCTCTTAAAGGGTACCGTTCATTAATTCAATTTTTTAAAGATGGTGGTCTTGAGCCTTGGGGGGAAAACACAAAAGATTTAATCACTATTTTACCTCCTGTAGAACAATATCTTATACAAAAAGAAAAACGATTATTTAAAGGGTATAGTGAGTATAACGATATCACAAGATTAGTATTTGACTTAGAAACAACTTCCCTTGAGCCTAAAGATGGTCGTATTTTCATGATTGGTATAAAAACCAATAAAGGTTTACAAAGAGTTATTGAATGTTCTAATGAAGAAGAGGAAAAATCAGGTTTAATTGAGTTTTTCAATATTATTGATGAAATTAAACCAAGTATTATTGGTGGATATAATTCAGCGAATTTTGATTGGTTTTGGATATTTGAAAGATGTAAATCACTTAATGTTGACATTAAAAAAGTTTGTAAAACTTTAAATCCAAACCATAAAATAAAACAAACCGAAAACTTATTAAAATTAGCTAATGAGGTTGAACGATACAATCAAGTAGGTATATGGGGATATAATGTAATTGATATTATCCATTCTGTAAGAAGAGCTCAAGCAATTAATTCTGGTATAAAATCTGCGGGTCTAAAATATATTACAAAATATATTGATGCCGAAGCTCCTGACCGTGTTTATATAAATCACGAAGAAATTGGAAAAATGTATAAAGAAAAAAATGAATTTTGGTTAAACGTTACCAATGGCAAATATAAAATGGCTGATAAACCAGAATTTAATGATTTAGATAAAAGATTTCCGGGAACGTATATCAAAGTAACCGGAGATAATATTGTTGAAAGATATCTTGATGATGACTTAGAAGAAACTTTATTAGTGGATGATGAATTTAACCAAGGTACGTTTTTATTAGCTTCTTTAGTACCAACAACATATGAAAGAGTATCAACAATGGGAACCGCAACTCTTTGGCGTATGATTATGTTAGCTTGGTCATATAAACACAAATTAGCAATACCTAAAAAACAAGGAAAACGTGATTTTGTTGGTGGGTTATCAAGGTTATTAAAAGTTGGTTATTCTAAAGACGTATTAAAACTTGACTATTCTTCACTTTACCCTTCAATACAATTAGTACATGATGTTTTTCCTAAATGTGATGTTACTGGAGTAATGAAAGGAATGTTAGGTTATTTTAGGGATTCTCGTATTATGTATAAAAATTTAGCGTCTGAATATAAATCTATTGATTATAAAAAATCATTATCATATGGACGTAAACAATTACCACTAAAAATATTTATAAATGCTTTTTTTGGTTCGTTAAGCGCTCCTCACGTTTTTAATTGGGGGGATATGGATTGTGGAGAAAAAATTACTTGTACTGGTAGACAATATCTTCGTCAAATGTTAAAATTTTTTATGAAAAAAGGATATACTCCACTTGTTTGTGATACAGATGGTATGAATTTTTCATTACCAAATAATGGGGTCGATAATAGAAAATACATTGGTAAAGGTCTTAATTGGTTAGTAAAAAAAGACAAAGAATATACTGGTTATAATGCGGATGTTGCCGAATTTAACGATATTTTTATGAGAGGAGCGATGGGTTTGGATTGTGACGGTACTTGGAAATCGTGTATAAATTTAGCAAGAAAAAATTACGCCACTTTAGAACATGAAGGGAAAATTAAATTAACTGGTAATACTATTAAATCAAAAAAATTACCTCTTTATATTGAAGATTTTTTAGATAAAGGTGTTAGGATGTTACTTGAGGGTAATGGTAAACAATTTGTTGATTGGTATTATGAATATTTGTCAGTTATATACAATAAACAAATTCCATTAATGAAAATTGCTCAACGAGCCAAAGTTAAATTAAGTATAAGTGATTATGTAAAACGTTCTAAACAAACAAGTAAGTCTGGAGGAGCTATGAGTATGATGGCCCATATGGAATTAATCATTAAAAATAAATTAACCCCTAATTTGGGGGATGTGGTTTATTATGTTAACAATGCAAATAAATCATCTCAAGGTGATGTTCAAAAAGTTTTTGCATTTAAAATGACAAAAAAACAAAGAGAATTATATGAAATTAAAAACGGTAAACCAGCTCCTCCCGATAAAACTGAAATACAGATTAATTGTTATTTGTTAGAACAAAAAACTTTAGAAAATAATCCAGAAATGAAAGGCGATTATAATGTTGCTAGAGCTATTGCCACTTTTAATAAACGAATTCAACCATTATTGGTGGTTTTTAAAGATATTGTTAGACATTCATTGTTAGTTAATAATCCAGATGATATGGGGTTATTTACTAAAGAACAATGTGAACTAATAAATGGTCACCCATTTAAAATTGAAAATCAAGACACTATTGAAGATTTATTAGAAATCACTAATGATGAACAAACATTTTGGAAAAATATAAATGTTTCACCTGATTATATTTATGATTTTGCGTCTGAAGGTTGGCAAAATTTTGTTTAAATTTTAATATTTACGTTATTTATAATATTTATAAAAAAAGAAAATATTTATGGATAAGACAAAAGAAGATTTTGATAATTTAAGCCCAGCTCAGAAAAAAACTTTAAAATTATTTTCTTATTATGTACAATCATATGGTCATACCGAGACTAATAAATCATGTTGGATTTCTGATTGTTCAATTGACGATATAAATGACAATTGGATTTCATCTACTGGACGTTTTTTTGATAGTTACGATGCCATTGATTCTGTTATTAATCAAATTATAGAAGATAATGAATTATCTTCAAAATCTTTTTCTGATTGTGATAATAGTGGCGAATTAGACATTAATATTGATGCGGTAGAATGTAAAATATTAATTACTTTAAATGAAAGAGTTTATGGCACAAATGAATCCGGAACTGAATACGATTTTACCGATTTTAAAGATAATGAAGGGGTTGTAAAATTTATGAAACTGTTAACAGAATTAAGTATTCCTATCGCTTATGTTGAATTTAATGGTGGTGGAGATAGTGGTGATATAGAAACGTCAGTTTATGATGAAAATAATGGATTGTTAGACGTAGATTACGATAATGAAGTTGAGAATTTTTTATATGGTTGTTTAAGTAATTTTTATAGTGGGTGGGAAATAAATGAAGGGTCTTACGGTAAATTTGTTTTTTACCCTATTGACAATATTATTCAATTAGAATTTAACGAAAATACCGAGGATTTTGTAGACCGAGGTAAAGTTTTTTATTCGGAGTTTTAAATTAGTTTTCATCTAGTTTAAGTCCATCTGAAGATACAATAAACCATTGATTTTCTAACGAATAAAATTCAACACACGCTCCTTTATCAATAAAAATTTCACCATATTGGTCATCAATTAACCCTTGTTTTGGAACAATATAGGTCCCTGTTAACGCTTTAATTATTATATGGTCAGTTGTGTCCGAATCTAAAGTAACTCTACATGTGTCAACGTTTTTTATTACTAACAGATACTCACCATTAGTATTATAAACTTCTTCAGTTATAAATTTTTTACCTTCATCTACAGCAGAATCAACTTTAAATTGTTTTTCACCAATTGTTTTTCTTATAAAATGCCCTTTTTTAATTATACTCATATTTTTATTTTTTTAAATTACATAAATTTGTCTTGGAAACGCTCTAAATTTCATTTGGTCGTTTAAAGATTTCGCAATTAATGCCTCTCTTTCCATAACTTTTTCTGGTCTTAGTCTTGTTAATCTACCTTCAGTCCCAATTAACTCTTCTAATAATTTAAGTTTTTCATCTTTAGCTTCCGTAAATAACGATGTGTAATCCATAGTTAGTTCACTATCCGGCGTTTTTAAATTACCACTAAATTTACCACGAATTCTTCCAAGAGCTTCTTTTGCGTATGCAAAAAACCAACGAGGAATCCAAATTTGGGATGGACTATTAAGTTCTTCCCAGTAAATTTTATCCATTGGTACGTCTGATGGTAATTTAATAATATCTGGATTCATTTTTAAACATTTGTCTCTATCGTCTGGACCAACATCATAATACCAATACCAAACCTTACCTTTAGTTAAAGTTCCGTTACCAAAATCAAATTTACCACCTGGGGTGTTCATTAAATGAATTGCTTTTTTACCATCAGGTAATGCGGTTATTCTATATGTTAAGTCTCCGGCAATAATTCTTCGTTGAATGTTAATCTCTTGCATTCTTAACAACATATCAAAGGCGGGCATCATAAAATACCCACCACCCATACCGGCCGGTTGTGCCAATCCACCTCCACCACCTAATCCCCCACCAGCTCCCAATGACCCGAAAGACCAAGGGTCAAACATTGCGTTGTTTAATTCCGATGGAGAAAACCATAATAATTCATTAATTTCTCTCCCAGCTGGGATTTCATAAATTTGTTGATTTGCTTCTAAAACAATATAGTCTTTTTTTAAGACCGAATCTCCACCGGCTTGTAACCCAACTATTTTTGAATATGCGTAGGAATAACGTTGTTCATAATTTAAACTTTTAGTTAAAAAAGCTTTAGATAATGATTGTGTTGATAAATTAAGATTATCCAAAGATGCCCATTGTGAGTCAATTAACCAGTCTTGAACATATTGTGAATAATCATCAATTGATAATTGTAAAAAAGAATCTAATTGCTCATCTTCTAATTCAACACTTCTAAGAGGAGCACCAAGTAAATGCCTCAATCTTGTATAAAGTTCCGTTCTTTGCGGTTCTGCGATAATTGACATAAAGTATTTATTGTATAAATATTTAAGTTATTGAAAACTCTCGATTATTTACAAATTATTTGCTCAGTGTCTTTTTGTTTTACATCAAAAACAAAATTTTCAAGAATATTTGACCCTTTAATGTATTTGTAACCATTAATTTTTGTGATTTGAGGTTTAATTCTAAATCGTATAGAAAGTCTTAATTCATCACAACCTCGTTGTCCTTTATTTGACCAATAAAATTCAATATTTTCTGTTGGTACAATTATGTTTTTATCATAAATTATTCCATTAAGTGATTTTCTTACATTATTTAAAAATTCATTTCCGTTAGATTTAATCCAAATATATAATACTGACATTACTTTATTATATGTTTGAATATACTCCGGTTTTAAACTTTTTAAATCTGTTTTTTTAAAAATAGAAAAAAATTCTGAAAGGTAACTATCAATTTCGACATCCATTTTTTTAACTTCAAAAAAAGAATTGGCTTCAAAAATCTTTTTATTAACCCCATTTTCAATAACATATAATGGTGAATTAGTAATTAAATCTCCTTTTTGCGGAATGTTTATGTTATTTATTGAAGATTTTATACATTCAATAATTTTTGTACAATATTCAGACGCTAAATTAGAGTCTTGATTAATTTTTTTTATTATTTCAAAAAAATTTTTAGTTTCAGTTAAATCACCACATTTGTAATCTAGTTTTAACATTCCTCGTTTGAGTGTAAATTCGTCCCCAATAAAAGAATTTTCATAATTTGAATATTCTTTAGCTCTTACAACTTTTAAAAGTTCTTCTAAATTATTTGGTATTTCATCAAGAGTTTTAAAATTTTGTAATGTTGTTTTACTTTGGTCATCACTAAACAATGGGTCGTTTATAAAATCGGCAATTGTTTTTAAAAACGAAATAGTTCTATTTTGGTCTTGTTGTGAAATTTTAATAATGTTAGGTAAAATACCTGTATGATGTCTAGGAAAAAAATCAAGTAAGGTTTTTAAAGTTTCCTGTAATTGTTTGTTTAAAACATCTGACGCTCGATAACTTATATTTTTTAATTCGCACCAAGGGGAGTCTTTAATTTTTTTGTCAACTGATTGTTTGCAAAGTCGATATGTGTAATCGATATCGTTATTTATATTTTCAATTAAAACTTTTAATTGTTTTTTTGACAATTTAACATTTAACATGCTAATAAATATTATGAATTAAATTTTTCTTTGGTATTATATAATTACCATTTTTAATTGTAATATCATCATTTTTAAATACCATTATTTTATTACTCATTGTTGAAAAAATAATAAAATTTGTTTTGTAAGGTTTTACATTTCCAGTATTGTGCATTTTAAAATTTTCCCCGATATCTTCAGCTTTTAAAAATGGTTTTATTTGAGCTGTTAATACCTCCCCATTTATAATTATTTCACAATCCACACCATCTTTAGTGTCTCTTTTACTACCTAATTCACCTACTTTTATTACGTTGTCTTCGCCATAAATTTCTTTAAGTTTTTTGACAACTGACGATTCTCTTTTTTCACCAATAGAGTCTTTTTCTTTTAAAATTACCATTAAATTATTAAATGTTTCTGAATTTCTTGAAAAGATTCGAAATTTATATTCGTTTAAATATTCAATAAATTTTTTAGTTTGTAATATTTGTTCAAATGGTTTAACACCAACAATATTTATTTTATTTATTGGGTCACTTCCTTTTTCACGGGTAATAACAAGATTTATATCTTTAAGTAAGGTACAAAAAGTGTTATAATTAGTGTTTAATTTATTTATTCCTGACCTTCCAGGTTGTTCTAAATCATAAATTCCATATAAACTGTTTGGTTCATACTCATTTTCTTTATAATAATGTTCAGGAAAAACTTCAGATAAAATTATATCTATAGCCGTTCTGTACATATATTTAATATTTGGATTGTTATTAAAAATAAACCTAATCGCTTCAACCTCTGGCCAACTACAAGTATTTGATTTTGTTTCAGAAATAAGTTTACGTAAATTTTCTGTTTCATTAATTTTTTTCTTTAATCTTGAATTATAAAGTGAATTAACAAATTCCCAATTCACGCATTTCCAAAAATTAGTAACGTATTCGTCTCTTTTATTTCGATATTTTAAATAATACGCGTGTTCCCATAAATCTAACCCTAATATTGGGTATCCCCCGTCTTTCACAACATTCATTAACGGATTGTCTTGGTTTTCAGTAGAAAGTATTTTTAATACGTTATTTTTAGTTAAAACCAACCAAACCCATCCAGAACCAAATCTCTCTTTTGCTGCGTTTTGAAACATATTGACAAAACTTTTATAAGTCCCAAAATCTTTTTTAATTCTTTCTAATACTTCACCATTAGGTTCTTGAGTTGTTGGAGACAACATTTTCCAAAACAAAGCGTGATTAAACGCTCCGCCTGCGTTATTTCTAACCCCTTTATTAAATTGACTAATAGATTTAACAATTTCTTCGAGTTCCATATCTGGATAATCTTTTTTAGAAATTAGTTTGTTTAATTTTTCAACATAATTTTTATAATGACGATTATAATGTATTGACATTGTTTCAGAGTCAATAAATTTTTTTAAAGAAGTGTACGAATATGGTAATTTTTCAATACCGATTTTTTTCATTTCGGTAATAAGGGTTTCTTTAACGTCTTGTTTTTCGGCTAATAAGATTTGTTTTTCAATCTTTTGGGATTTTAATTTTAATTTTTCCATTTACAATAAATATTACAAGGGACTGTAATTGTTAATAACAGGTACCTTATCTTTTTTCTTGTATTCTGTTCATGATTTCAGCAACAACGTCGCTTTTATCTAAATTATCACCCATCACAGTATCAATGATTTGTTTTTTATTAACAACAATATCATATATCCCCCCTTCAATAGTATTATGAAATATTGGATAGTAAACTAAAACGTTGTTTTTTTGACCGTACCTATAAGCTCTGTCTTCAGCTTGAGATAATTCCCCAGGAACAAAAGACAAATCGTTAATAATAACCGCTTCTGCCGATGTTAAAGTTATTCCAACTCCGGCGGCTCTCATATTACCAACAAAGACTTTTACTTTTTCATTTTCTTGAAATTGGTCCACGGATTCTTGTCTTTTTAATTTTGGGGTTGAACCATCTAACCTAACCGATTGTTTACCAAAATGGTCAGCAATTCTATTTAACGTGTCAGTAAAATTTGTAAAAATAATAACTTTTTTGTCTTGGTCAATTATATTTTGAGCTAATTCAATCGTGTTATTTATTTTTTCTTCGGCAATAACTTGCCTTACTTTCATTAATTTACTAAATTGAATTGTAAGTGATGTTGATTCTTCTTTTTTATTATCAAACCAATCATAATATTCACCCATTAAGTTTTCGTACAATTTTGATTTTAATTTTAAATAAACTGGGGTTATTATTTTTTCAGGTAACTCTAAAACTTCCGTTTTTAAACGTCTTAAAAATTGTTTTGAGGTTCTTTCTCTTAACTCTTCTAAATTAGACGCTCCAGACACATTCCATATTTTACGACCTCCGGCGTTAAATTGGTACCCCTCGCAATAACGAACCGCATAACCTACCCAATTTTGAGCAACTGGACTATCAATAAGGGAAAGTAAATTGAAATAATTAATTGGACGATTAGTCATTGGGGTTCCTGACAATAACCATAGATATTTTGATTTTTTCGCAAAATGATTAAATATTTTAGTTCGTTTTGATTGGGGATTAGACACATAATGACATTCATCCGCAATTATTATATCAAACTTATCGTATATTCTAGATTCCTTGATGTTTTTTGAATTGTGAAAATTTTTAAGTATATCATAATTAACAATCACAATGTCAGCGTCGTCAGAAAATGTTTTACTTTCCGCAATAAAAATTGTTTTTTTTGTAAAAAATTCAAATTCTCTTTTCCAATTTATTTTAAGCGTTGCAGGACAAACCACCAATATTCTTTTTTCATTTGTTTCCAACGCGGCTATTACCGCACTTAGAGTTTTACCTAATCCCATATCATCCGCAAGAATAAACCTTGATGAGCCGGCTAATTTTTCAATTGCGGGTTTTTGATGTTCAAGTGGAGTTCTATTAGAGTATTTAGTATAATCAACAATTACTTCTTTAATAACGTGAGATTTAATAAAAGCTCCTTTTGGTAACCAAAAATCATAATTTGTATCTCCAGATAAAATTTTTCCCCAAATATGATAAGATTTTTCTTTTTCAACAAGTAATTTTTCAACCCAAATTTTTTCAGGTATAAAAGTTAAAAGTTTTTCGTCGGCAATTTTTTTTGCAAAATAAGGGTCAATGTCTACCCATTTTTTTGCAACTTTTGGGGTTATTTTTGAATAGTTAATTAAATATTCTGATTGAGAAGGGGTTAAATAAAATTTATGATTACTTTCTTTTTTTATTTTTAAATTAATTATATAATTATTGGCCCCATTATAATCACTTAGAATTGATAATGGTTTTTGTTCAATTGTATTATTTTTTATTGATGTCAATTAAATGAAAAATAAGGCTTATTCTAATATTTATCAATAATGGTTAACAAAGTACCAATAACAAGGTTAGGAAAATTTTTTTCACAAGAAGATTTTGATTTAGACACGTCAGTAGGTTCTGAGTGGCTTTATGGTGATTTAAATTTTACATTGGTTTTATATAGGATTGACCGAATGAAAACTAAAACAGATAATGTTTACGGCGAATCCGTTTCCGATGGAATTAAATTTTTACCTCCGGTTGAATTTAAGGGGTATGTTAAAATAGTGGCCCCAGAAAATAAAACTTACGGCACTTCAAAAATAGAACAACTTGAACCTGGAAATTTAACTGTTTCTGTGTATCAAAAACAACTTGATGAATTAAATATAGATATTAGTTATGGTGATTATATTGGTTATTATGAAACTGAAGACCGCGTAAGATACTATACGGTTAATAATGACGGTAGAGTTATATCGGATAATAAACATAATTATGCGGGATATAAACCATTTTATAGGACAATAACTGCGTCAGCAGTTGTTGATAATGAATTTAGAGGATTATAATGAAAACAATTATAAGTGAAAATAAATTACACGATGTAATCAGTAAATATATCGATGATTATCTTGAGGGTAATAAAATTAATTGGACATATGGTTTATATGATACTGAAAATGAATATACCTTTACTTTAGAAAATTTTCAAAAATATACTGGTAA
>Ga0114981_10000504_pt1 | contig 25459 bp, 20 predicted proteins | sample S_140806_MF_Meta_FD_87028 | JGI IMG/M metagenome (GOLD analysis project Ga0114981, IMG submission 87028) | Freshwater microbial communities from Lake Simoncouche, Canada to study carbon cycling - S_140806_MF_MetaG | ecosystem: Environmental > Aquatic > Freshwater > Lake | place: Lake...
GCCATTTTCAGAATCACTTCAGAATCCAATGGCTTGGCCCAACGCATGTTGACCACCGTCGCGTTGAGCTTTTCAGCAACCTGCAGTGCAGGGTAAAGCAAAGTGCCAAAAGCCAAGATGCAAAGTCTTTTGCCTTCACGCTTTATTTCAGCTTTGCCTAAGGCAACTGTTTCAAGGCCCTGGCCTGGTTCTATGCCCACACCAGCACCCCTTGGATAACGCACGGCCACAGGATGATTTTGGGCATAAGCCGTACTGAGCAACAAACGGCACTCTCGCTCATCACTGGGGCACGCCACTGACATGTTGGGGATGCAACGCAAATAAGCGATGTCGTATGCCCCAGCATGCGTGGCCCCGTCGGCGCCCACCAAGCCGGCACGGTCAAGCGCAAACACCACAGGCAAGTTTTGCAGAGCCACATCGTGAATCAGTTGGTCGTAGCCCCGCTGCAAAAATGTGGAGTAAATGGCCACAACCGGCTTCAGGCCCTCACAAGCCAAGCCTGCTGCAAAAGTGATGGCATGTTGCTCGGCAATGCCCACATCGTAGTAACGATCTGGAAAGCGCTTGTGAAACTCCACCATGCCAGAGCCCTCACGCATGGCAGGTGTGATGCCCACCAAACGTTTGTCAGCAGCCGCCATGTCACAAAGCCATTGGCCAAAGATGTGCATGAAGGAAGGTTTGGCCGGCTTGCTGGCCGGTACCAAGCCCACTTTGGGATCGAACTTGCCAGGGCCGTGGTAGTTCACAGGATCTTCTTCGGCCAGTCTGTAACCCTGCCCTTTTTTGGTAATCACATGCAGGAACTGCGGACCTTGCAAGTGCTTGATGTTTTCCAATGTGGGAATGAGGGAATCTAGGTCATGGCCATCGATGGGGCCGATGTAGTTGAAGCCAAATTGCTCAAACATGGTGGCTGGCACCACCATGCCCTTGGCATGTTGTTCAAAGCGTTTGGCCAATTCAAACAAAGGAGGGGCGCTCTTCAAAACATTCTTGCCCATGCTCTTGGCAGTTGAGTAAAAGCGGCCACTCATCAGCTGCGCCAAATAGCGATTCAAAGCGCCTACCGGCGGACTGATCGACATGTCGTTGTCATTCAAGATGACCAACAACTTGCAGTCTTCAATGCCCGCGTTGTTCATGGCTTCAAAGGCCATGCCCGCTGTCATGGCACCATCGCCTATGACCGCGATGGCATGACGCGATTCGCCCTTTTGGCGCGCTGCAACAGCCATGCCCAATGCTGCAGAAATGCTGGTGGACGAATGCGCCGTGCCAAAGGTGTCGTACTCGCTTTCATCGCGCCTTGGAAAACCAGACAGTCCGCCCAATTGCCGCAAAGTAGGCATGCGCTCGCGCCGACCAGTGAGAATTTTGTGGGGGTAAGTTTGATGGCCCACGTCCCACACAATGCGGTCCTCTGGGGTATTGAAAACATAGTGCAAGGCCACTGTGAGTTCCACGGTGCCCAAGTTGGAACTCAGGTGTCCACCTGTTTGCGACACATTGTCCAAAACGCACTGCCGCACATCCGAAGCCAAGCGGGGTAAATCGCCGCGCTTTAGTTTTCTAAGGTCCGCGGGAGAGTGAATCGATTCAAGCATGTTTAATTTTTCCGTTCCACCACTTGCGTGGCCAGCGCGCGCAATGCGGCAGTGGCTGTGGTGTTCAAGCCGCTGGCAGCCAGCGCTGCCAAGGATTCTGCATAGAGCTGCGCCGCCAAGGCTTGGGCTTTCTGCAAGCCCATGAGCGACACATAGGTGGGTTTATCGGCTGCAGCATCTTTGCCAGCTGTTTTACCCAAAGTAGCCGAGTCGGCCGTGACATCCAAAATGTCATCAATCACTTGGAAGGCCAAGCCAAGTGCCTGTGCAAAGTTTGTCAATGCGTCCCAAATTTGGCTCGAAGGTTTACCGGCACTGTAAGCACCAAGTTGCACACTGCAAAGCAATAGCGCGCCTGTTTTCAAGCGATGCATTTGACGCAATTGGGCTTCATTCAAGGGCACCCCGACACTTGCCAGATCGATGGCCTGTCCACCCGCCATGCCTTGATAGCCTGATGCCCGGGCCAACAATGCAACTTGAGCAGCTTGCACAGTGACCTCGGTGCTGCCGTCTTGTGGGGTTAAAAATTCAAATGCCAAGGCTTGCAAGGCATCACCAGCCAACAAAGCTTGCGCCTCGCCATATTTCACGTGAACGGTGGGCTTACCGCGCCGCAGCACATCGTTGTCCATGCAGGGCATGTCATCGTGTACCAATGAATAGGCATGAATCAGTTCAACGGCACAAGCTGCTCGCAGTGCGGCCAAAGCGCTGGGTTGGTCAGAAACAGTGGCGGCTTCCAAATCAATGCCAACGGCTTCAGCCGCTGCCAGCACCAAAAGTGGTCTGAGCCGCTTGCCGCCGTCTAAGACCGAGTAACGCATTGCTTCGCCCAAAGCAGCAGGCGCATGAGCATCTATGCCTTGTTTAAGGACCTGCTCAACTTGTGCCAAACGCTCTTCAGACCAAGCCTTGAAATCGAATGTGTTTGAAAAGGAAGAATTCATGCGCCGTCCCAGGGTTTCAAGGACCCTTCATCCAACACACTGATTTGGTTTTCAATGGCGGCCAAACGTTCTCGGCAATAAGCCAACAGGCTGGCACCCCTTTGGTAGTGTGTGAGCAACTGGTCAAGCGGCAACTGGCCTGATTCCAACTTGGCCAGCAATTGCTCCAACTCCTGGGCCGCCTCTTCATAACTGGCAGGCGTGTCCTGAGAGGCCTCGGCGGCCAGGGCGTTGGTTGGTGAGGAAGAGGCTTTAGGCATGTCTGAATTAGATCTAAAGAAAGTCATTTTAGGTTGACTTCAGCCGAAATTTGTTAGCCTGAGGGTACAATCTGGGTTCATCGCGGACTTCGGTCCGTTTTTTTCGCGGCAGAGCCTTTGGGCTCCCGCATTGTCCCTGCCCCTTCATAGGGGGAGTCTCTAGGTCAGGTCACCCATGTCTGATTTAAGTCTTCAACTGCAGCAGGCCGCAAGCCAACTACCAGTTTCAAGCTATTTTGATGACGCGCTGTTTCAGCGCGAGCTGAAAACCATTTTTCAGCAAGGCCCTAAGTATGTAGGGCATCAATTGTCTGTTCCCGAAATCGGGGACTACCACGCCCTGCACCAAGAGTCTGAGGGGCGTGCTCTGGTTCGATCCAAACAAGGCATTGAACTGATTTCCAACATTTGCAGGCACCGCCAAGCCGTGATGCTGCAAGGCAGAGGCTCCCTCAACGGCCAGCAAAAAGGCAGCGCGGGCGGCAACATAGTGTGCCCCTTGCACCGCTTGACGTATGCTCCTCAAGGCCAGCTATTGGGCGCGCCCCACTTTGCGCAAGACCCCTGTCTGAACCTCAAAAACTACCCTCTTCGCGAATGGAATGGTTTGTTGTTTGAAGACAATGGGCGCGATATTGAATCTGACTTGGCCGGCATGGGCCCTCGCGCCGCTTTGGACTTCACTGGCTTCAAACTCGATCATGTGGAACTGCACGAGTGCAATTACAACTGGAAAACCTTCATCGAGGTATACCTCGAGGACTACCATGTTGAGCCATTCCACCCGGGCTTGGGCAATTTTGTCACCTGTGACGACCTCCGCTGGCAATTCAAAAAAGAGTTTTCCGTTCAAACCGTTGGCATTGCCAATCGATTGGGCAAAGCTGGCAGCCCCGTCTACGAGCAATGGCAAAAGCAGCTCATGACTTATCGCCAAGGGTCCTTGCCCGAATACGGCGCCATCTGGCTCACTTACTACCCTCACATCATGGTGGAGTGGTATCCCCATGTGCTCACGGTGTCTACGCTTCACCCCATCAGCCCCGTGAAAACGCTCAATATGGTGGAGTTTTATTACCCCGAAGAAATCGTTGCATTTGAACGTGAATTCGTAGAAGCACAAAAAGCTGCTTACATGGAAACATGCCTTGAAGACGATGAAATTGCCGAGCGCATGGATGCAGGTCGCAAAGCCCTCATGGCACGTGGCGACAACGAAGTCGGCCCCTACCAAAGCCCCATGGAAGACGGTATGCAACACTTCCACGAGTGGTATCGCAACAAGATGAGTCCATCCATGAACGAGGCTTCAAGCGACTAATTTGCATGCAAGCACTTTGGATGGTTTTAGCTTCGCTGTTTTTTTCATCCATGAGTGTGTGTGTGAAATTTGCAGCAGTGCACTTCAGCACATTTGAATTGGTTTTTTACCGCGGCGCCATTGGCACCTTGCTCATGGCCATTGCATGTCATCGCAAAGGCATCTCACTTCGAACCCGTGTGCCCAAAATGCATACTTGGCGCGCTTTCACGGGTGTGGCCTCTTTGGCTGCATGGTTTTATGCCATTGCATTTCTGCCTTTGGCCACGGCCATGACACTGAACTACATGAGTGGCATTTGGGTTGCCGCCTTTTTGGTGGGCGCCACACTTTGGAAAGGCAAGCTACAGGATGCGAAGCGCCAAATCCCGGTGGTGCTCACAGTGGTTATCAGCTTTTTGGGCGTGGTCATGGTCCTTAGGCCCACCTTCGAACAAAACCAAGTGCTTGCAGGCATGGTTGGTTTGTTTTCGGGCTTGATTGCCGCAATGGCCTACATTCAGGTGGCCGAACTTGGAAGACAAGGCGAACCTGTAGAGCGCACAGTTTTTTATTTTTCCTTGGCTGCCGCTGCATCTGGCGCACTTGTGATGCTGTTGACTGGCACCAGTGATTGGGTCTGGCCGCAAGCTTGGCTACTTTTGCCCATTGGCATATTGGCCGCGATGGGGCAATGGTGCATGACCCGTGCCTACAACGATGGGGCCACCATGGTCGTTGCTAACTTGCAATACTCTGGCATTGTTTTTTCTGCGATGTTTGGCTTGTTTTTATTTGGCGACCAAATCCCATGGATAGGTTGGGGCGGTATATTGATCATTGTTTCAAGCGCCATCGCTGCAACCGCATTCAATGCTCGCAACAAGAAAAATTCACTTTCGCCAATTAAAAAGTAAAAATATCAAGCACTGAAGGAATCGACATGTACACCACACTCATTGCTGTTCAACAGCTCAAAGACTTGCAGTCCACAGGCAATTCTTTGATGGTGCTTGATTGCACGGGCGACCTCATGAAACCCGAAATGGCCGACACCCTGTTTGCCACGGTTCGTATTCAAGGTGCACGCCAAGCCCACTTAGATCGCAACCTGAGCACGCACGGGCCCTCTGCTGTCAATGGCGGCAGACATCCCCTGCCCAAGCGTGAAGAAGTGGCTTCATGGTTGGGCAGCCTAGGTTTTGAAAACCACATGCAGGCCGTGGTGTACGACCGCAATGGCGCCAACTATTGCGGCCGCATGTGGTGGATGCTGAAATGGTTAGGCCATGATGCGGTTGCTGTTTTAGACGGCGGTCTTCAGGCTTGGGAGGCATCAGGTGGCGCAGTTGAGAAAGGCGCCCCTGCAGCGCTTCCGTCTGTCGCTGCTAAGTTTGATTTAAAACCTGCTTTGCGTGAATGGCTCAGTACGGATCAATTGGCACCTCAAGTGGGGCATCCCAATTTAACCCTGATCGATGCTCGCGCTCCTGCGCGCTATCGCGGCGAAATGGAGCCCCTTGATCCCGTGGCAGGCCACATACCAGGTGCATTGAACAGACCCTTTGCCGAAAACCTCGGCGCGGATGGCTTGTTTAAATCTCCGGAAGTATTGAAAGCAGAATTTGAAAGGCTGTTAGCTGGCAGAGACCCCGCCACGGTGGTCCATCACTGCGGGAGTGGTGTCAGTACAGTGCCCAATATTTTGGCCATGGAGATTGCAGGTTTAGGCATCACACGCTTGTACCCTGGCAGCTGGAGCGAATGGTGCAACACGCCCGGGTTGCCCTGCGCTAAAGGCTAAGTCATGCAATGAGGGTGGTTACAGTGCTGTCCTGTATGCCCATTGAAAGTTGCGTCAATGCAAAATGAACGCGTGTGCCAACACACTGACACCGCTGACCAACGCAATGCCGCACAGGAGCCAAATGATTTGAGCTGCCGTTTCGCGAGAACTTAAACGTTTTTGCAATTGCGGAATCAAATCGGCCAGGGCTACATAAATAAAACTGCTGCTGGCAATGGCCAGCATGTAGGGCAGTACGCCATGGAGTTGGTCCAACAATGCGTAGCCTGTCAACCCTCCCAAAGCCGTGATGGCGCCAGCCAGTGAAACCTTCAGGACCGCCGCTTGCCGACTTTGCGAACCCTCGCGCAACACCACCAAATCTCCCATGTGATGCGGTACTTCATGAGCCAGCACGGCCAAAGCGGCCACCACTCCCAACTTCAAATCAACGATGAATGCAGAGGCAATGAGCACGCCGTCACCAAAGCAGTGAACGCTGTCACCCGCCAAAATGGCCCAACCACCAGACAAGGGCTTTGAGTGATCGTGGCCATGGTCGTGGCCATGATGCATATCGCCATGGTGCATATCGCCATGATGATGCTCATGGCCATGGTGCCAGAGTTCTGCCTTGTCTAGCAAAAAGAAGAACAGCAAGCCGAACAAGAGGGTCACAAACAAGTTGTGCGGCTCTACACCCGCTTCAAAGGCTTCGGGCAACAGGTGTAAAAAAGCGGTGGCCAGCAAGGCGCCAGCCGCCAAACTGAGCATGTGCTGGGTGTACCGGCTCACAATGCCAAAACTGAGCCAGGCCGCCAACCACACACTGCCAATGCCTGCGGCCAAGGTGCCTAACAAAATAGCCAATAAGGTCATTCAAATTCCAAGTGACGCACAGGCAAATGCCCAGCACATCCTAAATTATGCCTGCCTGCGAAAGCAAGGCTTCAAAATGAAGCACATCGCCAATTGCAAATAGCCCTTGAGACTGCGCTCTTTGTATGAAGAATTTGAAAAATCCCATTGACGTGACCTCATAATTCAAATTTTCATGCAATTGTCTCTTATGGCAAAACATAACAAACGTCTCAAAATTGGCATTTCTGCCTGCTTCTTTCACCCCGATGATCGCCGTTCAGTCTTTAAAGGGAAAACGCTCCAATACATCGAGCAATCGGTTGCCCGTTGGATCATGTCACAGGGTGATATGGCTGTCATGATTCCTTCCCCTGATATGCGCACGCTGAAAACCGAAGCCGCATTGGAGGACTATGCAGAATGGCTAGATGGTCTGGTACTGATGGGCGGAAGTGATGTTTGGCCTGGGAGCTATGGAGAACAAGCGATCCAACCTGAATGGGAAGGAGACCGCATTCGAGACGAATATGACAAACAACTGATTGAGAAATTTTTCCAGATTGGAAAACCTATTTTCGGAGTGTGTCGTGGCCTACAAATCATCAATGTTGCATTTGGTGGAACACTTTATCAAGACATCCCCACTCAAATTCCAGATTCGAGCAGGCACCGTGACAGTGAAAGCTACGATTTGAATTTGCACGATCTTCAAATACAAGCTGAAAGCCATCTGTCGCAAATTTTGGGAGGCGTGACCCATGCCAAAGTCAACAGCATCCACCATCAATGCGTGAAAGATCTGGCCCCCCATTTCGAAATTGAAGCCTACAGCCCTTTAGACAAAATTCCTGAGGCCATCCGCCGTCAACGCTCAAATGGCGAATCCTATGTAGCGGCCATCCAATGGCATCCAGAGTTTCATCGCCCTGAGCTCGATACGCTGAACGACGCGCCCATCTTGAGAGATTTTCTCGATGCTGCAAGAGCCAGTCAAGTCGTCAGTTGAAACCACCTATGCGCCAGCCTTGAATTAGGCCGTATGGGTTGACCCGCTTGAATCGCCTGTTTAAAACACAACGCCTCGCATGGCTCTGGCACACAACACAAGCCCACTGAGACATAAAAAACTGTGAATCAAGGGCTTGAGAAAAGCCGCTTGAATTCGGACTGCCAATTGGTGCCCCAACCACACACCGGCCATGGCAAAAGGCAGAAGCAGCATCAAGCATGTCCAAAGCGCTACATCGTTCAAGCCACCGGAAACACCCACCATACAAAGCGCTATGGAAGACAGGGCAATGATGGTCATGGGCATGGTCGCCCGGATTAAAAAGGGGTTTGACAAGCGCTGCAAAAGCCAGGACATGACAACCGGCCCCGCAGTGCCAAACATGGTTTCAACAATCCCCATCATGAAGCCAGCCAAGTGCCGCATCGAAGGCCTGATTTGGACAGCTACTGGCGCGCCCTTGAGCCCACGCCACCCAATGAAAATCACATAGAGCCCCAAACAAAGAAGCAGGCCATCACCTTGGGTCATGCGAATGAGCAAGATGCCAGCAAGTGCCCCAACAATGACAGAGGGTAGCAAGGGCGGCAACTCTTTCCACATGACTTGCCTAAAATTCAAGCCCGTGTGCAAGATGGCTGCAGGCACATCAATCAAAAGCACCAAGGGAACCACCATTGCAAGTGGCCAATCCCATGCCAACAAGGGAACAATGATCAAGGCTGAACCGAACCCTGCAACACCCAATACAAAATAGCCCACAAAGACAACTGCAAATTGAAAGAGACCCGCTTCCATCTAGTTCAAAACACCCTGTGCAATGACACATGCAGCGTCCACTGTAAAAGCATGATTCGCAATGGCCTCCACAACTTGCTTAGGTGACAAGCAAGCAAACTCGCTTACTTCACCATCTTGGTTAATGGGCGTGACTTCGGGCGGCACAAGCAAGTTGTAAACCCAAAGTGTTTCATGGTGCCAGCCATTGGCAACCGTCCTGCAGGTACTCACTTTGCCGTGCGCTACCGCCGTCATGGCCAAGGCTTCAGAAATGCCAGCTTCCTCCGCCATTTCTCTGACGCCGCAAGTTTGAAGCGATTCACCCGCTGGCAAACCACCTGCTGCCAAGTTGTCCAACATGCCTGGATCGGTCGGTTTAGTGAGAGCACGACGACCACACCAAACATGACCTTCCCACGTAAAACCATTCACATGCACCGCATGACTGCGCAAACCAAAAAATCGGAAAGCCGATCGTTCCATTTCAAATGCTACAGGCAAGTGGCTAGTGGGTTCTAAACTGTGCTGCCCTAGTCCAATGACTTGATCTTCCCAAAAGCTGAATTTTTCATTGCGCCAACCCGTGACATGCCCCTGATCATGCAACTGTTTAGCCCACGCCGCCAACGCCAGACTTCGTGAGATTGGCGTCCCCTCTTGCGTATCCCATCTCAAGCCCAGAGGCAACTGTAGCCATTGCGCACTTAGCTTTTGAAGTGCTTTGGCATGCAGCGGTGTGAGGTGCCCTGTGGCTGTATGCGAGCCCCCCAAATACCAAGGCACTGAGTCTTTCGGCAAAGCTTGCATGGCCTGTTGCAAGCACTGTTGCAACACTTGGATTTCTGAACCGCTGAGGGCGGCCTTGAATTTTTCAACTGGGCTCATGCTTTCTGCAAATTGAAGTGGGGAATGAATGTCATTCAGTGTGCCTGATCCCAATTCAATCCCACCCCTACCTCGGCCAACAAAGACACCTTGAGGGATGCAACCTCTGCCATCCATGTGGGCACCGCAACTTTGAGCCACTCAACTTCATCTTCAGGCACTTCAAAAACCAATTCATCGTGCACCTGCATGATCACCTTGGTTTTGCGTTGCTCGCGGTCAATGCCCGCTTGGACTGCAATCATAGACAGCTTGATCAAATCGGCTGCAGTGCCCTGCATGGGGGCATTGATGGCCGCTCGCTCAGCCCCAGCACGACGAGGGCCGTTAGGTGAATTGATTTCTGGCAAGTACAACCTGCGGCCAAACACCGTTTCAACATAGCCTTGCGATTTCGCTTGCTCGCGCGTTTCATCCATATAGCGCTTCACGCCCGCAAAGCGCTGGAAGTACCGCTCGATGTAATTTTTGGCAGCACCGTTGTCAATGCCTAAAGCCTTGGCCAATCCGAATGCACTCATGCCGTAAATCAAACCAAAGTTGATGGTTTTGGCGTAGCGGCGTTGCTCACTGGAAACTTGATCGGGTGTTAAACCAAACACCTCAGCGGCCGTCGCCTTGTGCACATCCAGCCCCTGATGAAATGCGCGAAGCAAGGCTTCATCATTGCTCAGGTGCGCCATGATGCGCAACTCAATTTGCGAATAATCGGCACTCGCAATGAAGCTACCTGCAGGGGCCACAAAAGCTTCTCGCACTTTGCGTCCCTCTGCTGTGCGAATGGGAATATTTTGCAAATTAGGGTCGTTGCTAGACAAGCGCCCCGTCACAGCCACGGCCTGCGCGTAATGCGTATGGACACGACCCGTTCTAGGCAAAGCCATTTGCGCCAACTTGTCGGTGTAGGTGCCCTTCAGTTTGGACAAACTGCGGTGCTCCAAAATGCGCGCGGGCAAGGGGTAGTCTTCTGCCAGTTTCTCCAATACTTCTTCATCGGTACTGCGCGCACCCGTTGCGGTTTTTTTGATCACTGGCAAGCCCAGCTTGTCAAAAAAGATTTCACCGAGTTGTTTGGGGCTGCTCAAGTTGAAGGGCTGACCTGCAATTTCGTAGGCTTCAGTTTCAAGTTGCAAAATGCGTTGCCCCAAGGCTTGGCTTTGTGAGGCCAAGGTGGGACCATCTATGAGCACACCATTGCGTTCAATGCGAAACAAAGCTTCACTGGTGGCAATTTCGATGTCATAGATGGCACGCAGTTTGGCATCGGCCTGAATGCGAGGCCACAACACGCCATGCACATCCAAACATTGGTCGGCATCTTCACAAGAGTATTCAGAGGCCTTGTCGACATCCACTTGAGCAAAGGAGATTTGATGCGCACCTTTGCCACACAAGTCTTCGTAGGTCAGTCCTGTGCGCCCCACATGTCGCAACGCCAAACTGGTCAGACTGTGGGGCTTGTGAACTTCCAACACATAACTTTGCAACATGGTGTCATGCGCATAGCCACGCACTTCGATGCCCTGATTGGCGAACACATGTCTGTCGTATTTGATGTGCTGACCCACTTTGAGTTTGAGCGGGTTCTCAAGCCATGGTTTGAGCTTGGCCAATACTTCTTCAAAGGCCAATTGCGCAGGCGCACCAGGGCCTTCATGCCGCAAGGGCAAATAGGCGGCCTCGCCTGGTTTCACACTCCAACTGATGCCCACCAACTCGGCGCGCATGGCATCAAGCGAGCTTGTTTCCGTGTCTATGGCCACACACTCGGCGGCCGCAAGCTTGGGCATCCAAACATCAAACTGCTCCCACGTCAAAATGGTTTCATAGTGTTTGTCTCCCGTCACAGTGACCACGGGTTCGGGTTCTGAAAACAAATCATCCCTTGGAACAAACGCAGGCTTTGATGGCTTACTGACAACCGCAGATTCAACTGCACCTGCACCTCGGCTTCTGAGCAAACCTTTGAAGCCATACTTTTCATAGAAAGCCAACAAGTCGGATTCGTTGGGCTGACCCAAGCGAATGGTTTCAAGCGATGGCAACTCGGGCACGTAGACATTCAAATCGCAATCGGTGCGAATTTTCAAAAGCTGTCGGCCAGTAGGCAACCAATCCACTGCTTTGCGCAGGTTCTCGCCCACCACGCCTTTGACTTCATCTGCATGGGCCATCAGCTTGTCCAAGGAGCCGTATTCCAACAACAATTTGGCCGCTGTTTTAGGACCCACCTTTTGGACACCGGGCACGTTGTCGACGGTATCGCCCACCAAAATTTGATAGTCCAGCATGAGGCTGGCAGGCACACCAAACTCTTCCTGTACGCCCGCCAAGTCGCGGCGCTTGCCGTTCATGGTGTCAATGATGGTGATGTGTTCATTGACCAATTGCGCCAAATCTTTGTCGCCACTGGACACAATCACTTCAATACCCTGCGATGAACCCACCGCTGCCAAGGTGCCAATCACATCGTCAGCCTCGACACCTGGTACATCGAGTACTTTCCAACCCATCAAACGGACCAACTCATGAATGGGCTCAATTTGCGAGCGCAAATCGTCTGGCATGGGGCTGCGATTTTGTTTGTATTCTGGATAAATTTCGTCGCGGAAGGTGGGGCCTTTGGCGTCAAAGACACACACCGCATATTCCGCGGGAATGTCTTTGCGCAAGCGCTCCATCATGTTGATCATGCCTCGAATAGCACCCGTCGCAGGGCTGGCGGAGTCACCCGGCACAGCCCGCAAATCGGGCATGGCATGAAAGGCACGGTAGAGATAACTGGAACCATCCACCAGCAATAGGGTTTTCTTGTCGCTCATGCCCCAATTGTGCCTGTCCTAGGGCATTTTTGCCGAGTCAAAGCCTGCCAAATTTGGCTTCAACACCCTCTACAATCTCAACATGCCTTTCGCCATGCCTTCGGGCTCCTCTTTTACCCTCAAGACCTCCTGCTAAGCCATGGCTGTTTTTACGCCCGTCACCGAAGAGCAAGCAGCACTGCTCATGTCCCAATTAGGCTTGGGCGAATTGACCGAGCTAAGAGGCATCGAGGGTGGTATCGAAAACACCAACTATTTCGCTACCACCGATTTAGGCGAGTACGTCCTCACCTTGTTCGAACGACTCACCCACGAACAATTGCCTTTTTATTTGTATCTCATGAAGCATTTGGCAGAAAAAGGCATTCCTGTGCCCAACCCCGCTGCCAATCGAGATGGCGACATATTGCACACCCTTTGCGACAAACCTGCCGCTGTGGTGAACCGACTCTTGGGCAAAAGCCAACTTGCACCCGAGGCCACTCACTGCGCAGCCGTTGGTAACATGTTGGCCCGCATGCATTTGGCAGGTGAAGACTTCAACCGCAGCCAACCCAACTTAAGAGGCTTGGCATGGTGGAACGAAACCGCACCCGTGATCCTGCCTTACTTGAATGACGCGCAGACCTCATTATTGCAAAGCGAGTTGGCCTATCAAAATCACATGGCCCAAGGTGCTGCTTTTCAAGCCCTGCCCCAAGGGCCCGTCCATGCCGACTTGTTCCGTGACAACGTGATGTTTGAAGGCCATGTCTTAACCGGATTCTTCGATTTTTATTTTGCAGGCACTGACACTTGGCTGTTTGACTTGTCGGTCTGTTTGAATGACTGGTGCATCGATTTGAATTCAGGTGAGCACGCACCTGATCGCGCCCTAGCCATGCTAAACGCGTACCAAACCGTACGGCCTTTGCGGCCCGCAGAGAGACAGCTTCTGCCCGCCATGTTACGCGCAGGTGCATTGCGTTTTTGGATTTCCAGACTTTGGGATTTCCATTTACCGAGAGATGCGGCCATGTTGAAACCGCACGATCCCGCCCACTTCGAACGGGTATTGAGGTCTCGACTCACTTCGCCCGTTAAGCTCAGCGCATGAAACTTCACATTGTTCCCGCTAAACAAGGCCTGAACTGGGTCAAACAAGGCATTCGCACTTTCTGGCGGCAACCTCTGGCACTGACAGGCTTGTTCTTTTTGTTCATGGCTTGGGTGTCTCTTTTGTCGATGGTTCCCGTGGTGGGATCGGCATTGGCGCTGCTTATCTTGCCAGCCGCCACATTGGGGCTCATGGTGGCCACCGAACAGGCAAGCATTGGCAAATTTCCCATGCCGACTGTTTTGATGGTGGCATTTCGAGCAGGTCAACAGCGGCTCAAGGCCATGCTTGTTTTAGGGGGACTCTACGCCGTTTGCTTTTTGGCGGTCATGGGCATCTCCGTGCTCATCGATGGCGGTGGATTTGCAAAAGTTTATCTGGCCAATTCGCCCATCACCCCTGAAGTGGTCAATGACTCGGGTTTTCAAGCGGCCATGTGGGTTTCCACCATTTTGTACGTTCCCCTGTCAATGCTCTTTTGGCATGCCCCCGCTTTGGTTCATTGGCATGGTGTTCCGCCACTCAAAAGCATGTTTTTCAGCGCCGTTGCTTGTTGGCGCAATTTGGGGGCTTTCGCCTTGTATTTGTTGGCATGGGCAGGTGTGTTTGTGGTCGGCGCCACAGTCATTCTCGTGATCAGCAGCGCCCTAGGCGACAACGATTTATCGGGTGCGGTCTTGTTACCAGGCGCATTGCTCATGGCAGCCATGTTTTTCACATCGGTCTATTTCAGTGTCAAAGACTGTTTTGAATTGCCAGAACCTGGCAGCGAGCATCAAGCCTAAAAAAGCCTGCGACTGCAGGCTTTTGCGAGAGGCACTTCGACAAAGCACATCAGTGGTGGTGGCCATGCGCTCCATGTACATGTCGATGCTCAATTTCCTCTGCAATAGCAGCGCGTACGTCGATCACATTCAATTGAAACTGTAAGACTTGTCCCGCCCAAGGATGATTGCCATCCAACATCACGGTGTCGCCTTTGATTTTCAACACATTGAAAATAGCCTCACGGCCATCTGGCGTGCGCCCCCGCAATTGACCACCCACCTTCACGCCAGGCGGAAAGTCTTTCTTGGGCATGGTTTGCAGAAGGCTCTCATCGCGCTCACCAAAAGCATCAGCCGCTGACAGAACCAAGTTGGTTTGGTAACCCTTCTCTTTGCCACTCAATGCTTCTTCAATTTTTGGCAAGGTGTTTTCATAGCCGCCATGCAAATAAGCCATGGGCTCTTCAGCGGCTTCTAACAGTTTGCCTTGCGCATCGGACACTTTGTATTTCAAGGTCACGACGGTGTCTTTTTCAATTTTCATAACGCTTCTTTCTCAAACTTTCTTTCTAAACAATTCTTCCAAAATTTAACTCATTCCACAGGTGTCAATTTGGCAACCGACAAAGCCAACCACTTTACCCCGTGCCTTGGGAAATTCACTTGGGCTCGCGCATCGGCGTCTGCGCCTTCCACAGCCAACACCATGCCTTCGCCAAACTTGGTATGAAACACTTTCATAGCCACTTTGATGCCATGCGAAGGCTCCAATTTTTGCACAGGCACGGGTGGGCTCTTGTAAGTCTCTGCCGAACCCAAGCTGCTTTGGCCCCAAGCCGGTTTGGCCTGAAAGGCTTGGGCAGGCGAAGTCCACCCTCCGCCCAGGCCTGAAGCAAAGCCAGGATTCTTCGGGGTGATCCACTTCAAGCACGCTTCAGGTAACTCGTCCAAGAAACGGCTCTTGAGGTTGTAGCGAGTTTGTCCATGCAACATGCGGGTTTGCGAATGGCTCAGGTACAAACGTTTGCGCGCTCGGGTAATGGCCACGTACATCAAACGACGCTCCTCCTCCAAGCCATCGTAGTCGTTCATGGAATTTTCATGAGGAAACAAGCCCTCTTCCAAGCCCGAGATAAATACCGCATCAAACTCTAAGCCTTTGCTGGCATGCACCGTCATCAGTTGAACGGCATCTTCTCCCGCTTGCGCTTGGTTGTCGCCAGCCTCCAACGCAGCATGCGTTAAGAACGCAGCCAAGGGCGACATCACTTCGCCATCTTCTGCATTAGGAACCATCTCTGATGCTGTGGCTTCTGCATCACGCCCGAAACCTTCTTGCGTGACAAAACTCTCAGCCGCATTGACCAGCTCTTCCAAGTTTTCTACACGATCAGCCCCTTCTTTTTCGGTTTTGTAGTGCTCAATTAATCCGGTTTTTTCCAACACCACTTCAATGATTTCACGCAAGGTCATGCCAGGGGTTTGTTCGCGCATGACGTCGATCATGGCGACGAAGCCGGCCAACTTGGCGCCTGCTTTGCCCGCAGTCGTGCTAACGGCGTCGTGCAAAGAACAGCCCAAACCTTTGGCCGCATCTTGCAATTGCTCCACACTGCGCGCACCAATACCGCGCGGTGGAAAATTGACGATGCGCAAGAAACTGGTGTCGTCGTTGGGATTTTCTAAAATCCGCAAATAGGCCAGGGCGTGTTTAATCTCTGAACGCTCAAAGAATCGCAAACCGCCATAAACTTTATAAGGCACACCCGCATTGAACAGTGCTGTTTCCATCACGCGGCTTTGGGCATTGCTACGGTACAACACCGCCACTTCTTTGCGTGTGAATCCATCGCCTTTGACCAACTGGCGAATTTCATCTACCAGCCATTGTGCTTCTGCAAAGTCACTGGTGGATTCATAGACCCGAACGGGTTCACCGGCACCCTGATCGGTGCGCAAGTTTTTACCCAAGCGATTTTTGTTGTTGCCAATGAGCGCATTGGCCGAATCCAAAATGTTGCTGTAGCTTCGGTAGTTTTGCTCCAGTTTAATTTGGTGCTGCACACCAAACTCCCGCACAAAATCGGCCATGTTGCCCACGCGTGCCCCACGGAAGGCGTAAATGCTTTGGTCATCATCACCCACCGCTAACACGGCGCTGCCATGTTCTGCGGGCATGCCAGCAATCATTTTGATCCAAGCGTATTGCAGTTTGTTGGTGTCCTGAAACTCATCAATCAGCACATGCTTGAAGCGTGCTCGGTAGTGCAAACGAATGGCATCGTTGTCTCTCAGTAACTCGAAAGAACGCAACATCAACTCGCCAAAGTCCACCACACCCTCGCGTTGGCATTGATCTTCGTAGAGCTGGTAGATTTCTACTTTGCGGCGCGTTTCATCATCGCGAACATCGACGTCTTTTGGTCTCAGACCATCTTCTTTGCAACCCGCGATGAACCACTGCAATTGCTTGGGTGGAAATCGCTCGTCGTCGACCTTGTGTTGCTTGCACAAGCGTTTGATGGCCGACAACTGATCTTGCGTGTCCAGAATTTGGAAAGTTTGCGGCAGGTTGGCCATTTTGTAATGAGCCCGCAGAAACCGGTTGCACAGGCCGTGAAAGGTGCCAATCCACATGCCCCGCACATTGACAGGCAGCATGGCCTGCAACCTGAGCATCATCTCTTTGGCTGCCTTGTTGGTAAAGGTCACCGCCAATACGCCGCCCGATCCGACCTGGGAGGTCTGTAATAACCAAGCAATTCGGGTGGTTAAGACCCGAGTCTTGCCCGACCCAGCCCCCGCCAGAATCAGGGCCGATTCAGAGGGAAGTGTCACGGCCCGCAGTTGTTCAGGGTTCAGGTTGTTCAGCAGGGGCGTTTGGTCATACATGCCCCAATTGTAGAAACTCCTGAAGCCTTGTTGGCAAAATGCAAAACAAAACGGGTAGAATCAGCCACCGGGCCCAAGATTCTTGCGCCCGGTTTTTTTTGCCCAAAAACAGGCAGCCAAAACCGGCCAAGCCAAGCGCTCACTCGTTCTTTCAACGATCCTTTTGGAGCTTGGTTAAATGGAAATTTTTGATTACGACAACATCTTGTTGCTTCCCCGCAAATGCCGCGTTGAAAGCCGTTCCGAGTGCGATGCCGGCGTAGAGCTAGGTGGCCGCAAATTCCGTCTGCCGGTGGTGCCGGCCAACATGAAGACGGTGGTGAACGAGGAAATCTGTGTCTGGATGGCAAACAACGGTTACTTCTATGTCATGCACCGCTTTGACTTGGACAACGTTAAATTTGTCCGCGACATGCACAGCAAGGGTTTGTTCGCCTCTATTTCTTTGGGCGTCAAAGCACCCGACTACGACACCGTGAACCAATTGGTGGCCGAGGGCCTGAGCCCTGAGTACATCACCATCGACATTGCCCACGGCCATGCCGACAGCGTGCAAAAGATGATTCACACCCTGAAAGAAAAGCTGCCCAAGTCTTTCGTCATTGCTGGCAATGTGGGAACGCCCGAAGCCATCATTGATTTGGAAAACTGGGGCGCCGATGCCACCAAAGTGGGCATTGGCCCTGGGAAAGTTTGCATCACCAAGCTCAAAACCGGCTTTGGCACGGGCGGCTGGCAGTTGTCTGCGTTGAAGTGGTGCGCCCGCGTCGCCACCAAACCTATTATTGCAGACGGCGGTATCCGCGAGCACGGCGACATTGCCAAGAGCATTCGCTTTGGCGCCACCATGATCATGATTGGCTCGATGTTGGCCGGTCACGAAGAGTCGCCAGGTGCCACTGTAGAAGTAGACGGCAAGCTTTTCAAAGAGTACTACGGCTCGGCTTCAGACTTCAACAAAGGCGAGTACAAGCACGTCGAAGGCAAGCGCATTTTGGAGCCCATCAAAGGCAAGCTGGCCAACACATTGATCGAGATGGAGCAAGACACCCAAAGCTCGATCAGCTACTCTGGCGGCACCAAGCTCATGGACATTCGCAAAGTGAATTACGTCATTTTGGGCGGCGACAACGCCGGTGAGCATTTGTTGATGTAATTCAATTGAAAGAAGGCGTTTTAAGATGCCCGTTTAATCAAAAAAGGGGCTATTGCCCCTTTTTCATTGAGGACAACACCTAGCAGAAACTGATCAAAACAAGGCACAATCAAGTTTCTCTTTTTACTCACCGAACAGGTTTTTTCATGAAACGTCGTGAACTACTTCAGGCTGGTGCCAGCGCTGCCCTGCTGCCCGTTTTGGCCCAGGCCCAAGACAAGTACCCAAGCAAGCCCATTACATGGGTGGTTCCTTACGCTGCGGGCGGCAATGCCGACTCGCGCTCACGCCAAGTGGCCAAGGCCATGAGCGCCATCTTGGGGCAACCCATCATCATTGACAACAAGGCTGGCGCTGGCGGCAACATTGGCACCGAAGTCATTGCGCGTGGCAAACCAGATGGTTACACCATCGGCATGGGCAACTTTGCCCCATTGGCTGTTAACCATGCATTGTTCAAAAAACTCAACTTTGACCCTTTCAACGACATCGTGCCCATTGGCTTGATTGAAAAAGGCCCCCTCATTTTGATGGTTCGCAACGATTCCCCTTACAAATCAGTCAAAGATTTGGTCGCTGCCGCCAAGGCCAATCCTGGCAAACTCAGCTACGCCTCTGGCGGTATTGGTGGTTCACACCACCTGAGCGGCGCTTTGCTGGAGCATGCTGCGGGTGTCGACATGATTCACGCACCCTACAAAAGCGGTTCAGCCGGCGCTACTGACCTCATGGGCGGTCAAGTCAACATGATGTTTGAGCAAATGTACTCTGCCATGCCTGCCATCAAAGGCGGACGTCTGCGGGCATTGGCCATCACCAGCAAAACGCGTTCACCTCTGTTGCCCGATCTGCCAACCATGGCCGAGCAAGGCTATGCAGAGGTTGAAGTGCAAAACTGGCAAGGTTTGGTAGGCCCCAAAGGCATGCCCGCCGATTTGGTCAAACTGCTCAATGCCGCCATGAACAAAGCCCTTCAAGACCCCGAGGTGAAAGACAAAATCTTGAGCCAAGGCAACGAGATGGGTGGCGGCTCACCCGAGCAATTTGCAGCACTCATTAAGGCTGAAGCACCTCGCTGGGGCAAAGTAGTTCGCGACGCCAAAATCGAACCCGAATAAGCTTGTAGACTTCGAGCTCAGAGCCTTTCAAAGGCTCAAGCTTGAAGCAACTGCTGCATCAAGGCACTCAATCGAGTGCCTTTTTTTGTAAGGTCGGTCACGATGCTGAAGTGATTGAGTTCGGCCAAGTCTTCACACACGGGAACCGTGCGTGGCCCCCAAGTTTGGTGAATCAAACGGTTGTGGCGCAAAAATTCTGGGCTTTCATCGGCTCCAACCACGGTGTACAAAACACCCTTCTTGGGCCGAGGCCAAAGCGCTGGACTGGCCATGCGCGCATGCTGGGCAGTGAGCCTGAGTGAATCTTGCAGAAACGGCGTTTTTCGCAAAGGCGTGAGATCGTACAGACCAGAAACAGACAGCGCCTTCTGAATCCAATGTGCAGGCATGCTGGCGTCAACACTTTGCCAATCGCAAGCCAAAAGCATGGCAGCCAAATGTCCGCCTGCTGAATGCCCAGCCACAATGACATTTTGGGGGTCGCCGCCATATTGAGCAATGTGTTGCCAGGTCCAAGCCATGGCTTTGACCATTTGGTATGCGATATCTGGAATGCTGACAGGCAATTCTGCTGAACCAGGACACAATGCATAGTTAACCACCACCACGCAAACACCCATGTCATGCAAAGGCGGTGCTACAAAAGAATGATCTGATTTGTCGAGGCTGCGCCAATAGCCACCGTGAATAAAAAATACAACGGGTGCATTGGGCTTGCTTGCAGGAAAGATGTCCAGTGTTTCGTTGGGACCATCACCGTAGGCAATGTCGAGCGTGCATTGAAGTGCTGCGCGAGCATCAGCAGAAGTTTTGGCCCACTGTGCAAAATGCGCCGCGTGGTCAGGCACCAAAGCGCGGTTGTTGTACATGCTGTCATACCATGCTGCATTTTGGATGCCCATGTCCATCGTCCTTTAAATTTTCATTTCCAAGCGGATCTGAACATTTTGCCAATTGCGTGTGTTGGTATTGGCTGTTTCTGAAAAGCCATTGCCAATGTACGTAGAGCCCGTCAGGTAATCACGAGGGGTGAGATTGCTAACCGTGACACGCAAAGCCGTGGCGGCTGAGAACCTCCAAAGCCCATACACATCAACTACCCGTTTAGAACCTTGGTAAGCCCATTGCTGTTCTGTTCGCCGCGTGGTGTAGTCTGGGTTGATATTGACATTGCCGCCCAGTGTGAGAGGAAAGGCACGGATGCGGTAGTCAACCCCAAAATTGGCAGTCATCTTAGGTTGCTGATCCAAGCGATTGTTGGGTCCCATGACATCCAACACTTTGGAGTCAAAGAAACTCAAATTACTTCGAACATCGACTGCGGGCGCAGCGGCCCAAGCTTGGTTCAATCTGAACTTGGCTTCCAACTCAAGTCCTTGCGTGATGGCATCACCCACATTTTGAGGACTAGAAACGAAGCGACGCTGACCCGGCGCCCAGACCGTGTCATAGCGCTCGGAGGTGACGTAGCGAATTAAATCGCTGATGTTGCGCCTGAAAATATTGGCACTCAAAACACCACCCTCTGCCAAATAACGCTCCACTGCAATGTCAATGCCCGTTGCCAATTCAGGCTTCAGGCCAGGATTGCCAATGCGATCGGGGCGGGTTGGACTATTGGCCTCTCGGGACAGGGCTGTTCGGGCAACCAAGTTGAACAAGGTGGGCGTTTTGTAACTGCGCGTAAGGCTCATTCGAACTTGATCACGACTTTCAGGAATAGGCTTCCAGACAGCATGCAGCAGAGGCGTCAGAACACCGCTCTTGTTGCGTTTTTCGCCCTCTTCGTTGCTGCCTTCAGTCAGAATACTTTCATAACGGATGCCCGCATGCGCACTCCAATTGGGGTTGATGGTCCATTCGTCTTGGGTGTAGATAGCCCAACGTTGCGTACGCGCACGCATGTTGCCCGCATCATCAGAAACCTCTGCAATGGCATCTTCCGTTCTGCGCACGCCTTCCAGTTCAAGACCACTGACATACTGGTGACCATTGGCTGAAACATGCGTGAGTTTGCCATTCCAAGATTGCGACAAGTCCTTGAAGCTTTGCGATTCTTCCATGGTGTTAAGCAAGCCCGTTGAACCCAAAGCCACTTGGCTATAACGGGACTTGAAGTGCGATTCACCCAAGCCAAATTTAAATTCAAATCTGTCGTCCGCTGAAAAGCGCTGGTTCCACTGGCCATTCAAGCGCGTCATGACAAAACGGCTGTTGTTGGCCGTGTTGGCCGAGTCGGAGGCAAGGGGCTGCTGAATGCCATTGATCATCTTGTTTTCTGTCAAGTCAACACGCCCCAAGCTGTTGAATTCAGAATAAACCATGAAGGGCATCAAGATTAGCGCTTTGCCTTGTTCGCCGCGCCACATGAGCCGGGCGTTGGCGTTCATGCCTTGGCGCTGACCTAAGCTCATGGCATGGCGTTCTCGGTGTGAAGACCATGCTGGCATTCGACCTTCTGCATCCACACTGGAATCGGTCAGGGTGGTGCTGTCTTCAGGACGCCAATTGTTCATGGCTGACACCGTCAAGGTCCCATTCAGGGCTTCAGACTTGAGGTTATGAACCCAGTTCAACCCTTCTGAGCGGTGACCATTTTCAAAGGCGGTACCTACTTTCAAATCATCAGGGTTGGCCCGTTGACCTTCGCGCAAAATGATGTTGATGGTGCCCGCAATGGCGCGTGCGCCTGTCTCAGCAGTTGGCGCGCGTAAAATTTCCACCTTCTCCACCATCTCAGGTGTCAAAGACTCTATGGAGAAACCGGGCGGTACGCGTTGCCCGTCCAACAAGATCTGGGTGTAGCCACCACCCAAACCACGCATGCGAATGGCACCACCACGACCCGGCGCACCCTGAATGGTGACGCCAGGCAAGCGTTTTAAAACTTCACCCAAAGTGCTATCACCTTGTTTGTCAAGCTCTTCCCTGCCAATCACAATTTTGGCGGCCGTGGATTGACGGCGCTCTTCCATGGTGTTGTCGCGGTTGCTTTTAATTTCAACCCGACCCATGTCCTGAACAGGCGCATTGGCAGATGGGGCCGTCTGAGCCAATCCCCAAGGTGAGATGAGTGACAAAACGGCGAGTGAGGCAGATGTCTTGATTTTCATCCCTGTATTTTGACAGGGGAATGTCAACTTTTTGTGTCTGAATGGCCACACCCGAAAAATTGACGGGATTCAAATCAACCCAATCCTTTGCCCTGATTTTGGCCCTGGCTTAGTTCTTATTCGCCAGACTTGAACAAAGCCGCCACTTTGCGCTTGGGCTTGATGTTGGCAGAAATACCTGAGCGAGATGCTGTGGCTTTGGGAGATGCCTCCCAAGAGGCCGCTGCCGCTTGCGCCATGCTAGGGGCCTCGTAAGGCTTCTCGAAGAAGGGGTCCCTTGAAACTTGCGGGGGCCGGAAACTGCTTCGACGGTCTCGGGGGGCATCTTCATCTCGTCGCCGCTCAAAACCTCGCTCTGGTCGCCTGTCTTCTCGGCGTCCTTCGCTTCGCTCTTCAAGCCGGCCTTCACCAAGATTGCCTCGCGAACGGTCTTCTTCAAGGGGGTAGCTTTCAACTTGAAGTTTGGTCTTAATGAGCTTTTCAATGTCGGCTACCAAGCGCATGTCGGAGGGGGACACCAAAGTCACGGCCAAACCAGAAGCCCCAGCACGGCCAGTTCGGCCAATGCGGTGCACATAATCTTCGGCATTGAAGGGTACATCAAAATTGAACACAGCAGGCACGTCTTTGATGTCGAGGCCACGGGCTGCGACATCCGTGCAGACCAACAAATCGACCTCGCCTTTTTTGAAAGCCTCGAGGGCTTTGAGTCGTTCGTCTTGGGTCTTGTCGCCATGCAAAGCAGCCGTGACAAGGCCTTCTCGTTCTAAAGAGCGTGCCAATCGCCCGCAGCCCAGTTTACTGTTGACAAAGATGAAGGCTTGCTTGATGCCGCGCTGGTTTAAAACCGCTTTGACAACCCTGCGCTTGTCATCATCTTGCGCACTGTAAAAACGCTGCTCTACGGTGGAGGCTGTTTCGTTGGGACGCGCGACTTCAATGGTGATGGGATCCTGTAGATAGCTTCCTGCCAAGCGTTTAATTTCAGGTGAAAAAGTGGCCGAAAACAACAAGGTGGTGCGCTGCTTGGGCAAGAAACTTAAGATGCGCTGCAAGTCTGGCAAGAAGCCTATGTCGAGCATGCGATCGGCTTCGTCTAGCACCACATATTCAACTTGGTTGAGCACAGCATTCTTGGCTTCAATGTGGTCCAGCAATCGGCCAGGTGTGGCAACCAAAATTTCAACACCTTTTTTGAGCTCTAGGGTTTGGGGCTTCATGTCCATGCCGCCAAACACCACGGCACTGCGCATCTGGGTGTACTTGGCATACAGCTTGATTTGCTGCGCCACTTGGTCAGCCAGTTCGCGCGTGGGCAAAAGCACCAAGGCCCGCACGGGGTGGCGTGCAGGTGATGTAGAGGTGTTCTCGTGTTTGAGCAGTCGCTGCAGCAGGGGCAAAGAAAAGGCAGCGGTTTTACCGGTACCTGTTTGCGCAGCACCCATCACGTCTTTCCCGGTCAAGACCACAGGAATGGCCTGGGCTTGGATGGGGGTCATGGATTCGTAGCCCATTTCGGCCACGGCTCGTGCCAGCGGTTCAGCCAGCGATAGATTTGAAAAAGAGTCGGTCATTAACCCGCTATTGTCGCACTTTAGGTCTTAGGCAATGTGACACCCACTTGGCCTTGGTATTTTCCGCCTCGGTCTTTGTAGCTGGTTTCGCAAACTTCGTCGCTTTCGAAGAACAGCACCTGGGCACAGCCCTCTCCAGCGTAAATCTTAGCTGGTAGGGGGGTGGTGTTGCTAAATTCGAGGGTGACGTAGCCCTCCCATTCGGGCTCGAAGGGGGTCACGTTGACGATGATGCCGCAGCGGGCGTAGGTGCTTTTGCCCAGACAAATGGTGAGGACATTTCGGGGAATACGGAAATATTCCATGGTTCGGGCCAAAGCAAAACTGTTGGGGGGGATCACGCAAACGTCGGAATGGATGTCGACAAAGCTTTTTTCGTCGAAGTTCTTAGGATCGACCACTGTGCTGTAAATGTTGGTAAACACCTTGAACTCGGGGGCGCAACGGATGTCGTAGCCATAACTGCTGGTGCCGTAGCTGACTATTTTTTCGCCTGAAGCGTTTTGTCTCACTTGGCCAGGCTCGAAAGGCTCAATCATGCCTTGCTCTTGTGCCATACGGCGGATCCACTTGTCGCTTTTAATGCTCATCTCTTGGTCTTTCCAACATTCTGGGTTTAAGCTGACATTGTAATTGTGCCCATCAGAATTATGAGGAGAATTCAAGGCTTCTTCGCCCCAGCGCAAGTCAACTTGAAGCAGTGTGAGCTAAACTTTGTTTGACTTAGCTTTTGACCAGTGAAATTATGAAAAGACGCACCCTGCTCCAAGCGAGCCCATTGTTGCTGAGCATTCCGGGCTTGGCCCAAGCGCAAGCAGCCTATCCCACCAAACCCATTCGTTACATTGTGCCGGTGTCTGCAGGGGGCGGGTCCGACATGGTAGGGCGAGCACTTTGCGAGCGTTGGGCAAAAGTGTTGGGGCAATCTGTCGTGGTGGACAACATTGGCGGCGGCGGCGGCGTGATCGCTTCTCAAAATACAGCACGTGCAGCAGCGGATGGCTATACCTTGATGCAAGGCTATGTGGCCACTCATGGCACAGCCCCCGCCACACGCAAACTGCCTTACGATGCAGAAAAAGATTTCACCCCCATTGGCATGATTGGTTCAACCCCCAATGTGCTGTGCATCAACACCAGTTTGCCGTCCCAAAATTTCAAGGCTTTCATGGATTATGTGAAGCAAAACCCTGGACGCCTCTCTTATGGCTCCGCAGGCGCCGGATCATTGACGCACCTCACGGCTGAGTTGTTCAAGCTGCAAACCAACAGCTTCATGGTGCACATTCCTTACCGCGGCATTGCACCCGCCATCACCGATCTGATTGGCGGCCAAACTCAAATGATGTTCCCTGGCTTGGCCGCAGCTTTGCCTCATATTCGCAGCGGCCGCATTCGCGCTCTGGCAGTCACTGGCACCAAGCGTCATCCCCAAGTGAAGGACATTCCCACTTTAGAAGAAATGGGGCTGAAGGGC
>Ga0114981_10000506_pt1 | contig 25419 bp, 17 predicted proteins | sample S_140806_MF_Meta_FD_87028 | JGI IMG/M metagenome (GOLD analysis project Ga0114981, IMG submission 87028) | Freshwater microbial communities from Lake Simoncouche, Canada to study carbon cycling - S_140806_MF_MetaG | ecosystem: Environmental > Aquatic > Freshwater > Lake | place: Lake...
CCCAGTGAAGGATCAGTGGTATAACTGTTGAATTGCGCGAGACTAAGATTCATTGGTTGCCGTACTTCAAAGTCAGCAACAAAGTCTCTTCCGTTTGGTTTAAGGCTATCAATTGTTCCTCCAATTTGCATCGGGCGATATGCGTTGTCATCGTACGTAAGAATCACGGAACCACCCGTGAAACATACATCAGGAGATGACGGAAATGCTCCCAGTTTCAATCCCCCAGCTAGATACTGAGTTGTAATACTATCGTAACTAAAATACGTGTAAGTAACAGCGAAAAAAACATCACTATGCTCATACATGTGTTTCTCAAACGACCAGAAAAGCAAGTTACCCTCTACTGCACCTGAGTACCGTCCAGTAGACATGAATTCGCGCATTTGCACCAATGAAACTACGTCTGGATACACATCGTAATCATTCAAATCGTAGAAACCTGACAAGCGAATTACATCCGTGCGGAAGTTATCAGAAAGTCCTAGCCATTCCCATTGATCTAGATCGTTAATGAATGCCATCACCTTAGTTCCTGGATTTAGTCGCGGCACACCTTTCGCTTTGTTAACTGAAATAATTCCAGTCTTGTATTGCCCACTGACAACACTATCTACTTCTATGTGATATGTTTTTCCAGCCACATATTCACCGAGGTAGGTGCCAATCACAATCAACTTTGATTTACTCATCATCGTTTCGAAATTGATTGACAACGGTTTCGCTATTGCTGGTAAAGCGAACAGCATAACGATGCAGAATTGAGAAATACGTTTCATGAGTTTATTTTTTTACAAGAAAATATGAAGCAAAATCAAGTACGCTTCCGCTGAAAAAAGTCCTTCAATAGTTGAGCACATTCATCTTCCAGCAATCCACCTTTTATAGTTGTCTTGGGATGCAATACATTCATGCCAACTCGCAGATATCCTCTCTTCGCATCGTGTGCACCAAAAAATATTCTACTGATTTGCGACCAATGCAACGCTCCGGCGCACATGAGACACGGTTCCAGTGTAACGTAGAGTGTGCAGTCAGTAAGATATTTACCTCCCAGACCGTTCGCAGCAGCAGTAATGGCTTGCATTTCTGCATGCGCAGTAACATCGTTGAGTCGTTCAGTAAGATTGTGTGCACGCGCAATAATGCGGTTATTCGCGACCACAACTGCTCCAACTGGAACCTCGTCCGCATCGAAAGCCTTTTTGGCTTCCTTAAGCGCTTCACGCATAAAGTGCTCATCGGAAAAAACAGAGAGTTCCATAACGGAGCAAGATTACTTCGGTTTTGCGAGCGGAAATGGCGGACTATCAGTTGGATATTCACAGGGAGTTGTGAACTGGTGGGCGTTAATGGGTGATAGATCAACCCTCAAAGGGTTATAACCCTGCAAGGGTGCCACCCTCAAAGGGTTATATCCCTTGCAGGGTTCTAGACCTAACCACCCAAATCCCCCACCCATTTTTCGTACTTTTACCCTCCAATACTGACTTTATGCTTCGTACACATACTTGCGGCGACCTTCGCCTTACTGATGCCGGAAACACTGTAACATTATCTGGATGGGTTCAAACATCACGCGATTTCGGCGGACTCACCTTCGTTGATCTTCGCGACCGTTATGGGATTACACAGCTCGCTTTCAATGTGAGTACAAATCCAGCACTAGCAGAAGAAGCGCGAAAATTAAGCCGTGAGTTTGTGATTCAAGTAGAAGGAACGGTTCGCGAACGTGAGAACAAGAATCCTAAAATCGGAACGGGTGATATCGAAATCATCGTCGATAAAATGAATATTCTGAATACTGCGAAAACGCCCCCGTTCACTATTGAAGATGAAACAGACGGAGGCGATGATTTGCGAATGAAATACCGCTATCTCGACATTCGAAGAAATCCGGTTCGTGAGAGTTTGTTGCTTCGTCACAAATTAGCGCAAGCTACTCGTCATTACTTAAGCAATCAGGATTTTATTGAAGTGGAGACACCTGTGCTCATCAAATCAACTCCAGAAGGTGCACGTGATTTCGTTGTACCGTCGCGCATGAACCCAGGACAGTTCTACGCATTGCCACAGTCGCCGCAAACATTCAAGCAATTGTTAATGGTTGCGGGAATGGATCGTTACTTCCAAATTGTGAAGTGTTTCCGTGATGAAGATTTGCGTGCAGATCGCCAGCCAGAATTTACTCAGATCGATTGCGAAATGAGCTTCGTTGAACGTGCTGATATCCTCGACATGTTCGAAGGACTCATAAGTTATTTATTCAAGTCTGTTAAAGGAGTTGACATTGGCAAATTGCCGCACATGAGTTATGCCGATGCTGCAAAATATTATGGTAACGATAAGCCTGACACTCGCTTCGAAATGAAGTTTGTTGAGCTGAATGATATTGTAAAAAATAAAGGCTTCAAAGTTTTTGATGATGCTGAATTAGTTGTCGGCATTTGCGCTAAAGGTGCCGCTATTTATACACGGAAGCAATTGGATGAGCTTACAGAGTTTGTTAAGCGTCCGCAAATCGGCGCAACCGGCTTGGTCTACGCGCGAGTGAATGCGGATGGTTCTGTGAAATCGTCAGTAGATAAATTCTATAACGCAGAGGAATTAAACAAATGGGCGGCGGCATTCAATGCAGAGCCAGGAGATTTGATTCTCGTTATGGCTGGCGGTACAGACAAAACTCGCAAAGCTCTTTCAGAATTGCGTTTGGAAATGGGAACACAACTCGGACTACGCGACAAGAATAAATTCTCTTGTTTGTGGGTTATTGATTTTCCATTGCTCGAATACAACGAAGAACACGATCGTTGGTTTGCAATGCACCACCCGTTCACTTCACCTTGGCCGGAAGATATTGCGAAGCTTTCCGACAAGTCTCGATTCGGCGACATTCGTGCGAATGCCTATGATATGGTCATCAATGGTGTAGAAGTTGGTGGCGGTTCTATCCGGATTTTCGATCGCGATCTTCAAGCGAAAATGTTCGAAACACTCGGTTTCACCGCTGAAGAAGCACAAGCTCAATTCGGATTCTTAATGAATGCTTTTGAATTCGGAGCGCCTCCACATGGTGGAATTGCTTTCGGTTTCGATCGTTTGTGCTCACTGTTCGGCGGCGCTGACTCGATTCGTGATTTCATTGCATTTCCGAAAAACAATTCAGGTCGCGATGTGATGATTGATTCGCCTAGCTTGATTGATGATAAACAATTGAAAGAATTGAATATCAAAACTACAGTGTAGTTCTTCCAGTAAGTTAGTCTGCGTTAATTAGCAGATGAACAAATCCGCTCTTCTTAGCGTTGGAGTTGGTGTATCCAATATCAGCAATCCAATAGTACACACCGTCTACGCACAATTTACCTGTTGTTTGGTATGTTCCGTCCCAGAAGCCGTAGACGTCTGTGTATTCGTAAATGAGCACACCCCAGCGATCATAGATCCAGACATGAATATTTAGCGCTTCAGGTTCGTACAGCATGAATACATCATTCACACCATCGCCATTTGGTGAGAATACATTTGGTGTAAGGGGCGGACATTCTTCAACATTAACATTCACAGGTGACAAACTGCTTCTGCATATTCCATCATCTGTTAGCACCAAAAATGATGAATCAACCTGAAGTCCGATTGGGAACAATAATTCTGATCCTGTTCCGAGCGGATTTCCATTGAGCCCATACCACGTTAATGTAGAAGCTCCGTTTGCATTGAGTCCAAAGGGCATTCCACGACAAACAGTAGTGTCAGATACTACTGGAGCTTGCAGTGTATTTTGCACAAACGCAATCGCTATTGTATCATGCGCTTCACAACCTCCACTATCCTGCGTGGTGAGTACGTAGTTGCCATCAGTGAATACATACACAATTGAATCAGTAAGATTCCCCGGTTGCCAATTGTAATCATCCATTCCGGCATTCGCTCCAAGCAATATTGAATCTCCTTCGCAAACAGTCAATGTAGAAAGCGGAGTTATCAATGCGACCACTGAAGTAGGTACAATTGTAATGTATGCAGTTGTAATAATATTACAACCAGCAACTGAAACACCATACGTCCCTGGAGAAGTGACCACTTGTGTCAGCGCACTTCCACTCAATGGCGGTAACCAAGCAGCAAAGCTTCCGTTACTCGCAACAAGAGATAACGTCACTGAATCTCCAGGGCAAATTACAGCAGCAGGTGAAGCTTGAATCAATGGTGTATTGTATTGCTGGATAATAACTGAGTTCGAAAGTAGCTGACATGAATCAATGCTTGTAGAAACACAATAGTACGTTCCTGGTGATGTTATCCAAATAGAATCTACATCACCCCCAATTGGTCCGTTCGGCCCTTGCCACACGAATGTACCAGCACCCGAGACGACTGCGAGCACGGAGTCTCCCGGACAAATTACTCCGGTTGATGGATAAAGAGTAATTACAGGTTGAGGTGTAAGAGTAAGCTGAACAGAAGCGGAAGCGGCGCTAGCACTAAAACAACCATACGAATTATAGGTCGTGTCACTGCAAACAACACTGTATATTCCTGCCTGAGAAAAATACACAGTATCATTCGTCGATCCAGTGCTCCACACATAGTTATATCCGCCCGTCACAACAAACATATTTGAATCGCCGGGACAGGCTGATGTGTCACCGATAATTTGCAGATTAAATATTATCGGCGGCGGAACAGGAAGAACTTCTACATAAATGCTATCAGAGAAAATAATAGTATCGGCACCGCACGCACTGACTCGAATAAATACTCCGCCTACAGTATACCATCCCGTTTGACTAACGAGCATTGTTGTTTGTTGAAACGCAAAATTAACACAGTCAGTATACGGTAGAATATTCGCAGTTGAACTCGGCGAAACTGTCCACAATATTTGAAGAAGATCCTCAATACATTCTAAACCGCCCTGTGGATTACTGATTGAGTCGTAAGGAAAAAATATCACAGGAGTATTTTCGCAGATAATAATACTGTCGTTACGATCGGTATCATTCATACAGATCAACTCAGGATCGAATGCAGCTAAAGGATCATCAAGCGTAACTTGTATAACATTTGTGCTTGTGCATCCGAAGATGTCAGTGACTGTAAAAACATATTGACCTGAAGTGTCAATCATTGCCGAATCATTGGCTAGGCTTCCCGGATTGAATTGAGGTCCAGTCCAAGAAACTGTGCTGGTACTGGCGAAGTTCCCACCAACAAGCAATACTGAGTCGCCACAAAACACAATATCCTGGGGAGATGCCGAATTAGTATTAATCACCACGTTGTCGCTTATAACAGGAATAGGGGGAGGTGTATGCAATATGAAGTGAATTGTATCTTCACTTGAATAACATCCATCCTGCGAGGTGATAACCACAGAATAGTCTCCGGTAACGCCAACTGTAATTGACTCTGATGTTTGCCCGGTAGACCAGAGATAATTGTAGATCGGTCCCACATGATAGGGAGATGAACTTGTTGCCAGCAATGCAGTCTGCGTTGCACCATATAAATTCACCAGATTGCAACCTTCTATTGTATCCGGCCCGCAGTTATAATCAATGCCATTGTACTGATTGATGCACACTCCCGGATCAGGTTGTGCGCAAGATGTGTTGTAGTAAAAGTCATACAGTGATCTGTTCGGATCAAGTGGACAAGCAACAAAGATGTCAGAATTTCCTGCCGACTGCGTCATTGTGAAAACAGCATAATTCTGATCTGAACACAGCGATCCATTCGGAGGCGCATTTGTGGTGAGCGCCATATTGTACTGTAAAAAGCTGGGATAGCCATAGAATGCAGGACTAACCGGAGTCACAATCGACCACAAATATGAACCTGCTATATGCGGATTTCCGGATGCATCTCCTGCTACTCCATTACAAATTTGATCTTGAGAACCTCCGATGTGATGACTTCTCACCCACGCGCCAGAACCGGCGGTGTATTTTCCAGTGAAAATATCCCAGTAACCAGAGCTATTGAAATTTGAAGGCGTATGTCTATCCTGGTAACTATCGAAAGTGCATTTGAAATTTCCTGCGATGAAACAATCAGGTCCTACAGCAGAAATAGACCTAGACGTTAATGGAGAATCTGAACTTTCACCAACATCCCACAATAAGTTTCCTCCTGCATCATACTTAGCGATGAAAATACCGTTTGAATAAGTCGCAGACAATGACACATTTGTTGCTCCGAAGAAAGTTATTGTTCCTTGATAATCCCCCGTGATATAAACACCTCCAGCTCCATCGCTGGCAATAGAGTTTGCAATGTTCATTGCCCCCCCACCCGCAGTACGAAACCATTGCTCATTCCCCGCGGCATCATACTTCACAACAAACACCGCATTAAGCATGGAGTTTAGATGAACAACATCGAAAGTGATTGTATCTGAGTATTGACCTGTTATGTAAATTCCCCCAGATGCGTCGCACACTACATCGAGGCCACGATCTGTCTGAGAAGCTGAACCTTTCTTCGACCAGAGAAAATTCCCGTTTCCATCCAGCTTAGTAGTAAATACATCTGTAGTTCCATTCAAACTATTCAACGCCGTACTACCGAATGTTGCAGCACCGGCAAATTCTCTTGTAACAATTACGTTCCCTAAATTGTCGATCGTAATTCCATTGCCGATATCTGCTCCAAGACCTCCAGCGCTTTTTGCCCAAAGACAAACTCCAGCGTTATCATACTTAGCAATGAAAACATCTTGTGCCCCCACTGCCGTAACACTTTGACTTCCGAATGTGGCAGTTCCATAAAAATATCCGGTGATGAAGCTGTTGCCTGCATTATCTGTCTTAATCGATAATGCTCGATCCGAGTTCGCACCTCCTGCAGCTACAGACCATAGGTACAACCCATTTGCTCCCAACTTTGCAAGAAACACATCATCAATTCCAGAGGAACTTATCGCATTAGATCCGAAAGTTGCAGTAGTAGTGAAATATCCGGTGATGTACGAATTCCCCGCTCCATCCAATGAAACATCCATGGCTTCATCAATCGTCAGACCTCCTGCATGTTGCATCCAATACGTTTGAGCCACGCCAGTTGAATGTACCAGCAAGAGCGCCGCCACCAAAGGAGTAAATCGAAAAAACTGTAAAATGCGTTTCAAGTTTGCCGGAAATAGGAGTAAGGTACGAAGTTTACACCAACCTCTCAACTCTTACTATAAATCTGCAATTCCGAATGAAATTAAGCCAGAACCCGAGTAAGATCGGCGAGCAAATCTTCAACATTCTCAATACCTACGCTCAAACGCAAAAGATTATCGACCACACCAGCCTTCTCTCGCTCTTCCTTAGGAATTGATGCGTGAGTCATTGTTGCAGGGTGATTGATAAGCGATTCTACTCCACCCAATGATTCTGCCAATGAAAATACTTTGAAGGACGAAGCGATACGGAATGTTTCCTGCAAATCTGCACCCTTGAGCACGATAGAAATCATTCCACCGAAATCTTTCATTTGCTTTTTCGCGATGTCATGATTCGGGTGATCTGTGAATCCGGGCCAGTAGATTTTTTCAATCTTCGGATGTGTCTTCAAATATTCCGCAATCTTTCTACCATTGTAGCAATGACGATCCATTCGTACGTGTAATGTTTTGATTCCACGCAAAACCAAGAATGAATCCATTGGCCCCGGATTTGCTCCGCAGCTATTGAGAATGAAATACAACTGATCGTAAAGTTCTTTGTTGTTGGTAATCAAAGCACCCATCACCACATCACTATGTCCACCCAAATACTTCGTCATGGAATGCATAACGATATCTGCCCCTAGTGCGATTGGATTCTGCAAGTAAGGAGAAGCAAATGTATTGTCGACAGCGAGAATGAGCTTGTGTTCTTTCGCGATCTTCGCACACGCAGCAATATCAATAATCTGCATTGTAGGATTTGTTGGCGTCTCAGCCCAAATCAACTTCGTATTTGCGTTAATGTATTTGCGTATGTTCTCTGCATCTGTGAGATTAATGAAGTGAAATTTGATTCCGTAGTTCGCAAAAATCTTTGTGAACATGCGATATGAACCTCCGTACAAATCATCGCCGGTGATCACTTCATCGCCGGGACGCAACAACTTGCAAACAGCGTCCATTGCACCCATTCCAGAAGAAAAACACAATCCGTGTTCAGCACCTTCAAGTGCGGCAACACATTTTTCAAGAGCGACGCGGGTTGGATTTTTTCCGCGCGCATAACCATATCCTTTGTTTGTTCCAGGAGATTCCTGAACATAAGTGGAGGTTTGAAAAATTGGAGTCATTATTGCTCCAGTCGATGGATCAGGTTCTTGTCCGGCGTGAATGGCTTTCGTTCCAAAGCCGTAAGAGGATGCGTCTTTCATAGGTCAAAGATAGCCATGAGAGTCGAGAAGTGAGACATGCCAAGTCGGTATTTTTCTACCCACAATGTCAATTGTTTGCTCGTACAATTATCTTTGTTCTATGAAGAAAATGTACTACTTGGCAGCATGTTCAACATGTGCTCGAATCATTCAGGAAACTGGAGTTGAGAAAAAAGGTTTCAAAATGCAAGATATCAAGACTGAAGCGATTACTCCGGAACAGCTTGATGAAATGAAAGCCCTCTCCGGAAGTTATGAATCACTCTTCAGTCGCGTTGCATTAAAGTATAAATCGCTAGATCCAAAGCCGACCACTGAGAAAGAATATCGCAAACTTATCCTTGCAGAGTACACTTTTCTCAAGCGACCAGTTGCAATCATTGGCAAGCAGATTTTCGTCGGGAATTCGAAAAAGAATGTCGAGAATCTGAAAGCGGCCGCGAAGTAAATGCTGCGTATTACTCCACGATAAGTTTCCCTTGCTGCACTTCGTCGTCTTCTTTTCTGATCGTGTAGAAATACACTCCAGAGCGAAATGGAGAAAGATCAACTACGCATGTAGCATCAAGAGCTGTTGTTGACATGATAACTCTTCCAGCAATGTCAATTACTTCAATAGTGTTTCCAACTTCCATATCGTAGAACACAAATTGCCCTTCGCTTGGATTTGGCGCAACTGTGATTGGTGTTAAGTTGTTAAATCCAACAATTCCAGTTGGAGAAGTATTAAAACACCACCATTGTGAAAACGCACTGGTATCGCCGCCATTATTGCTGCGTACACGCCAATAATAAGTTTGACCCAAAGTCAATCCAGAAACCAATCTCGTAGGTGTGCCAAGACCCACATTAAGAAAAGTTGTTGAGAAAGTAGAATCTGTCGAAACCTGCAGGTTGTAAATAATTCCATCGCTCAATCCTTGCCAGGTAATGATGCGTGAAGTAGAATTACTCGAGGAATAATTCAGTGGAAGGGTATGAACTGGTACACGCGCCAACGTGTCATTTGATCCAGCGTAGCTCACAAACATTTCCATTTTCAAAAAAGGATTGTCTACAGAATCGCGAGGTTCGCTCACCACCGTGTCAACAATATTCATTCCTGAAACAACGCGTCCGTAAACGGTGTATGTTCCATTGAGCCATGATGCTGGAGCAACACAAATGTAGAACTGTGAGTTGGCACTATTCGTATCCGCATCGCGTGCCGCAGCTAAAGTTCCACGAATGTGTTTCGCAACTGAAAATTCAGCATCAACGGTTGGTTGAGATGGATCTCCTAATCCCCAAGTAGAACGTGGACCGCTTCTCGAATTCGGATCACCACCTTGAATCATGAATCCAGGAATTACTCTGTGAAATGCGGTGCTGTCATAAAACTGGGTTGAAACGAGGCTGTCGAAATTGTGGACATGATTAGGCGCAATGGTAGGAAATAATTCCACCGTAATTGTTCCAACATAACTGCCAGCACGTTTTACTTGGATATCATACATTGGTTTGCCAGTGAAAGTAGTTTGCGCAAAGCTTCCCAACGCAAACAAACAGAATACTACCGAAATGAATTGAATCTTCTTCATTCCCAAATATAAGCAATGCCATTAAGAAATCGATTCAATACAGTAACAACTGCAACATGCTCCAACTTCAATTCTTGAAAATAAAAGTAATCACGCGTGAAACAAGAGGCTCGCCACGTGTATCTTTGCGACGTGAACAAAACCATTCTCGCTCACTTGAGTCTGCTCGTATCTATGATCATTTACGCAGCAGGTTTTTCAATCATCAAGGAAGTCACACCTGCGTTTGTTTCACCTGCAGGATTTGTAGCGATTCGCTTGATTGGAGCGACTCCTCTACTCTGGCTATCAGGGTTATTTATTCGAGAGAAAGTTTCGCTAGCTGATCTGAAAAAAATCGCTGTGCTTTCCATATTCGGAGTGTCCATCAATCAATCATTATTCATCAAGGGAATGGCATTGACCTCACCAATCAGCGGTGCGATCATCATGATTACTTCACCATTACTTGTGCTCATAATAGGAAATCTAATTCTGAAAGAAAGAATTACTTGGCAACGGATATCCGGTATTCTTATCGGACTAGGAGGTGCGGCGTTGTTAATCCTAACAAGCACGCTGGCCTCAGGCAAACAAGACAACGCGTTAGGCGATCTGTTCATTTTTATCAATGCGCTTTCGTGGGGTACATTCCTTGTTCTAGTAAAACCATTGATGGACAAATACCATACGGTTACAGTATTGAAATGGGTGTTCCTTTTCGGATGTTTCGTTCTCATTCCTTTGGGATGGAGCGGAATAACTGCTGTAGAGTGGTTATCACTAACAGGTCGCACCTGGTTTGATATTTCTTTTGTTGTAGTTGCTGTTACCTTCATGGCTTATGTAATGAATATCTACTCATTGAAAATTCTTAGTCCAACTGTTGTGAGCGCATACATTTATCTTCAACCTGTTTTCGCTGCAGGAATTGCACTTTACTTAGGAAAAGATGAGTTGTCGTGGCAAAAAATAATCTCTGCATTATTGATATTCACTGGGGTCATTTTGGCCAGTCAGACGAAAAAAGTAAATACGAATTAAGATTTACGAATTGCATCATTGAGCCTGTCTAGAAAAATCATCGTAGCTCATAATCAATTATGAACGCGCCGAGCACTTTGAAAATCGTGATTGATATTTCGTAAATCCTAAATCTCAAATCGTACATTTACTCCCATGAAATCAATGACCGGTTTTGGCAAGGCAGTTTGTGAATTGCCACAGAAAAAAGTAACGATTGAAATTCGTTCGCTGAACAGCAGACAACTTGATTTGAATCTTCGTGTTCCCTCTCAATATCGCGACAAAGAATCGGAGATGCGCCAAATGATTTCACGCACCTTGGAGCGCGGGAAGATTGATGTGTCTATTTACACCGAGTCAGGTCCTGAATCGACAAGTTCCGCAATCAACCAAAATCTGGCCATGGAGTATTACCGCGAGATCAAGAAACTTGCGGAAGCCACCGGAGAAATACCAAAAGATTATCTCGCACTGGTTTTGCGTATGCCTGATGTACTCAAACAGGATCGCGTAGTTCCAGATGAGAATGAATGGAAAGCAGTAATGCAGTCGGTGCAAGAAGCAATTACTGCATTTAACACCTTTCGTGAAGATGAAGGAAAAGTGTTGGAGAAAGAATTCGTACAGCGTATCGGAATCATCCAATCTAAACTTGCAGCAATTGCAGCATTAGATCCACAACGTGCTGCTGGTGTTCGCGAGAAACTAAATAAATTCCTAGAAGAGAATATACCTACAAGTAGTGTAGATAAGAATCGATTCGAGCAGGAATTGATTTACTATTTAGAAAAGCTAGACATTACGGAAGAGAAACTCCGCCTGCAGACACATTGCGATTATTTCCTGACTACAATGAAAGAACCATCGAGCGGAAGAAAACTCGGATTCATAACACAGGAAATTGGTCGCGAAATCAATACAATTGGTTCCAAAGCCAATGATGCAGGGATTCAGAAAATGGTGGTGGAGATGAAGGACGAGCTGGAGAAGATCAAAGAACAGATGCTGAATGTACTATAAGGAAAGGGCGAATATTTCAATATTCGCCCTTTCGCTATTACACAACTTCACTGTTCCAACCCAACCAAGTATCAATTTTATTAGTTGTTATTAATTGCCACAAGCTGCTGAGCAACACCAGTTGTAGTTGTTATTCTTAACGTATAAATTCCTGACGCGAAATTCGAAGTATTGATGCGAATATTGTCTGCAGTAGAATTATACTGTGAATACACCACACGGCCAGATACATCAATCATTTCAACCGTATTCACCTCTTGCGAACCTGCATTGATTGTGAGTTCTTCTGAAGCAGGATTTGGATAAACATTGAAGTTAGGAGCAGAAGATTCATTTCCAATTGAAGTTGGACTAACAGGAAGCGGAATAAGATTTCCTCCAGCTGGAAGTGCTACCCATAATCCGAATGCAGGCTCACCTACTGCAGGAGCAAGAAAACCTGAAGCAACTACTGTTAACGCAACGTTTCCAAGCATTAATGTTTGAAGCGGTACATCGTAAGTCTGAACTACTGTAACTCCGGTTTGATCACGCACGTCAATCTGGTAATTTGCTACAGGAAGCTCAAGGTATCCTCCGCTGTGAAAAGTTCCATAAGCAAGATCATTACACAACGTTGGATTTCCACCAGCAACTGTTACATCAACTATTGGCGCATCTGTTGAACCATGGAATACAAGTACATCTGTATTTGCACTGTTATTCGCTGTCTGACGCGCCGGAGCGTAAACGTACAAATTGAATAAAGTTTGTGTTGGTCCGGAAAGAAGTCCGTTCGCCACTACTACATATTGCTCGTTTGCTGCAAACGAAACAGGGAAAGTTGCCAAAGCCTGGCTAACAGAAGTACTGTTTCCAGGAGCAACAGCCAGTGAATGGGCAACGCCCGCAGTGATATTCACAAACGGAGTTGCCGTGCGGAATACAAAATCATTCAGAAGGATTGTTCCGTCCAGATATACGTCAACAGTATCTGCTGCAACATCTGCTGAGTTATGAATCACTTGCACAGATGCAGTAGACACAGGAAGCGGCACAAGGTTACCACCTGAAGGTACGGCAGCAAAAAGACCGAAAGCAGGCTGTCCAACAGTCGGTGCAAGGAAGCCAGAAGCAACCACTGTAATTGCGGCATTTGTAAGTGACAATGCAAGCAATGGAGCCTCATAACCAGCTACCACTACAGATCCAGATTGATCACGAACTTCAATTGAGTAATTAGCTGTTGGAAGTTCATTGTATCCGATTGAATTGAATGTTCCATAACCAAGGTCATTCGAAAGAACTGGAGATCCGCCTGCAACAGTAACATCTGCTGTTGGCGCATCTGTACTTCCGTGGAAAATCAATACATCAGTATTTCCACTCATTGCCGACGTTTGACGGGAATTTGCGAATGCGTACAAATTGAAAGCCGTACTAGTCGGACCGCTTAACAATCCGTTTGCAATCACAGTATAATTGACGGATGATGCCAACGTGAGTGTGTCCGTGAAAATAGACTGTGCGACTGAAGTACTTGTCTTTGGAGCAATATCAATTACATAAGCACCTGCTGGCAACGAAGTGTAAGGAGTAGCTGTACGGAATGCGAAGTTGTCAAATGTTAAAGCACCATTTACGTACACATCGACTGAGTCGGCAAGGGGGTCAGCACAATTGTGAATAATCTGCACATTGGCATTTTGAGCCATTAAACCACACGACATTGTGGCTACGGCAATTGTTGATAGGAATATCCGTTTCATATTTTTTGGATTTTGTTGAACAAAAGTAATGGCAAACACAATATGTTCAACTTATTTTTGTATTTATTAAACGTTTTTTAGTTTTAAGTTCACTTAATGCCATTTACGTTGAACATTTTTTAAGTACTCTTCAACGTTTTAGACCCCACTTATTAGCCCTATGCTATTGTCTACTAGTAAATTACATTCACCGATAGCCCGGAATTTCACATTGTTCACCTTTTGATTCATTTTGACAAATTAAGATAAACATTTTCTTGGGCGTTATCTTTTCGGTGAACATAGAGTAACCGACGATACAATATTGGTTCCGTATCTTCGCACCATGGAAAACGGGAAGTTGGTGATTTTTTCTGCCCCATCTGGCGCTGGCAAAACCACGATCGTCCATCACCTCCTGAGTGTTATTCCTCAACTTGAATTTTCAGTTTCTGCCACATCGCGCGCATTGCGTGGCGACGAACAGCACGGTGTAGATTATTACTTTCTATCAGTTGAAGAATTCCGTCAACGTGTTGCCAATAATGAATTTGTTGAGTGGGAAGAAGTGTATCCCGGACAGATGTACGGCACTCTTCACGCAGAAGTGGAGCGCATCTGGAGAAAAGGGCATCATGTTATTTTCGATGTTGATGTAAAAGGCGGAATCAATCTTGCCAAGCAGTTCGGTGAGCGCGCACTTTCAGTTTTCGTAATGCCTCCATCTGTTGAGGCCCTTGAAAAGAGATTGCGTTTTAGAGCAACAGAGCCTGAAGAGAAAATTCAGATGCGCATTGCCAAAGCAAAAAGTGAAATGGACGATGCGGTGCATTTTGACACTGTTCTGATCAATGATAGTTTGGAGGAAGCGCTGGTGCGTGCAGAAGATATTGTAAGAACATTTCTCAAATAAGCTGATGAAAGTAGGATTGTTTTTCGGTTCGTTTAATCCTGTACATGTTGGTCATATGGTTTTGGCCAATTATATGTTGGAGTTTACCGATCTTGAACGTATTTGGTTTGTCGTGTCGCCTCATAACCCGTTAAAAAAGAAATCTTCTTTGCTGGCAGATCATCATCGACTAGCTTTGGTCAAACAAGCCATAGGAGATCACAGCAAACTCAAAGCAAGTGATATTGAATTCGCCCTTCCACAGCCTTCTTATACAGTAAATACGCTTGCGTATTTAGCTGAAAAATATCCAGAGCATGAGTTTGCGCTTATCATGGGATCTGACAATCTTGATTCATTGCCGAAGTGGAAAAACTATGGGTTGATTTTAGAGCAATATCAGATCTACGTATATCCGCGTCCTGAATCGATCGGTGGAGAATTGGCCAAACACAAGAATGTGGTCATGACCGAAGCTCCGCAAATGAGTATTTCCTCTACAATGATTCGGAATGCCATTAAGGAGAAGAAAGACTTGCGCTACTTCATGCCCGAAGCTGCATGGAAATATCTCGAAGAAATGCATTTTTACTCTCGCTAAATGTCAACGTCTACCACACTTGTTCATCACGAAACTGGAGTCATTTCATTAGACGGTTGGCAATTCCTTTATACAATTGCTGAAGGGGCGGAAATAAACTATGAGCATGCAATAGAAGTTATTCAAATTGGAACTGACCTTACAAAAAACAAGCGCGTTGGTGCGTTAGTCGATATCAAAAGCACATTCAGCATCACCAAAGAAGCGCGTGAATACTTTGCGCTTCATGCTAATCAAAAACAATTCATCGCGATTGCGGTTCTGAGTAAAAACCTCGCTTCTCGTTTGATTGTGAATTTCTACGTAAGAATAAATTGCCCTGCCATTCCAACGAAACTATTTGCTGATAAAAAGGATGCCATTGAATGGCTACGAAATATTGTGAAACCTTGATGGTTGCATGAAACTAAAAAGGGCGTTACTGATAACCAGCACCGCCCTTTTCTATTCTACTTTTCTTACTCGGTAATCACGAGTCGCGTAACACCTTGAGCAGAGCCATTGTTTACTTGGACGTTGTATACGCCAGCAGCCAATGAAGTTAAATCCATTTCTTTTCTGAATACTCCAGATTGTCCGTTGTCAACGCTTGTGTAAACTGTTCTGCCAAGTGCATCCGCGATCGTTACAGTTACATCAGCAGTAGAAGAATTGCACTGCAACACAAACACTCCGTTACCCGGATTTGGTGATAAATGAAGTGAAGATTGCAAGTTGCTACTCTCTTCCATACCTACACCACTTGTGTACTCAAGGTTCGATAAGATCGATCCGTATTCAGTAGCTACACTGTTTCCTGGTCCAGCTAAACGAGCAGGATTACAACCACCAAATGGATGTACCGCTTCAATCATATACCAAATATTTCCAGGAGGCGGCGTAAGATCTGTGTAAGTAAACACACTTCCCGACACTTGTGTTAGTAATGTCATTGTCGAAATCGATGCACCTCTGTAAATGTTGTATGTCTGAATTGGCAATCCTTCGTAAGCCGTCCACGCAAGGTTCCAACCGCCAAACGCTGACGGGCTAACTTGCAAGTGAATTGAACGATGATGGAAGCTCGTATCCGACTCCGTACCACAAGGATCAACTGTAGTGATGACGTAACGGTTTGCCATTTGCAATGGATTTGAAGTTACATCAAGGTAAGTTGAGAACTGAGATACAGGCTGTGTTGCAATGAGTGCGTAGTTTCCGCTTACCGACGTTTCGCGATAAATATTATACGAACCGCTGCTTGGAGAATTCCACCGCTCCCAAATTACCAGATTGTGATTTGTTGCAGTATCAACTGTCACAAAGCAAATCTGTTCATTGTGGTAATTCGATGAGTCCAAGGTAACAACAACACTATCTGTTCCTGATCCGCACTGACCGGAAGCTGTTACATAGAATGTTGTGCTAGCCATTGGGAATGCTAATGTATTCGATGCATTAGGAGTTAGACACAGTGCAGATGGACTCCATGAATACACGGTTGTAGGGTCAGAACAGTATGCCGTGAGTAAAACTGAATCGCCGCAAGAAACGGTTGCAAATCCAGTCGTAGCCAAATAATATGTTGCGGTACTTGTTCCAACAGTATCAGTCACAGTAACGGAACATCCCGCTGCATCAGTAACGGTAAACGTATACATTCCTGCATACAATCCGGTTAAGTAGCTAGCTGTGTCGCCCGTTGACCACAAGTAGCTATAAGGACCTGTACCTCCTGTAGCATATGCGTAAGCAGAGCCAGTTGGTGAAGGACAAGAATCATTGGTCGTATACATTGTAGCAGCGAGGTTAGCAGCATTTCCAACAAATACTGTATCTGAAATAGTACAACCTGTAGCATCAGTAGCATAAACAGTGTAAGTTCCCGAAGCCATGTTAGAAGCAACCGGCTGGTTTCCACCTGAAGGCAACCATAAGTAAGTGTATGGTCCGGTACCGCCGGTAACAGATACCGTGGCAGAGCCCGGGCCTTGACACGTTGCAGCCTGAGAAGTTGAAAACAATACCATGCCTGTATAACCAACAGTTACTGTTGCAGTGCCGCACATTGTGCCATCTGTAACATTAACGGTGTATGTTCCTGCAGCAAGTCCTGAAACAGATGCAGTAGTCATACCACCGGGGAACCACAAGTAGCTGTAATTTCCATTGCCGCCAGTAGCAGTAACAGAAGCGCTACCGTTAGGACCGCAAGTTGCAGGTGTTGCTGTTGTCGAAAGATTCAGTGAGAGAACGGACGGCGTACACGTATTGCAAGCAGTTTGAAAATACAGACCCGCAACGGCCAGCGTGTAACAATCACTGCTCTGCCCCAGCGTGAAATTACTCGAGTTCTGCCCGGAAGTCACGTTTGTCACTGTTGATATTTCATTCCACCAATTCCATTGCGGCTGTGGAACGTTGTTTCCATTCATTGAAATTGTGTAGCCGGTCATTTGCATATCGCCTACCAACATGAAGGCTGAAGCTGAAGTGGAAGCTGAGCAAGCATTAAAGCCAGTCATCGTGTGGAGTAAACCGCCGCCTGCAACAGTATGACATCCGTCGTCGATTTGAATTGATCCTGTATAAGATGCAGTTGGATCAGAATAAATAATCAGTAATGTCGCACCTTCAACATCCACACCCGTTGTTGAATTAGGAGTAACAGGAAGTCCGCTGATGGTATACGTTCCGCTACCTGTAACTAAGCTGGTAACATCAGCTCTCCATACGTGCGTTCCATTCATTCCCCAGCAAACATCTACTGAAGATCCGATCAATGACATCGGAACAGTTGATGTTTGGTTAGCAGGATTTGTCAGTGTTGCAGTAATAGAGGGAGCAACTCCTAAAGCTTCCGTATACAAATACGCCTTGAGAATATTTCCGCAAGATGGAACGGAAGTAACGGTCATAGGCGCCGGCTGCGGAATTCCAACCGGAACAAATCGTTGGCCCAAGCGAACAGAACTCAATGAGTAATTGAGTCCGCATGCAGTATTGCTATACGACATATTGAGCGTATCGTTTCCGTTTTGCGGAGTTTGCGTAGGCGGTCCCTGACGAAGTGAATAATCAGAAGTGGCAATATAACCGGGAGTCCCGATAGTTGCCTGACCAAAAGCAGATGCCGCAATCAGTAAGAAAGCTGCCAGCGAAGTCGCTGTTTTTTTCATGGGGAAAAGATATTTCTGAAATAGATTCAGAGATGTTTGCGAGAGTAAGATACAAACTAATTGATATACAGCCAACTCGCCTGGCAATAATATTACACGTTCGCGAAGAAAAAATGCACAAAAAAGCCCTGTTCCAAAGAAACAGGGCTAATAAATTCTTACGCGTTCGGTTACACATTGACCATCTGAAGCAATGACTCAAAAAGCGATTTCCCGTCGATATTCGACAATTCTGAATCGGAAGCGCGCTCAGGGTGCGGCATCATTCCGAAAACATTCTTGCCAGCATTGCAAACACCTGCAATATTTTCACAAGCGCCGTTCGGGTTTGCATCATTGGTGATTTCCCCATTCGCATTGCAGTAGCGGAACAAGATCTGTCCGTTATCGTTAAGCTCCTTCAATGTTTTATCGTCAGCATAGAAGCGGCCTTCACCATGTGCGATAGGAATTTTCAAAGCTTTATCCTGCGGCACATGTGAAGTCAATTGTGTTGCATTCGTTTGCGCTTTGACATACACATTTGTGCAGTTGAATTTTCGGTTGTTATTGTGGAGTAATGCACCAGGAAGCAATCCCGATTCGCAGAGCACTTGAAACCCATTACACACACCGAAAACATATCCGCCTTTTCCAGCGAAGTCAATTACTTCATTCATGATCGGCGAGAATCGAGCAATAGCACCTGAACGCAAGTAATCTCCATAGGAGAAACCGCCTGGCAAAACCACACAATCCACATTTTGGAGGTCATGATCTTTGTGCCATAGTTCAACAACTTCTTGTCCCATGATATTTCTCAAAACATAGATCATATCCTGATCGCAGTTTGAGCCCGGAAAAATTACAACGCCGAATTTCATTGAAAATAATTTAGACTGCGAAGGTAAGAATTGTTCGGGCTTGAATGCTTGTTGTTATTGCTTGAAACTTATCAACGTAAGAACGACGCTGCGTGCAAAAACTTTCTGGTTGAGATGGCGAATCAGAGCTGAAATCCGCCTTCAATCAAATAAGAAATACCAATTCCTGCTAAAAGTAATGTGAATAATACTTCAGCCATCCAAAGACGTCTCGCCATGAGGAAGTAATTGGACGCGAAAAATGCGAATGGATAAATGATGAATCGGAACGTGCCAACACCAAAGTTCTGCGCGGGAATCATAGCTAGAACAGCAAAAAAAACAAACCACACCATCACGCTCACTCCTTTCTTGGTCTTCAAGGTTGATGTTAGTGATCCAGACACAAGTCGTGCGGCAGAAACCAATAAAACAAGCAAGGTAGTTGCTGCTAAAAAGTAATCGGCTGATGAAAGTTTGAGGAAAAAGTCGCGATGAATGATAGGATCAAGAATGATTCTAGTAGTGATTTCTGTTGACGTATCGGTCCAGTAGAAATAAACACCTCCGTAGATAAATGGCAGAATCACGCCGAAGAGAAGCATCATCCATTCTCTCCAAATGAACGGACGTAAGATGAGCACGCTTATGAAGCAAAACAGAAAAAATGTAAGTGCTGGGAAGTAAATCTGCGTGGCTAATCCGAGCAGTAATCCAACGTTGAAAATTGCACCGAGTGACTTATCCTGACGGTAACTCCGCAATAAAATGTGCAATACCAGCAAGAGTAATAGTCCCGCGAACTGCTGTGGTCCTGGCCATAATAATCCGGGTGAGCACGACCCAAAAACAACCACGAGTAATGCGGGTAGCCAGTTCTTTTTTACGATTACTTGATGCTGCTGTAGGATGAAGTTCAGTAAAAATGCCTCTGCAAGGAGTAAGATCAATCCGATGGATAAGGCGAAGTATATGTGCGATCGAAAAAAGGCGTCGGCGAAGGCATACAACGGCATGTGTACCTGCTGAATAGGCAATACGGGATGTATGAATGCGGGAACCCACAAAAGCAGGGCCAACACCGGAATAATGACCAATGCAATAGGAGAATGCTGCCGAACCGGGTTTATGACCACAAAAACTAAGTTTTTCCCAAAGTTAAAGCATTGCGGATTGGTTTGAATTTGTAAATTTGCTTCGCACAACAAAAAAATACGTTTTATGAGCAATCAAGAAGGTTTCTGGTGGAGTTTCGGACGTTTTTGCTACTCCTGCTTCGAAGGACTAGAGTGGACATACGCGCACATTTCTCCGAATAAGATTTTGATCGTTGTTGGCTTTGTGGCTACAACTGCTTGGGTAGTGGTGCAGAGCAAATACAACAAAAAAGCACTTAAAGAGGGTATCAAGTAATCTCTCTCCGAATACTATAAAAAAAGCCCTGAACACGCGTTCGGGGCTTTTTTGAATATTCTCTTCGTGAATTGCTAAGTAGCCATTCCCAGTCCGTAGTTGTCTGCATGGCTTCAATTCGGACAAACTATTTCCAGTTGAGCAAGTCCTGTCCAATATCTTTCCGGTAGTAACACCCTTCGAAAGAAACCGTTTTTGCAGCTGCAAAGGATCCGTCGAGTGCCTCCTGCATATTATTTCCCAGCGCAGTAAATGCAAGCACGCGTCCACCGTTGCTTACCACATTCTCTCCCGATTTTTTTGTTCCTGCGTGAAACACCATTGCACCCGAAACGTTGTCAAGTCCACTAATGACTTTCCCTTTTTCGTAGTCTCCGGGATACCCTCCGGCTACCATCATTACTGTGGTTGCAGTGCGTGAATCAATATCCACGTTTACAGAAGACAATTCCTTTTTTCCAACTGCCACAAACAGTTCAAGTAAATCAGACTTAATTCTTGGGAGGACAACTTCTGTTTCTGGATCACCCATGCGCACATTGTACTCAATCACTTTCGGGTCACCATTATCATTCATCAATCCAATGAAAATGAATCCGCAATATGGAATATGATCTTTATCTAAACCCTTAATCGTTGGAATTACCACACGTTCTTCTACCTTCTTCAAGTAGTCTTCATCTGCAAATGGTACAGGAGAAACAGCTCCCATTCCGCCGGTGTTCAATCCTGTATCCCCTTCTCCAATACGCTTGTAGTCTTTGGCAGCAGGAAGAATTTTGTACGACACTCCATCGGTCAATACGAAAACAGAAAGTTCAATCCCTTTTAAAAATTCTTCAATTACAACACGACTGCTTGCTTCGCCGAATTTAGCATCAGCCAACATTGCAGTTAACTCCTTCTTAGCTTCTTCGAGCGTATGTGGAATAATAACGCCTTTTCCTGCAGCGAGTCCATCCGCTTTCAAAACATACGGAGGAGATAAAGTTTCCAGAAAATTTAATCCTTCTTCGAGCGTGTCTTTAGTAAATGTTTCATATGCCGCGGTAGGAATACCATGTCGCACCATGAAACGCTTAGAAAAATCCTTGCTGCCTTCCAGTTGCGCGCCAACTTTCTGTGGACCGATTACAGGAATATTATTTAGCTCAGCATCATTCAGAAAAAAATCGTGAACACCTTTTACGAGCGGGTCTTCAGGGCCAACTACAACCAAAGCAATTTCATTGGTTAGAACAAAGTTTTTAATTGCAGGAAAATCCGTCGCAGATAATTGAACGTTTTCTCCATGCAACGAAGTTCCGGCATTCCCCGGCGCAATAAATAGTTTGGTAAGCAAGGGGCTTTGCGACAATTTCCAAGCGAAAGCATGTTCACGTCCGCCGGATCCAAGAAGAAGTACGTTCATGTAGCAAAGATAATGGTTACACTCAACAAGTACGACCGATCATACAACACGCTCCTCAATTTTACTAAGAAGCCAACGCAAATCGGCAATATTCGTAACACGTTGAACTTCCTCTTTCAATTCGAGAATTTTTTTTCGCTTTGTTCCCGCTTTCATGAGTTGAGAAGTATAGCGAATTAGATTTTCATAAATCGTGCGCTGATATTCCGAAACACTTTTATTTCGCTTGAGGAAAGTTCGAAAAGCTGTTGCATGATATTCAAATGAGTCTTCCTCATCGAGTTCGAACCATGTTTTAAGCACAATGGATCTCGCATCTAGATCATAAAATATGTCGGAGAAGTCAACCTGCTGTAACAATCGCAATGCTCCGGAGAAATCATTCTTATGAAAAAGAATATTCGCCGTGTTGTACAATTGTGCGTTTTCGCGTTCACCATCTTGCAATTGCAATGAGTACAATGGCACTGCTGATTCAGCCCAACTCAATTCGCGCAATCGAAGACTAATTGTTATGATGTTTTTAAAGTCGCGGTGCGACAAAAACCCATCGATAAGCAACAAACTATTTTCTAAGGTCGTTTTATAAATATCAAAGAGTTCGCTTTGCCATGAAATATTTCCTAGGTTAATTTTCTTGATACAATAATTGAGTACATACTTGTACATGTCTCTCTGTTCCTCCATTGTTACTTCGTGAACATGTTGACTCAACAGTCTTCTCAAAATATGATAATGCTCTTCGTTATCACTTTCCCGCAATGTCATTAGGATACGAAAGTAGATGGCAATTACTGGAACCTCTTCGTAACTTCTATTCTTTAAGTGCATAAGGATTTCATCCAACAAAAACACTTGATGCTCTCGAGCGAATACGTTTTGTACGTTGAACATTTCACAACACAACTGAAGTTTACGAATGAGATAAAAGCGATCCAGATAATCCGCAGCGCGATCAATAGTACCTTCCTGCGGCTCAACGTTTCCTGATGAAATCAACGACAAATGCGTAAACTCCATTTCCGAGGCATGCGCGTAAAAATTTGCATCCCGAATTTTCTCTTCCGCTATATATGACTCAAATTTTCCCAAATGCGTATGCCACGCTTTCGTTGCTCCGCGCTTCCCCAATTCTGCAGCTAGAACAACTTCACGATGCCGCTCATTTTGTATAAAACCTCGATGAGCAATAAACTCTTCAAGACGCACGACTAAATCAGAGTTCAGATATCGAAATCGGCTATCGTCATATCTCTGTTTAGGGCAACATGCTCTCCACGCTTCGAGTTTAGAATACTCTTCCCTAGATCCCGAACCACGGACAACCTTGCAATAATGATCGAATAAGTCAAGCAAAACTAGATCCGTTCCTGACCCAACGCTTAATTTGGACCTGAACAATGGAAGCTCTACAGGCTGGAGGCCAGCAATTATTCCTAAGACCTTATTTTTATATCTATCCGACAAAATAATCATTTTTGAACTACAATTATAAAGTATTTGCGCATATTAGTGCCATTTTTACTATCCGACAAAATGATTTTTTTGTATTTTTCCACAGACTTGTTTCGATCTACGTTTGTAACGTGATCAAGTATCCGAAAACAAGCAACTTAATTCAGAGCGACATGAAAGCTTTCTCCCTTAAACTCCTCGTGACAGCAGCAATACTACTGTTGTACATTCCGGTTAATGCACAATGTTTCGTAGACGCCGGCAACGACACAACCTTCTGTCAACAGCAAGGACAACTGTTTGCAACCCCATTAGTCAGTAGCCCGAACTATGTCTACACTTGGTCGCCTTCTACAGGACTAAGCAACCCGAATGTGCAAAATCCATTCGTTGTATCGGGAGTGAACAATCAGACTTACGTAGTAACTATGTTGGATACTGTTGCGGGTTGTACCAATACAGACACTGTTCTAGTGAACGCATATTATCCTGTTGTTGATACATTTTACTCCTGTTTCCCCGACTCTTTCCTTCTTGATTTCGGGCCAGGGGCTACAATGTATAACTGGCAATATTTTATTGACACCAATAACGTTAGCACTTTCGTGAATGTAAATAGCCAAACCTATTGGGCAACAGAGCCGGGTCAATATTTTGGGTATGCTATGTTCACAGGCTGCGGAGCTTTGACAGCACTTGCAACTGTAGTAGACTCATGCTTTACGTATAACTGCTCTGTAGATGCGGGACCGGATACCACATTCTGTCAACAGCAGGGGCAATTACACGCCACACCTACGTCACCAGGCAATTACTCTTTTTCATGGTCACCTGCCACCGGTTTGAATAATCCATTCGCACAAAATCCAATCGTCACTTCCGGAGTTAACAATCAGCAATACGTAGTAACAATGACAGATATTGCGAATAATTGTATTTCTACGGACACGGTTGTTGTTAGCGCATATTACTTCCATGCATATGACACTTTCAACATCTGCCAGAGTTCTGCTTTACTTGATTTCGGTCCAGGAGCAAGCAACTACTTCTGGCAATTTTTCACGGATACTCTTGGGAATACAATACTCATTAACGCTACAACACAAACGTATTATGCCCCTCAACCGGGAACGTATTCAGGATACGCTGTGTTCCCAGGATGCGGAGCGCTTACGAGTGTTTTTGTTGTTCAGGATACTTGTACAAATGCTTGCACTGTATCTATTGGACAACAAACCATATCTTCCAGTGCTTGCGGCGATACCATCCAATTTACAGGTTCATTTACAGGAACAATTGGGAATTGGTATTGGCAAGTGAATAATCAATATTCTAATTACGGAACCGGTGGAATCCCTCAGCTGAATGCTTACATCGGAACTGGAACCTATACAATCACCCTTACAGTATACGACCCCAACACATCATGCTATGCCACTTCAAGTATTCTTGTAACGGGAACTTCCGGAATTGTGCCAACGATTAACTTGATTCAAGTTTGCAGCGCTGCGTGGAATAGTCAACAGTTTAATCCAACTGTCGTGCCAGCAAGCAATAATTACACTTACCTATGGACACCGTCAACCGGATTAAGCGATCCTACCATTCGCAATCCATTTGTAAATGGAGTGTATAGTCAGTCGTATACATTGACTGTCGTTGATACTGTAACCGGCTGCGTTGGAATGGACACAGTCACAGGAATTCATGTGTACAACTACACGAATGACACCAGCTACATTTGCAACAATCAACCTATTGTACTGAATACTTATCCTGCGTATCCGTTTTTCAACTACACATGGTCTACCGGGCAAACAACACCATCCATCATGGTCAATCAACCTGGCGTTTACACGGTAGTTATTTTGACCGGCCTATGTGCAAACACCAGCATATATACTGTAATTGATTCCTGCAACGCTCCAACGCCGAATGTGTGGCC
>Ga0114981_10000507_pt1 | contig 25396 bp, 49 predicted proteins | sample S_140806_MF_Meta_FD_87028 | JGI IMG/M metagenome (GOLD analysis project Ga0114981, IMG submission 87028) | Freshwater microbial communities from Lake Simoncouche, Canada to study carbon cycling - S_140806_MF_MetaG | ecosystem: Environmental > Aquatic > Freshwater > Lake | place: Lake...
GCAATGTTGCTGGGTCGCATGAGCGAAACCATTGTGATTACCGCATTGCCCAGATATCCTCCAGACAAGGTAGGAGTGATCAAAGCGATTAGAACCTATGATCGTCGTAATCTTGGCTTAAAAGAGGCAAAGGATATGTATGAGTCATTGGCAGACAGTCGTGCTACTCCAATCACGCTAGAAGTAACTCATGGAAGAACACCCGCGGCGCGTACAGAATTAATGAAGTTGGGCTGCGTTGGAATAGGAATTTAGTATGTTTAATAATTTATTTGAAACAATCTCGCTAGATGACAATCAGACAAAAATTTTCACACAGATAGATCCATTGACTGTCAGTGTGACTTATCATCGTCTTCGTACTGCAAAATCTTCTACAATTCCATATATTGATCATTTTGACAATAATCTGTTGTATGCTCGGGTCAATCCATCAGATTATCTTACTGCTGCAAACATACGGTCCTACTATCAAAAGAAGTTAGTGTTCTGGAAGCTAAAGGGTATTGAACTGACACGATTTAGGACCGATCTAGAGAAATATCTTGTTAGAACTGACAACTACTACTACAGTAGTGAGCTAGGTCTACTTACTAAGCTTCCTGAGTTTTACTACTATGATCTTCAGCTAGAAGCATTCCATGAACAACACTATTGTGAAGCTACTAGTTTTGATATTAAAAACACGGATGATGAGTATATTTTTCTGAAAAAGTTTGAACGAAATATTAGATACAGAAAGTCTGCTATCTATTGGTTCAAGCGAACGGATGGAGCGTTAGTGTCATACGGCGTGGCTCTGCCAAATACACTTGCGTCGGCGTTTGATTCCGTGGTTTCAACTTCAAAATCACTGATTTTTACTGGACAATTTGATTTTTACAACACGCCCGTTCCGCACTATCAACTGAGCAAGCTTGCTACATTACAACCAATTTTTGACAATAAATCGGTTCAGTGATATACTGCTCTCATAGTCAGAAACGGAGAGAAACATGACCAAGTTTGACAAGTCTCAGTTTACTAGTGGTGAAGTTGCAACTTACAATGGACGATTTGTGGCTCGCTTCAAGCGTGGAGGTCGTGCTTCTTTCATTTCGTTTCTGTGCAAGAATTTCACTGTTGAAGAGTACTTTGCAGAACTGGATGCTGGATTGACTCCACTGCAAGTTCTTCAGAATCGCGGATACATTTTGCCACACATTGTGCGATGGCTCAAGCAACAAAACTATCCAGTTACTGCGGCTGGATACAAACAATTTATCACTGATCAATCTACTGCACGGATGTAATAATGAGTCCAGAACTGTTGGCTGGTTTGTTGTTGATTGGCTTACCGATTTGGGTAATGATTATTGTATGGATACTAGTAAAGGTTTTAAACATTACTAGTGTTTTTGACTAACTATGAACATAAAATGACATGGGAAAAATTAAAGAAATTTTGCTTGAAATTGAAGACCGACTGAACGACAATCAATCTGTTGAGAGTATTTCCAAAGATTTGAGTGTGTCTGCGGACTACATCACAGAAGTTGAATTGGAAATGAACTGGAGCCAATTTGCTCTGGTTTGTGAAGACCCTGAATATTTGAGGACCGTATAATGAAGCGTGAAATTATTTCGTTTTCTGTTGCTAAGTCGCGCAATTTTGTTGCTCGCGATATGTTGAACCGTGATGGCCCATTCAAGCCGCGAGTTGAGAACACACAACGAGAATATCGTCGTAATGACAAACATCGTAAGAACTATTCGGATTACAACGACCGTTTTTATCGGTAATTTGGAAGAGTTAATTGGTTGACAAATAATCGTCGTTGAGTTATACTACTGTTTACTGTTGAGCAATTGGGATCTTCCCGAGTTCTGATTGTTCATTTTTAATCATCGGGTTATAAGGAAATTTCATGGCTACTCTTAATACTCTTTGGACTTGTGTTGGAATCACCAAGCATGTTGGTGCTAATGGTAAGGAAGTTGTAAAAGTTCGTTGCGGCGTTGACTTGGCTCGTCGCATCAAGTCTAGTCAGTCTGCGTCTTATGTAAAGAGTCGCGGCGAAAAACTTAAAGAAGTTCGTACTGACTTTATTTCTCTACCTACTCCCATGTTGCGTCTGGATGCACTAAAATTTGCTCTTGCTGCATCTGAGTTTCAATCTTCATCGGATCAGGCACTAATTCAGGACGCTATTGATAGTCGCGTACCAAAGACTGCAAAGACTACCAAGGTAACTGCTACCCGTTCTTCAAAGAAGACTGCTCCAAGTCTGGACAGCATCAAGAGTCGTGTTCGTAAGAGCCGTGCTACTGCCGATGATGTTCTGGCTGCGGTAGTCGCGACTGAAACTGTAACAAAAACAGTTTAAGGACTTATAATGAGTAGGTTATCCTCGGTTGGTCGTCAGTGGGTCAGCTTTGATCCAATGAACGAAAATCATCGTCGTTGGTATGCGGACTTTGAGCGAACAAAAACTTGGGGTAGTTGTCCCGTTAGGTTCTTTGTCAACGAGGACCACGGGGATCTACTCAGTATGATCAGGTCTCAGCTAATTCAGTACTATATTAAGAGAGAATTCCAAGACAAAATTTGTCAATAAATTGGAATTCTGATATACTGCTCTCATAGTAGATAAGAGGATGCAGCGATGAAGACCAGCACCAAAATTCGTGGTTACTCTGTGCAAGGTCGCGATGAGATACTTAGAGTTACCTTTGTCACTGGCTTGGAAAGCACGGAAAAACAGGACAGAAAGAGTCTGGGACAGATGCTTGCAAGTCATCAGTATTCCGAAAAAGAGAAAAAGACTCTGCGAGTTGTTCGTATCTCTGAAGTTATTGAAGAAATTTGACAATAATTCGGTTTGGTGATACACTGTATTCAAGTTAGAAAAACAGGAGAAACATCATGAACGGCAAGATCAAGTTTCATAAGGCAACGGGTCCCGCGTTCAATGTGGGCGAAGTGTGGGTTAGCGTCACTGGCGTCAAGGTGGAAATCGTTGAGGTGGTCAAGTATCCTGGTGTCACCGAGGATCACACTGACGACTATAGCGTGACCTATCGTAACACCGTTGATGGAAGCCTTCACGAAAAGGATGCCTGGAATTTCCAGGTTCGCTACACCCACAACGCCGACCAGTTTGTGTGATGTGGGCAAGGAGCACACAATGAACGAACAAATCAAAGAACTGGCGAGAGAATGCGGACTCCCTACTGATTCTGATAGAACCTTAACCCATGAGGTCGAGAGGTTCGCAGAAGATATGGTGAGGAAATGTAGCCTCTACCTTTGGAAGAATGAACCAGAATGGACTGCCTTCAAGGAAGATCGTCTGTTCAAACATTTCGGAGTTTCGGAATGACTACTCAGATAAACGAATTAAAAAAATATCCGAACTGGATTGATACTCTCACGAAAGAACAACAGTATGCATGGTATGTGAGCATCAAGAAATCTTTGTCGCAGTGGCAAGAGCTGGGTGACATCACTGAGCTAGAACTAGCAATCAAAGAGTACGAAATCAAAAACAACATTGTATGAAGATTGCTGAAGTCACCAGCGATGCAAGAAAAGTAATCAGACGGCTACAAAATCTGTACTTGACATACTCGTTAAATGCTAATACATATAATGAACTTATGAATTTTATATTGGAAATTAGTAACACAGGTGATGCTGATGTGCTTAAAGAGATTGCTATTATCAAAGCAAAATTGTATAATGAATTGATTGTCATACTGAGAAAATGAACGAACGAATCCTTGAACTTGTTAATCAAGCTGACATCAAATTTGATGTTTCTTCTGACAATTACGGTGTTGATACTGCTACAGTAACACCTTATGATTTAGAGAAGTTCGCCGAGTTGATTGTGCGTGAGTGCCTAAGGATCGTGGACGAAAATACCTACGGTCCGGGTGGTCTATACGATTATAGCTACTCCAGCGCGTCGGCTGCTGCTGACGACAGAGCAACCGCAATTTACACTAATATCAGGGAACATTTCGGAGTCAAGTGATGAACGAACGAATTAAGGAACTCAAGCATCAAGCATCGCTATGGTGTGATAAGAATATTCCCGAGCAATATTCTGAAGAAACAAATGGATATGGTCGGGTTTGGGAGGACAAGTTCGCCGTTCTGATTATTCAGGAATGTGCTCGTAAAGTTGAAGATATGATTGACAATGGATGGTATGCTGATACCGGAGAAATGAAGGAACATTTCGGAGTTGAATGATGAAAGTATCAGAATCTCCCTATGGTATGACAGAATCTTACAGTGTAAAGTTTTGGTATATAAATCAAGAAGGATTTTATAGTCAAATTGAAGAGACTATTTGGGCTAATAGCAAAAGTGCCCATGATGCGGTAGAGAAGTATTGTAATAAAAATCTATCAAAATTCTATAAGAATTTCAGAATTATCAGTGTAACTTATCAATAAACATGTTGGAGTTGAATGATGACACGGGCATACGAACGCACCAGCCAACGACTGTTAGTTGGACTATCCAAACCCAAGAAGTACTGTCGGGTATGGGAAGGTAGGCTTATTTGTGGGACACAGAGCCTGCACCGGAGTCGTTCAGGTTGCCGTTACCGTATGTTCTGGCGTATCAAGAGTCTGCGCACCATTCTGACCAAGATTGACCCTATGAGTGAAAGAGTTTGACAATAAATCTGAGAAAGCTTAGATAATTTTCTTATTTCCCCTGTCGTCTTATGTTTGGCAGTGATCATCCCTGAATTTACTTTTGAAGCCGCTAACGATGCCGAATATCCGCCACCCGCACAGTGCCCATTTAGGTAATTTTTGTTAGCCGGGACTTTCAATTTTTTAAGAACTCTTGACTCTCATGACACGGTTTCTTTTGGGTTATTTCCAAAAACTCGTCGAATTTCTTTTATATCAGGTTCGCCGTGCTGACTTGTCATCCTTTTGACTAGGGTACTCGATGTATAATACGTCACCCAAAAGTCAGACGGGTCACAGCCCTTAGCATAGCGGGACCCATAATAATTTATATTCAGTTTTGACCAACCTATTCTGTAGGTGTAACAATTTCTACTGTGGCAATTTTTCTTAGAGGGCATAAATTATTTATTACATATCACTTGACAATAAACTTTTTTTCAGTATAATACTAAGTATTGAGATTACAAGGATAAATCATGACTGACCGCAAGATGGCATGGATTGCCAAAATAGACGAAGTTTCTCCTATTCCTAATGCCGACTCAATTGAGGCATATCGTGTTGGTGGATGGTGGGTAGTAGACAAGAAAAGTGCCTACAAAGTCAACGACATCTGCGTATATGTTTCCGTTGACAGTTGGGTGCCCACTGAACTAGCACCATTCTTGACCAAAGGTAGTGAGCCACGTGAATACAATGGTGTCAAGGGTGAACGTCTGCGTACTGTGCGTTTGAGAAACACTCTATCACAAGGTTTGCTTATTCCTGCACTGGGTACTTTTTCAGAAGGCACGGATATGACTGAAGCACTTGGCATCCAAAAGTGGGAAGCACCTGTTCCTGCGCAATTGGCTGGTCAAGTTCGTGGTATGTTCCCTTCGTGGGGTAAGCGGACTGATGCAGAACGGTGTCAGAATATTACCACAGAAATTACAGAAGCATACAATAATGATGTAAAATTTGAGGTTACCATTAAGTTGGATGGAACTTCAATGTCTGCGGGGATTGGACCAGATGGTGAATTTCATGTATGTTCACGTAATCTTTCATTGAAACTGGATCAAATTGGAAACACTTATGTTGATGTAGCCAAGATGTATAACCTAGAAGACAAGATGCGGTCACTTGGACGACCACTTATGATTTCTGGGGAGTGCCTCGGCGAAGGAATTCAGAAGAACCAGGAAAAGATTAAGGGGCATGATTTCTATGTGTTTAACATTTGGGACCCTGTTCGCGGAGAATACATTTCAAGTGAAGAGCGTATGATTATTGTACGAGAACTTGGTCTTAAGCATGCTCCAGTAATTCATGATTCTGTTACCCTGCGTGATCTAGGATTGGAAACAGTTGAACAGATTTTGAAGTTCGCTGAGGGTCCATCTTTGAATGCAGCATCTCGTGAAGGTGTGGTATTTAAGTCAATTGATGGGTCATTTATGTTTAAGGCTGTGAGTAATTCATGGCTAATCAAACATGGAGAGTAAACATGCGTGATGATGAAAAAACACTGAGTGACTATCCTTTAGGATCCGTGTTCCTTCTGGGAGTGTTTCTGGTTATGGTGTTTTGGGCAGCAGTGTTCCTAGGATGGGCTGTTGCTCACAACACTGTTGCAAAAGAGTGTCAACGACTTGGTTCATTCTACGTGGGCAACACTGTATATGAGTGTAAAGCAAAGACAGGAGAGTAAACATGAGTGAAGATATCCAAGACTCGGGCAGTAGCAAGGCCCGAGCACAATTACAAAAGATTGACGAGCAGATTGCTGCCTACAACCGTAAGGTGTCCAAAGAGCGCTCTGTTGACATTGAGCGACATTGGCGGGCACGTGCTGAACGCAAGCGTCAATTGATGATCAAGGTGCGTGAACTGTTCACTCAGTCTGAACTTGATGATCTTGGATTGTATTGAAAACCCGAATGGCTGATGGATACTTTTTCCAAATAGTCACGCAATAATTTAGATATCTGATATAATATTTGTTCAAAGGAGTAAATCATGGAAAATGAAGTTCGCGTTGTAAATGGTTATGTTCAAAACAGTGATGGCAAGTGGGTTCTTACTGAAGAAGCAAAGGCAGAATCTAAGGCACTATACTACAGTGGTCGTCTTGCATATGACAGGGAAGATACCAGTCATGCTATTGGTCGCTACAATTCCATTGGCGAAGTTATTCCGTTCAAGCCCTGGCCATCCAAGTTCGTCGTTGAGTAAACGCTGACGCAATCATGGGACTAGATCAATACGCATATGTCGCGGCCCGAGCCGACACAGAACATGGTGATCTCAGTAGGCGAGAATTGGCTTACTGGAGGAAACATCCGAACCTTCAAGGATGGATGGAGCGACTTTGGCTTAAAAAACTTGATGTGCCCAATAACGAAGGTGATCGGTTTATTGAATATAATTATCCGCCGCAAGATTTCAATTGTGTTGAACTCCAACTAAGTTGGGATGATATTGACAGACTTGAAAAGGATATTCTGTCCGGTGTGGTAGCTAAACTGGATACGCGAGGATTCTTTTTTGGTAATCATAGCGATTATCACTACCGTGAATATGATTTGAAATTTTGCAGAACGGCTAAAGCAGAGTTGTTTACTGGTCTAAAAGTATTTTATAATTCAAGTTGGTAACTAAAATGGCTGGATATAGTCTTGTTCGCAAAGTGCATGAACTAGAAGAACGCTGTGAGAGATTGGGTTTTATGATGTGTCCTAGCAGGCATAATTATACAGATTCAGTAGCGGTAATTCCCAAGTGTGCGAATAGTCTGCCAATCTATAGTCGCGATGCTGAATTGTTTGTGGGCACACTTGAACAACTTGAAGTCTGGATACACGGCATTGAGTGGGCACGAGATTATGACAGAATGATTAAGTTAAGTGATAATACCAAGCGTGAGCGCAAAGAACAGGATGAACGAAATCGCATATTAGTTTCTATCTTGCGCGATGAAGAAATAAAAATTAAGGAGTAGTGATGAATTATAAATATCATTGCGAGATATTACTTTTAGTGAAGGCGAACGTTGAACTAGCACAATGAAAAATGGTACACCAATTAGTGTACTACGTGCTGATGATTCGGATGATTACAAAGAATTTTGGATTAATCTTGGTTGAAAACTAATTTAATTCATTTAAATATTTTTAGGAGAAACATATGGACTACTTATTAGGTTCTATTATTTGGTTAACATTTCAGTGGGCTCCCGTGGGCACCATGCTTGCAGAAGGTCAATGTTTAAGTATTGCTCAAAATGCAGCATTATATAGTTTAGTGGGCAATAGATACGGTGGTGATGGTCGTCAGACATTCTGTGTACCAGATCTACGTCCAAAAAATCAAAATGGACAAGCTGACTGGGGTAATGGTCCTCGTGCAGTAATTGTCACTAGCGGTATATATCCAAGTCGTCCTTGATAGAGTAGAAAAACAATCTCTATTATAGAGATAAAGTTATTAATCATTATTAAAATCCCATAAATGTTGATACTTTGATAAGTCTGATGATTCAGATGATTACAAAGAATTTTGAATTGATCTGTACTAACCGTTCTAAAAATTAGGAATAGTAATGAATGAAATTGTAGATAGCTCAGCGGGCACAGTGTCTGAATGGAATGATGAACAATGGGCAAATTTCAAGTACTGGCTGAAAAATTTGCTACACAATGAGATTGTAGAGTTGGTTTTTATCAAAAGTGATGGAACTCAGCGAGTAATGAAGTGTACGCTTGATGCTCTAATACTAACTTCTGGTGTAATGCTGTTAGAAGAAAAGCGAGTCAGTAAGTCAGAAACTACTGGTCAATCTGAGCCAAAAAAGTCTCGTCCTAAACCAAGAGAAAACAAAGAAAATATCACAGTGTGGGATGTAGAAGCTGAAGACTGGCGTAGTTTTAAAGTCCGCAGTCTAACGAATATTTTGACGCTAATTATTAAATATGATTATCGTGAGCCTAGCGTAGACGAATTTGAGGTAGCATTCTAATGAAACAAGAACTAGATAAACAACTTTGTGAAAAGTATCCAAAGATTTTTGTGAATCGTCACGCGGATATGCGCGTCACAGCTATGTGCTGGGGGTTCGAGCACGGTCCCGGATGGTACAATATTATTGATCGACTGTGCTCGAATATTCAAGGGCATATTGACTATTCACGAAAAGAACGAGCCCGTGTATTGAGATACAATCGTGCATTGAAACGTGCATTGAATGGTGATGTAGCTGCGCTAGAACGGTATTACATGTATCCTGGTAATAAGAAATGGACTAAGTGGGCTGAAGAACGTACAGCAGAGGACCTATTGAAGCCTGTATTCAAGACCGTTCCTGAAGCTGTTCCACAAGTTGTTGCCGAACAAGTAAAAGAAAAGTTCGGTGGTCTACGTTTTTATTACCGTGGCGGCAATGATGTTATTGACGGTATGCTTCAAATGGCAGAATCTATGTCATATGTAACTTGTGAAGAATGCGGCAGCCCTGCTAAATCTACTACAGACGGTTGGATTGTTACAAACTGTCAATCATGTACTGATTCACGCGAAGAACGTAGACAAAGAGAACTAGCTGAATATAACGATAAACACAAGGCTGAATACGAAAAAACAAATCAGTAGCACTCTTGGTCAAAGCTATCATGTAGTTGACAATAATTCTAACAAGTGTTATACTCTAATCTTAATATATAGGAGTAATCATGCCTGCACAATGGATTGAACGACTAAATGCTTCAGATAGTCGTCTACATAAAGAAGATGTACTTAAGCAGGCTCTGACTGCTGCCACACTGGGTGATTATGGAAGTCAAGTGTTTCTTGGTCTTACAAACGCGGCATATAATCCAATGATTACTTGGGGAATCAAGCAAGTACCCAACACGGTTGGAATTGTTGATGCGGAAAACCCATGGGATGACTTCAATGCTCTACTGAATGATCTTAGATTGCGTGTACTCACGGGTAACGCGGCACGAGACGCTATCTCAAGTATGAGTCAGCGTTTCAACAGTAATGATTGGAACGATTTTTGTGCAGCAGTTCTACGCAAAGACTTGCGCTCTGGAATCAGTGATAAAACTATCAATAAAGTTTGTAAGGGCACTAATTATCAAGTTCCGGTGTTCTCTTGTCAATTGGCAACCAGTTGTGAGGATCGCCCAGAAATGCGCGGTCCAAAGCGTCTTGAGCCTAAACTGGATGGTGTTCGCGTACTCATGCTATGTACTATTAGTGATGATGGCGGCCGATTGGTCACTAGCTACAGTAGAAATGGAAAAGTATTTGAAAACTTTGGACATATTGAAGAACAATTGATGTCAGTTATGGAACCGCTATCTGTTAAGACTGGTTGTACTAGCTTTGTGCTGGATGGAGAGGTTGTAGGAAATACATTTCAAGAATTGATGAAGCAAGCCAGACGCAAAGAAAATGTTCAGGCTACTGATAGTACATTTCATGTGTTTGACTTTATTCCACTCACAGACTTTATTAATGGATACTGGAACGCTAAGCTTAGCAAGCGACTGCTAGTTTTGGAAAAAATTCGCAGCGTTATTGAAAATCTCACAAGTGTAAAATTACTATCGCATATCAAGGTTGATCTTGATACTGCATCTGGACGAGAACAGTTAGACCGTTATGCCAATGATTGCGTTGCTCAAGGATTTGAAGGAATCATGATCAAAAATCTTGATGCTCCTTATGAGTGTAAACGCAACACATTCTGGCTAAAATGGAAACCTACCATTACTGTAGATCTGAAAGTAATTGACATTGAAGAGGGAACTGGTAGAAATATTGATCGTATGGGAGCATTGGTATGTTCTGGAACTGATCAAGATAAACAGATTTCGGTAAATGTCGGTAGTGGTTTTAGCGATGAGCAGCGACATGATTTTTGGATCAATCGTAATTTTGTAATTGGTCAAACGGCCGAGATTCTTGCTGATGCTGTAACAAGAAATCAGGATGGTACATATTCACTTCGGTTTCCCCGTTTTTTTAGATTTCGTGAGGATAAATGATGCATAATCGTAATGGTGTTGAATACAGTTTTGAAAAGGTAGGTAAGAATACTTACACTATCAAGGGCGCTCTTGAGTATTGGCGATATGGTGGTCAGGAAGGTCAGGATAGAATTGACTACAATAATCTAGGATTTGTTGATCCCAGCGGCGGCCCTTTCATCAGTGTGGGATATCCAATTGATGGACGCAAAGTTGTTCGTATCAGTATGGCAGAAGATCAGCTACACTTTGAGGTAGAATAATGAAACTAATAAATGATAAGTCAAAGACTTATCCAAATATATTGAAGTTAAATCACTCTATGTTTTATAATTGTGTTTCAATAACGGGAGATTTTAGTGAGCAAATTTAATACCTGGTTAGTAGAAAGTCTGGATCTTTTGAATAAGATTTTAGCTGGAATATTCCTAGCACTAGGAACATTCAAGTTTATTGATACTGTAGCAGACAATTTAATTGGTGCGGTGTTTGAGTCATTGACTATTGTGGGTGTTGGAATTCTAACTTGCGGATACATTGCACTAATGATTAACATTAATAACAATGTAGAAGCAATTCGCAATAAAATTCATGGAAGTGAGTAATAAAATGCCATTATTCGTAGTTGAAACAATTCAAACATTTCGCCATCGGTATGTAGTAGAATGCAAGTCATTGGATCATGCGTATGATACAGTGGCAATGGAGGAGGCAGATGAATTTAGTCAAATGCATCTAGGTGAACAGATCGTCACTGGTCGTGAGATTACTCAGGAACAATTTCATGCTATGAACGAATCACTGAAAATTCACGGTGACGGAACACATTATCGGCCAGAACGTGGCAGTCCATGGATGGGTGAAAAGATGATTCACGTGGTAGAGTATGATCAATGACTGAGAAATCGTTGAACTTGAAATGATTGTCAAGTACATCAGGCAAATAATTGATGTAGTTGATCCAAAGAAAATTGTTGAAATTCTAGCGAGGTAACCATAATGGGACAATATAGATCTATTACAGTAGAAGCAGAAGTTAATCTGGATGAGTTTGACACGGAAGACCTAATTGAAGAACTAGAAAGTCGCGGCGTGGACTACAACACTAAAGGTGTTGATGCCTATGAAATGCGTGAACTTCTAGAGCAGATTTGGCTAAAGCGCCGAAATGGTCGCACTGACTACCAGCGTGACTTGGATGATTTGATTTGGGGCGTTTTGGGAAAAATGGCGTGAAGAAAACTTTTTATGAAAAAGTAGGCAACAAGTATGTCCCAGTCCGAGAATATGACTCGGATTTTTCTTCTGCTTTTCCCGCTGGATCTCATCTTGTTGTAAGTGGTCCAGGCTATGGTCTAACACGATACAATATTGATCCGGCTTTTGCTCCACTGGTGGCTGCTGGTACTTTTGCCACTGATAAAATCGCCTCTAAGATTTCAGAAGCAAGTAGTTTGCGGCTGAGTAGTGAAATTCGTCGCGATGAGATTACACTAGAACAACGGTCAGCCTGGGAACATCTAGTGGACGTGTTCGGAGATTCTGCAAAAAGATTGGAGTGGCCTTCTACAATGGAGGCCGCTGAAGCCGGCGTAAATGCTCTGATTGAAGAAGCTAACAAAAAATTACAACATCCAGAAGTTAAAAAGGCATATGAGCAGTTTCTCCTAGTGTATAGTCTAGCAAAGTAGTCTAGCGATGCTAGGTATTTTTTCGCTAAATACTGTCTATGATTGAAAAATATTTTTCTTTAAGTACCTTTACTCTACTAGTGGCACTGTGTATCAGTGCCATTGCCGCTTGGTACAGTGTGGCTGGTCTAGCAACTATATTTGCCGGCGCTGTTGTTCCTATTATTATCATGGGAACAATTCTTGAAATCGCGAAAATAACCACTACTGTGTGGTTACATAAGTATTGGAATTACGCTAGTGTAGTAATTAAAACTTATCTTACTGCTGCTGTAATAATACTGGCGTTTTTGACTAGTATGGGAATATTTGGATTTTTATCAAAATCACATAGTGACACTGGAGTAACCGGCGGTGATGTAGCAGCACAAATTGCAATGCTTGACGAAAAAATAAAAACACAGCGTGACAATATTGACACTGTACGCCGAGCACTACAGCAAATGGACGATCAGGTAAATCAACGACTGGCGCGCAGTGATAACGAACAAGGAGCAGAACGTGCAGTGCAAATTCGCAGGCAACAATCTCCAGAAAGAGCAAAGCTGCAAAAAGAAATCGCAGATGCACAGGCAATCATATCTAAACTCAACGAAGAAAGAGCACCTATCGCGGCAAATCAACGAAAAGTTGAAGCGGATATCGGCCCAATAAAATATATAGCTGCTCTAATATATGGTGATAATCCAGATTCCAACTTATTAGAGCGCTCAGTTCGTTGGGTTATCATAGTCATAGTAATTGTGTTTGATCCGTTGGCAATAATATTGATTCTTGCTGCAAACAGTAGTCTAAAAATTGACAGTGAGCGAAAAAATAAAACCGAGACAACTGATAGCAGTACTGTTACTACAACAGAAACAGTGACAGTTTCTCAGAAAGAGATAGAAATCTCAGCGGTTTCAGAAGAAATCTTAGATGACAAAGTTAAATCAACGAACAATTTTAATCTGAGTGATTACCCATATCTGTTCAAAACACCAGAATCTAGACATCCTCCTGGAGTTGAACCAGTTTTGCCTCAAGTGTATAAAGATACAAAATCAATAGTTGTTACGGACAACACGCTTGATTATGCTCAGGCTCAATATGATACCAAGTACACACTAAATCCAACTACGATTAAATTAGAAGAAGTAACCGATGAAACTAATATCAATGATATCAAACAAATTCATGAGACTGATAGTACAGATGATTTAGTGGAAACAGTTGAAAAACCGCGATTTGATGAAAATCAAGAATATGTACATTTTGATGGGAAACTAACAAGTATCAAAGCTCTCAAGGAGACTCGTCCTGATTTGATAGTAAAAGATAAAAATAGTTCTATAATAAATTTTGGTTCAAAGTTTCCACAATATGCTTTTAGTGGAGAGTTCTGTATAAGAACTGACACCAAGCCGCATAAGATGTACAAATTTGAATCTAAGAAATGGGTAAATGTTGATAAAAATGCTGTAACAATCTATTTACAAAATGTTCAGTATATAAGATACTTGATCAATCAAATAGAAGCTGGAGAGTATCATCTAGACTATCTAACAGATAGTGAGCAGCATGAAATTACTAATTATCTCAATCGTAACTAAATATCTATATAATAAATCAAATTCATGTCAGAAGTAATTCATTTTCAAGAATGTTCATTTTGTGGGAAACACAAAAGTGTAGTAAAAAAACTAATAGTTGGAGACGGAACTGCTATTTGTAGTGACTGTGTTGAACTTTGTAATAGTCTCTTACTAGAAGAGAATGATTCTATTTCAAGTGTAGACAACGAAAAAACCAGTTTGTATCCAGATAATATTAAATCATATTTGGATCAATATATTATTGGACAAGATCGTGCCAAGATGATTCTTAGCGTGGCGGTCAGTAATCATTACAAAAGAATTAAAAATAAAGAATCAACTATAAAAATTCAAAAAAGCAATGTATTGATTCTAGGTCCAACTGGAGGCGGCAAAACATTGTTGGCAAAAACCGTAGCCAATTATCTGGATGTACCGTTTGTTGTGGCCGATGCAACAAGTCTTACTGAGGCCGGGTATGTAGGAGACGATGTTGAATCAATGATTGTTAGACTGTTGGCGGCAGCAGATGGTGACATTGAAAAAGCACAATGTGGAATTGTATTTATTGATGAGATAGATAAGATTGCTCGTAAAAGCGAAAGTGCTAGTATTACTAGAGATGTTTCTGGCGAGGGTGTACAACAGGCTCTACTCAAGCTGGTTGAAGGAACAGTTTGTCGTATTCCTCAAAGCGGTAAAAGAAAGAATCCAAACAATGACATGATAGAAATAGACACAAGCAATATTTTGTTTATATCTGGTGGTGCATTTGTTGGATTAAATGAAATTATTGCAAAAAGAGTTGATGGAAATAGTATTGGATTTGAAGCAAAAATTCAAACACACAAAGATGAGATTGATTATTTGAGTCTAACTACCCCTGATGATCTTACTAAATTCGGAATGATACCAGAATTTACGGGAAGATTTACCAGTAGAGTTGCTATTAGTCAGTTAACCAAAGAACAATTAATTCAAATCTTGTTGAATGTTAAAAACAGTTACATAGAGCAGTATCAATATTTGTTTCAACTTGACGGAATTAAATTACTGTTTGACAGCAGTGCAATAGAAATCATAGCGGAAAATTGTCTTGCTCTAAAGACTGGCGCTCGTGGCTTGCACAGTGAAATAGAAAGAGTATTATTACCACATATGTTTAACATTCAAAGTTATTTGAAGCAAGATATCAAAAGCATAAATATTACAGCACAATTGGTAAATGAACCAAAATGTTTATTGGAGAAATAATGAAAGTAGTTAATACAAAGGATAATTTTGACCAGGCAATGCGTAAGTTTAAGAAGAAAGTAATTGACAGCGGATTACTTCAAACTTTGCGTGACCGTGAGTTTTATGTTAAACCAAGCATTGCCAAGAAAATTGCAAAGGGCAAAGCGGTTAATCGTTGGAAAAAATATCTGCAAAGTCAAGAGCTTCCAAAGAAGATGTTTTGATACCAAAATACTTGTATTTTTTGCGTAAAACTGTATCATAAATATACAAGTTAGCAGAATGGTTCTGTTAACTATCTCAGTAACGCCTATTACAGGGTTACAAATTAAATGTCATAACTTGCTTATATGAAAGGAGAAAACAATGACAAATCTTCAACTTCGTTCTATTGATATTCCTCAGTTACATCGTGTCGGTGTAGGTTTTGATCGTGTATTTGATCATTTTGACGAAATGCTTCGTGCAAATCAAACTAATTATCCCCCGTTTAATATCGTTAAGACTGATGAGAATAATTGGTTGATTGAAATTGCAGTTGCTGGGTTCAAACAGGGTGATATCAATATCACTGTCAAAGATCAGCAGCTAACTATAGAGGGCAAACAAGTAACAGAAGAAAATCGTGACTATGTTCATCGTGGATTGAGTAGTCGCGACTTTATTCGTAGCTGGACTCTTGCAGAGTATGTAGAAGTTCGTGATGCTTTTCAAGAGAATGGAATACTCAGTCTACATTTAGAGCGTGTGATTCCAGAGAATAAGAAGCCTCGTTCTATTGCTATTACTTACATTAAATAATATAATATAAATACACAGTAGAGAGAATGGTTCTCTCTACTGCACATAGGACTACAACATGGCAAATACCGATACCAAGACAAAAATTAAACCAAATCTAAAAATCTCTGAACCATCAATGTTCAAAGTTATCTATGTGAATGATGATGTTACAACAATGGAATTTGTAGTAGAGAGTCTAATGCAACACTTTGATTACTCATCCACTACGGCACTTGAAGTAACAGAAAATATTCACGCTAGTGGAAGTGCAGTAGTTGCAGTACTACCGTATGAAATTGCTGAACAAAAAGGGATTGAAGTAACACTAGATGCAAGAAATCAAGGTTACCCGCTTCAAATTAAAATTGAAAGCGAAGCTTAAATTTCAATTCTTTTTGGCCAATAGGGCTGTCCGGCTACATATGGATTATTAACATATCGTCTATTATTGAGCTTTATGTCAACACTTAATTCAGAGCCGCCAAACAGCCAATTTTTTACTTTACTTGTTTGATCACTGACTAAAGCAATTGCCGGATCTATTTTTTCATTTAATAAATGCTCTGAGTGATATAAAAAATCTTCTGCTGGTATAGAACTGGTAATTGCTACAATCTTTTTTGTCTCTTTGTGTGATTGTAAATTTCTTATTGTGTTGGTCAAATAACCAACATCCTCTACTTTTAACTCAGACACTATGGCAACATCATCAATATTTTGAATGTTTGGATTATTTCTGAACCAACCGTTACAAGCAACAAAAGCAACACCATTTAGTACTACTACATGATTATGTAGAAATACAACATTGTTTATATTGTTACAAATTTCCTTGATGTTTTCTATAGTTTCTTGGTACTCTGATATTATTTCATGCTCAAATGCACCATCAATGTAAAATACCCCACGATAGTGCTTGCTTAAATGTTCTAGAACTGTTTTTATTTTTTTTATACTATGACTGATGCCCCCACCAATTACGCAGAACAAGCTTGTTGGCTTGTCAGTCCAATCAAATTCTTGATCCTCGTCTAAGTTAAGGTCACTAATGAAGTCTATAGCCAGCGAGGATTTCATTATTTTTTAGTCTTTGTTGTCTTTGACTTTTGTTCCTTCATTGGTTTTGTTTCTGAAGGCTTTTTAGTTGCTGTAGATTTAGCTGCACTTTTTTTAGCGACTGGTACTGGGTTTTGCTTCACTGATTGCTTTCTTGCTCTTTTTGGCTTATCAGCAACGGGTTTAGCGGGATTTAATTCCAATTTTTTCTTTTCCCATTCATCCAGTGTCAATGCATGATATCCAACACACACGCCAGATGGACTTCTGCCACAGCCACACATTTTTGGTTCAGCGGGCCGAATTGGATCTTCTTGTTTTTGTTCTTGCTCTTGTTTTTTTCCGAACAGCTTCATAAAAAATTCTTTAATCATTGTATAAACTCCTTATATTAATATTTATTGGTTTTAATACAATCAAATATTTTCTCTAATTGCTTGCTATTACTAAATCATTAGTGTAGACTACATTAATGGAGACTTTCTATGACAGAAACACAAGAGACTGATATCACTTCTTACTCAGAAGAGTTGAATAAAGCTGGAATATATATATTCATGAATGAAGTTAACAGTGAAACTGTTAAGCCAGTAGTTGAATGGATACTACATGAAAATTATGTTTCTAAACAAAAGAAAAAAGAATTATTGTTAATGATATGCAGTCATGGCGGAGATTTGGCGGCTGCTTTTGCACTGATTGATGTAATGCACAACAGCGCTATTCCAATTAAAACTGTTGGCCTTGGCCAAATTGGAAGTTCTGGTCTGTTGATATTTATGGCTGGCACTCGCGGCAGGCGTATACTAACACCAAACACAAGTATTCTTAGTCATCAATTTAGTTGGCACAACGAGGGTAAAGCTCATGAACTTTTTGCTACACTCCGTGAGCTTGAATTAACGCAGACACGCATGATTGATCATTATAGAAAATGCACTGGTGCAGATGACAGCACTATAAAAGAATATTTATTGCCCGCACAAGATCGGTGGCTCAGTGCTGAAGAGGCGTTGAATCTTAAAATCTGTGATGCGATCAACATGTCAAATCAAGTAATAACTCAATCAACCATTAATAGAAAGGTAAAATAAAATGGCATTAGTACCAATTGTTATTGAACAAACAAGCAAAGGCGAGAGAAGCTACGATATATATTCCAGATTATTGCGAGACCGAATCGTCATGCTTACAACAGATGTTAATGAAGTATCGGCAAGTTTAATTGCTGCTCAACTCTTGTTTCTAGAGAGTGAAGATGATAAAAAGGACATTTACTTTTACATCAATAGTCCCGGAGGTAGTGTCACTGCTGGTCTAAGTATTCTTGACACAATGAATTTCATAAGACCAGATATCAGCACCATTGTAATGGGACAAGCATGTAGTATGGGTAGTTTGCTTGCTAGTAGTGGAGCAAAAGGTAAGCGTTATATGTTACCTAACAGTCGTCATCTAATTCATCAACCACTTGGCGGAGCCAGTGGGCAAGCAAGTGATATTCAGATCCAGGCAAAAGAAATTCTTCGTATGAAGAAACAACTAACCGAGATATATGTACAAAACACAGGCAAGCCTTACGAGCAACTAGAGCGAGACATGGACCGTGATAACATCATGACTCCCGATGAATCAATTGCTTATGGATTAGCTGATAAGATTATCACCGCTAGAGAGGCGCGCCCAGAGACTTCGTTAATTTGATAAATATTAGATACGGGAGTAATTATCTTGGATCCAATAGCAATAAGAAATATACTTAACAAAGTTAATATGATCACTGAAAGCACTGGCTTGGCTGGACGCAAGCCGGGTGCTGTGTTTACTGATAGTCAAACGAATGAACAAATAACATTCGTTGATCTACAGTTTTATCCTGAGGAGGGTGGAAAATTTCTCCCAGATGATTTAACAAAGGCGATCACACATATTGAATCCAAGATAGATGATCCTATTCAGTGGGAAAATCAGCGTGGACCAAGAACTGGCGGTTTTGCAATTGCTACTTTTACGACATCAGATAATAAAACTCTGGCTGTAGGAACATATCTACAAGAAATAAAGCAAATAGCAACACAAAATTATGTGTCTAACACAGTGTTGGGCAGATATAAGTTTTCTGGGAAAGCAGCAGCAAAAACTCAAGCTGGATTAACTCCACAGGATCTATTGGAAAAAAGAAATGGCTTGTCTGTAGCAGAAATAATGAATCAACTTGCAAAGAAATTGGGCACAGATGATGCACTATATCATGTTGCTCATCATGTTGCTCTTGGACAGCCATTGCCATTTGAATTTGATGCACCAGAGGGACAAAGCTTCACGGCATTTCGTGATTACTTCTGTGAGATACTACAGCCGATTGCACTACACAAGGGCTTGTATAGTGGAAACGCTGGAGAAGCAGCAGAAATATTCTTGGGTGCAAGAGGGTTTGAATCAACCAAGATTAACTTTGACGCTGCAAAAAATGCTGGTCTAAGTGATAGCATTCTCGATACTGCAGATGGTAAGTATGTAAAAGTAAGCAGTAAGGGTGATAAGGGTGCAGAAGCCAGTGCTAAGAACTTGATTGATAGCGTAGATGAATTGGCCGAAACAGATCGTGGCAAAAAATTATTGGACAAGTATAAAACGACTATTGATATAGTCAGAGAAATTCAGAAGCAGGGTCAAAGTGGAGCTCCATTGTATCTAGGAGTAAAATATGACGTGATCACTGAACAGGAATCAACTATTGTAAAGGGTCTAAAGAATGCTGGTCCAGTAGATATTAATAATGTAGAGCAATTAAAGGAAGCCAAGTTAACATCCACGCTGATAGAGTTGGCACAGAGTCGTGGAACAAAAACTCCCGAACGCACCAGTCTGTTCTATCACTTAATTGCTGCGATAGCACATAAAGCGGCAGATCAAGTAAATGAAAAAACCAATTTCAGTGATGCTGCGTCAGACATTCTAAACAACGGTGCTCTGGTTCAAGTATATACACAGGCAAAAGAAAAAAATGGAAAATGGGTGTTAGAGGGATTTGATACAGTTTACCCAGGAACTTCGGTAAGTGGAGTTGTATTAAGTGCCAAGAAAAATTATGCTAGTACAGCTATCAAAGGAAACTTTACCTTCAAAATTCTGCGAGGTAACGCAAAAGTAGCACCAGAAGATGATACTGAAGAAGTTGCTGTGCCCACTGAAGTTGATGACACTGTTCGTGAACCCGGAGAAAGAGTGTCTGTTACCAAGGGTGAAAAGGCTAAACTGGGAGCAGGACGCGCTCGCAGATAACTTGACAATAAGAGTTAACTGAGTTACAATAGTATTGCTCAGTTAACTATTACACTTACTATGTCAACTTGGAAATATACCTGTAGTGGATGCAACATTGAAATACCATGGGGTGGCCCTACATACTGTAGTACTTGCAGACTTGAACGAGCAATAGAACGAAATTCAACTGGCCCGGGTTTAGTTGAACGCAGTCAGTCTTCTTATAAAACAAGAAGCAATCTTGACGGTCTAGTAGAACTAGGTTCTTTGCTTGGCGTCATCTACGGTCAAGATGTCAAAACAAAAATGCGAGAATTGGAGATTCGTGAGCGAGAATTAGCTATTCGCGAAGCACAACTTGGAAAAAAGTATTCCGCGCCCACTTCATCTTCGCGTACCTCAAGTTTCAATTACAGCCCTACAGTCTCACGTTCATCTGTTTCTTCTTTGCCAGCGGCATCACCACTTGACACAAAAGCTCAGATAGTAGACGCGACTGAACCAAAATCATACGACACTGACTATACCAGGTTCAAGAAACCGACTATCAGAAATAATAGCTCTATATGGGAAGATAACGATGTATTCATCATTTTATTCACAATTGCGTGTATTATTATTCTGGTAATTATCAAATCCTTATAAATATTATCATGACCACAAACGAAGAAAAAATTACATACGAAGTAACTACAGTTGAAGATCCAGAAACTGGAGATATTTTACTTCCATTTCCACCAGAACTTTTAGAAAAGTTGAACTGGAAAGAGGGCGACGAGATTAATTGGAATCAGTCAGATGACGGTGCTTGGATTTTAACAAAAAAATAATATGAGTAACATGAGTTATCAAAATTCATCACTGCAAGATCTGTTAACAGAGACAATAACAATAACTGCTGGCCCCACTATTCAAAGTGGTGTATATGATACCAGTTATATCTACAATTCTGCACAAAATTCTACGGTCACTAATACAGTAATAACAAACAATACTGGAGGACCATATGGATGGTACGGCGACAATACTACATTTGGCTCAAATCTTAGTTCAACTTTGGATGTTAAAGGTGATGTTGAAATCGCTGGTGCTCTAAAACTTCAAGGAAGAGATATTGGGTTTATTTTGGATAAAATATCTGAGCGTCTTGGAATTTTACAAACTAATCCAGAATTAGAATCTCGTTGGGAACGACTGCGAGAGCTTCGTGAAGAATATCTAAAAGTAGAAGCCGAAATCAAAGAAAAAGAAGAAATCTTTCGTGCTTTGAAGACTTGACAATAAATCTTCGGTATGATAGACTATAAAGATAGTAACAACACTATTTCAACAACATGAGTTTAGTTAAGGGTCTTACTCTTTCTGGCAAGAAACGCGGCAAAGTTAAATTTGCAAGTGCAGAGGCAAAACGACAATACGAGCAATTGCAAAAAGATTGGGCCGATCTAAAAACTAAATGGGGCGTCACTGACACTTCCAAGCGTAAAACTACAGTGGTTGAATTGCCAACTATTGCCAAGTCACAAATTCGTGATAGTGCAAACGGCAAGCCAAAATCACTAAATTCTTGGGTTGTCGGTCCAGCGGCAAAAAAAGAAAGTAAGCAGTATACTGGAAACAAAATGGTAGGCATTGGAACTCTTCATAAGAGCAATGCCGTACCAGTGTTTTCTGATCAGGAGGCAAAGGAAATCGCTACAATGCGACGAAACTAATTATGGCAAAAACAGACACTATTAAACTTGAAGGTACCGTGGTAGACTTACTACCGAACGCAATGTTTCGCGTAAAGCTACTTGAAAATGAACAAGTAATCATTGGGCACATCAGCGGGCGAATTCGTCAAAACGAAATTCGTATTCTACTTGGTGATGCTGTTCAAATGGAATTTAGTCCATATGACTTAACTAAAGGTCGCATAGTCAAGCGACTGTGATTATCTCTTACAGCATGATAAATACATGCATGAGAGAAATTATTAATTTGGTTGAAAGTAAATCTCAGTCAAAAGATGAGATTGAAATAGTAAATCTTTCTTATTCGTCTAGTGCTCTTAGTCCAGTATTTTCATCATCTCTGATGAAGCTGCACTACGAAAAGCTAGCTCATGGGTATGCAGAAAGATTTAATAAAAAAGAGGGTGACCCAACCTTCAATTATGCTGGCGCCTGGCTGCATAATGTGTTCTTTACGCAATTCAGACCTTCGCGTATGAACAATGTTCCCAACGGTCCAATTGGGAATATGATAAAAACCAAATTCAAAAGCTTTGACGCATTCAAAGATGCATTTGAGCAAGAAGCCATGAAGCTACATGGCAGCGGATGGTTATACTTGGCTCGCGATGCTAGTATTAAAAGTATAAATAATCATCAAGTCCGTAATGATATTCTAATCTTGGTAGACATGTGGGAACATGCTTATCAGCATGATTATGGTTCTAATAAACAAAAATATCTGGATAATATCTGGAAAATAATGGACTGGAATGTGTTGAACACAAGATGGGGACAGGGATACAAATGAAAGCCCACGAGTTCTTAACTGAAATTGGTTCATTTAATTACAAGTTCAAAGAAGAGCCATATTACTTAGAAGACAACAAGAATTGGCAAAGAATACTATTCAATATTGCGAACAAAGTGGCTAGCTATTTTTCCAGACCTGTAGCTGGTAAAAAATATACATTCAGCACTGACAGTGGTGCGAAATACGAGGTGTATTTGGATCTATATATGAAATCGGGTCTAAACATACGATTTTTTTATGTTAATCGTAGTGGAATCAGATTGCACAAACTTACTGGAACTGCTGCTGGAGAAGAGTTGAGAATCATAAGCACAGTAAGACAAATAGCAAAAAAATACATAGACGAAGTACATCCGTCTGTTATAGCCTTTAGTGCCGTTGAATTAAAAGAAACATCCAGATTCAGCTTGTATGACAGAATTGCTAGAGATTTTAGCAGATATTTTCCAGAATACAAGTTTCGCTCTAGTAAAGACACTCAACACGGAAAGACTTGGTTTTTTGGAAGAACAGAAAATTATGACAATACAGCTAACACAAGAAGCTAAACTAAAAATCATAGACATACTAGCCACTACTGATGAAAACACTAGACTTCGTATTGCTGTAGTGGGCGGTGGTTGTGCTGGGCTAAATTATCATTTTGTACTGGACGAAGATTATAGTGAAGATGACTTTCTAATTGATTCTGGACCGGCACGAGTAGTAGTAGATTCTGTTAGCGCTCAATACCTAGAACAAGCGACAGTTGACTATGTAGACGAACTATGGGAAAAAAAGTTTGTTGTTGATAATCCAAATGCCGAAGTAAGTTGTGGATGTGGTAGCAGTTTTCGTCCGAAAACTTAATTATTCTTTTTTGTTGATTTTTGTAATTTCAGAGTAGGTTACAATTTTTCCGTTACTCAAAAGATATTTTGAACCTTCAACAGCAGTGACACTACATGATTGTCCTTTATATTGTACAGTGTCACCAGCTTTAATTGGATTCTGACTATATGATTTATAGCTGTTATAGCCCTCAACAAGCACTTCGTGTATTTTCATGATTCATCCATTTTAGTATTAAACCAGGGATCAACTATTACCAGTGTACCATCTTTGCGTTCCATGACATTTTCGGTATGTAGATCCCAGCCCTGTTTATCTAGCTTTCCACGCTTGTATAATAATCTCATCATTGAATAAAGAATATCAAACTTTACATAAGTCATTGCATCCAGGGACTTTAATTTTTTGATTAATTCTTTATCAGTCGGCGGAGCATCCCAATGCTTCCATGTAGTTGGCTTTAACATTTCCGTGTAGGCTTGTTCCCAAGTCTTATCTTTTGCAGCTAGATCACTCATCATCCATACTAGTGCTTGACTAAAACTACCGTCTTTTAATGGGCGTAGTCGTTCCATGCCAATCATAGTAAATTCGCGATTGTCTGCTTCAAAAGTAGCGTGATGGCCATCCTTTGTAATTTGTACAAACTTTGGTAGATTTGGTTGATCACTATTTTTCATACAGAATTCATAAAATAGCTTGAATGTTTTAACTGCACCACTCATACTATCACGATCTTCTGGCATAATAATTTTGATAACGCTCTCGTCGTCTTTTGCCCAGACTGTTGCTTCAGCGCCACTTCCTAATTTTTTGTATCCCATTTCCTTGAATACTTTGTTTATTTCTTTTGATGCTTTGGTTCTAGTTTCTGCTTCGCTGATTAAATCAGAATTATTCAATAATTTTACTGATCCGTTATCGTTGACAAAGTATGGAAAGAATTTAATATCCGGATATTCTTGCTTTAATTTTGAAAATACACGAAGATTGGTCATGCTATCATCATACATACTAACACGATAGTAGCGACCAGTATCTAAATATCGTCTGACAAATACTGCTTTTCTTTCTGCTGGTGTAGTTGGTTGTTCTAAATTTCCAGCACGATGTACATGTACGCGACTCATATCTATACCATACTTGGCAAAAGTTTGTAGAAATGTGTCGCGATCATCAAAATCACTACGAGCAGTAAGCATTATGATTTTACAATTGGTTGCTACTTTAAGTATTGCTTTTAGTTTAGCTATCATTGGTCTGATAGGCTCACTCTCACGATTGAATTTTTCTGCGTTACGAAATTCTCCAAAATCAAACTGTTCATCTGGTTCTGGTTGATATGTATTGTATTCTTTATTGGTAAGACTACGAACTACTTTACCATTTTTGATGACATTTATTTTAGCCGTAGTATGAAACAGCGTGTCATCTATATCCATGATTATTAGATGTTCAGACTTTGAGTTTATATCTCTAATTCTCATACAGTATTCTATTACATTTAGTAGTAGGACTGACCGTTTGCCATAATGCTACGCAATCCCTTGGCTAAATCCGGTAGATAGGACGCGTGATATACGTAAATAATTTCATTTATTTTCATTGTTCATCCAATAGCATTATAGGATCGCCACCGGCATCTCCTATTATTTCAAACCCATAATTTTTATACCAATCAACGATACTGAACTCATTACTTTCATGTACATCA
>Ga0114981_10000508_pt1 | contig 25333 bp, 27 predicted proteins | sample S_140806_MF_Meta_FD_87028 | JGI IMG/M metagenome (GOLD analysis project Ga0114981, IMG submission 87028) | Freshwater microbial communities from Lake Simoncouche, Canada to study carbon cycling - S_140806_MF_MetaG | ecosystem: Environmental > Aquatic > Freshwater > Lake | place: Lake...
CCGACGAAATGGACGGGACCGAGGTCGAACGGAACGGGGCGAAGGCGAGCGATCATTCAGGCGTCATAGCGAGGGTTTGCGGGGATTGGGAGTGATTAGTGGTTAGTGATTAGTGGGTGATGCCGTCGCCGCCGGCACCCCGGGCTCCACGGTCAGAAACGCCGCAACCACTAATCACTAACCACTAACCACCTGGCCACACAGAGCGTTGAGACCCACCTCCCCTCGCGGGCCGACCCTCAGTCCTCCGCCACGAAATCCTGCGCGAACTCGGGCGCGTCCTCTTCACCCGGCAGCAGGGGCTCTTCGTCGCCGTCGCCGGCGCGCGACGGATCCGGCAGCTCGAAGCCCACAGGGATGGACAGGTCCAGCAGGCCCGCCGCCTTCATCTCCTGCACGCCCGGCAGGTCGTAGAGATTGGACAGGCCGAAATGCTCGAGGAATTTGTCCGCCGTGCCATAGGTCACCGGCCGGCCCGGCGACCGACGCCGCCCGCGCAGCCGCACAAACCCCATCTCCAGCAGCAGGTCCAGCGTGCCGCGCGACAGCGACACGCCGCGCACACTCTCGACCTCGGCCCGGGTGCAGGGCTGGTGATAGGCGATGATGGCCAGGGTCTCGAGCGCCGCCTTGGACAGCCGGCGCGGCTCTTCGCGCTCCTCGGTCATCAGGAAGGACAGGTCGGGCGCGGTGCGGAACTGCCAGCGGTCGGCGACACATGCCAGCTCGACGCCCCGCCCCTGATAGCGTTCGCGCAGGGCCGATATGGCCCCGCCGACGTCGGCCCCTTCCGGCAGCCGCCGGGCGATCTCGGCCGCCGACAGCGGTCCGGCCGCCGCGAACAGCAGGGCCTCGACGCGGCGCTCGATCTCTCCGTGATCGGGTGCGAACTGGATCATTCGGCGACCACCACCCTCTCAACCGTCATCCTCGGGCTTGACCCGAGGATCAGACCATCCGGTGCGCAGTGCCAGGGGGAACGGCCAGATTCCGGGGCCGCCTCGAACGCGCAGTCCGCGGTTAACTCTGATCCTCGGGTCAAGCCCGAGGATGACGATGAGGAAAGTGCAGCGAACTGGATCACGGCACCAGCTCCAGCACCTGACCCCGCCCCCGCCGTTTCAGATACAGGTCGGAAAAGGCCTCGGCCTGTTTCACATCCATCGCCCCCTCCTTCACCAGCTCCAGACTGGCCGACAGGGTGGAGGCGGTAAAGCTGGCCTGGGTCGGGCCATCCTCGCCACGCCGCGCCGGTGCCACCTGCTCCAGCGACGTCCACTGCTCCAGCCGCGGCAGGACATCACGCAGCCAGTCCCGCGCCGCCTCCAGCCCGAAAGCCTCGACCCGCTGGCCGGGATTGTAGTGCCGCTGCTCCTCGCGCCGCCGCTGGGTCACATAGGCGGCCATCAACTCATACAGGCTGGCGTCGATCCGGTCGGACGGCACGATCACCGTCGCCTGCGGATCGCCGCGGGCGAAGACATCGCGCTTCAGCTGCGGCCGGGCCGTGATCGCCTCCACCGCCTTGCGCATCGCCTCCAGCTTCTGCAGCCGGAAGGCCAGGGCGGCGGCCATTTCCTCGGCGGGCATTTCGCCGCCCTTGCCCTTTTCAGTGCGTGGCAGCAGCAGGCGCGACTTCAGATAGGCCAGCCAGGCCGCCATCACGAGATAGTCCGCCGCCAGCGAGAAATTCCGCCGCCGCGCCTCATGCACAAAGGCCAGATACTGTTCCGCCAGCCGGGTGATCGACAGTTTCAGCAGATCGACCTTCTGCGTCCGCGCCAGCGCCAGCAGCACATGCAGCGGCCCTTCATAACCGTCCAGATCGACGACGAAGGCCTCGCGCGCATCCACCTGTTCGGCGGCGGTGAAGTCGAGATTGGGCTGAAAGGCGTCGGTCATCTCAGGTCGGCCTGACGCGCTCTGCGCTACTTGAGGCCGGAGCCTGCGCCTCCCCGACATCGGGACCACGCGCCGCATCGAGCTTGCCGGCCATCAGCGCATCGAACCGCAGACGGGCCTCACCTTCGTCCAGTGGCTCCGGTGTATGGACGATCCGCGCCATGGCCGCCGCCGCGCGTTTCGCCGCCATTCCCTTCAGCCTGCCGACGCCCTCGGCGACCTGCCGCATCTCATCGAGGTCGCCGTTGCAGTGCAGGACCACATCGCAGCCCGCCTTCAGCGAGGCCTCGGCCCGATCGCGCAGTGAACCCGACAGGGCCTTCATCGACAGGTCGTCGGTCATGATCAGCCCGCCGAAACCCAGATGCGCCCGCATAAGCCTGACGGCCTTCTTCGAGGTCGTCGCCGGCCGTTTCGGATCGATGGCGTCGAACACCACATGGGCGGTCATGGCCATCGGCATGTCGGACAGGGCCTTGAACGGCGCGAAATCCCAGCCGTCCAGAGCCGCGAAATCCGCATGGACCACCGGCAGGTCATGGTGGCTGTCGGCAAAGGCCCGGCCGTGGCCCGGCATGTGTTTGATCACCGGCAGGACGCCCCCCGCCAGCATCCCCTCCGCCGCCGCCCGGCCCAGCTGTGCCACCGTCGCCGGATCGTGGGCATAGGCCCGGTCGCCGATGATGTCGTGGGCGCCCGGCACCGGCACGTCCAGCACCGGCAGGCAGTCAACATTGATCCCCACCACCTTCAGCTCATGGGCCATCAGCCGCGCGCCCAGCCGGACCAGTTCGCGTGCGGCCAGCGGATCGTTTGTCGCCTTCAGATAGGCCTCGCCCGGCGGATATTTGGGCCAGTGCGGCGGTCCCATCCGCTGTACCCGTCCACCCTCCTGATCGATCAGGATCGGCGCATGTTCGTCGCCGATGCTGCCGCGCAGTTCGGCGGTCAGGGCCCGCACCTGATCCGGGCTGTCGATATTGCGCCGGAACAGGATGAAGCCCCACGGCCGTGCCCCGTCGAAGAAGGCGCGTTCCGCCTCCGTCAGCCGATGGCCGCTACAGCCGTAGATCGCCGCCGTGGTCACGGATTCGTCAGCGTACGAAACAGTCGCCGCCGGCGGCCTTGATGGCGTTGCACAAACCCGTCGCCTGATCGCGGCTCAGGCCGGTGACGGTGGTGCGATAGACGGTCGACCCATTGGAGGCCGTGACCTCCTGCACGCGCTTGTCTGCGCCTGCGGTGAACTGCGGATAGCGGCCGACGATGGCGGCGAACTCGCGGTCCGCCAGTCCGGGGGTCGAGAAGGCGCCGATCTGGACCCCGGAGGTCCCGCCAACCGTGGCTGGTGGCCGGGGCTCGGTCCTGGCCGGTGGCGGGGTCACGGGCGCCGGGCGCGGGGCCGCAGGCGTCGTAGCCGGTGCTACGGGGCGGGGCTGGACGGTTTCCGGCGGCGGCGTGAAGGTCGGGGCGGCCGTCGGAGCCTCGGCGGCGTCATAGACGTCGATGCCGGCTTCCGGGTCGACCGGCTGGGCCTCGAGCGGCGCGTCCGACTTCATGACGACAACCGGCGTGCCCACGGCCGGCGGCGCATCGTTCGAGGAACGCGGCCCTGCGCGATAATAGATCACGACGGCGATGATCAGCAGCAGCAGCACCGCGCCCGAGATGATCAGGGTCATCGGCGGGGCCTTGGCACCCCCACCGCCACCGCCTGACCTGCGCGCGTCATAGCCGCCGCGGTTGAACGGCAGGTCGTCGTCGGTCGGCGGCGTATAGGCGCCCCGGTCGCGGCCCTGGTTCGGACGATAGGGATCTTCGTTGGACATGACCGTGCCTCATGGTCCGGGCGAATCGGCGCGCGGAAAGATCACTCTAGCCCGGTCCGAGTCCTTTTTCAGGCCGTCTCCACCATCCTTCCACCGTCATCCTCGGGCCTGACCCGAGGACCGGAGGCAAAGCCGGGCTGTGCGGCGGGGGAGGCCCCAAGGGTTTGACCGCGTCACTCACCACCCCGCACCGGACGGTCTGATCCTCGGGGCAAGCCCGAGGATGACGGCCGAGGGGTCGCTACAAATCCAGCGCCAGATCCAGGCTGAACAGCTTCCGGTGCTCCTCGATCGCATACCGGTCGGTCATGCCGGCGATATAGTCGCACACCGCCCGCGCCCGCTTCGCCTCGTCCGCCAGATCGGCCCGGCCCGACCATTCGGGCGGCAGGGTCCCCGGGTCGGCCATGAATAGCTGGAACATCTCGGCCAGCAACCGCCGCGCCTGGCTGCGGGTGCGGTTGACGCGATAGTGGCGGTACATCCGCTCGAACAGGAATTTCCGCAGCACACCCAGATCGGCCAGCATCGCCGGAGAGAAGGCCACCAGCATCCGGTCCGCGGTGCGCACCGCCTCGGTCGAGCGGATACCGGCCGCCTCGATCCGGGCCTCGGTCTCGGCCAGCACATCCTCGACCATGGCCCCGATCATGCGCCGCACCGCCTCGATGCGGATCATTCGATCGTCGATATCCGGCCAATCCCTGCGCACCCCGTGCAGCACCGGCCCGATCAGGGGCACATCGGCCAGATCCGCGAGTGTGAACAGGCCGGCCTGCACCCCGTCGTCGACGTCGTGATTATTGTAGGCGATGTCGTCCGCGATCGCCGCCGCCTGGGCCTCCAGCGAGGCGAAGGTGCCCAGCCGCAGGTCCCAGCCGGGCGCATAGTCCGCGATCGCCTTCCAGGCCGGCTCATGCAGACGGTGCGACACCGGGCCATTGTGCTTGACCACCCCCTCGACGGTCTCCCAGCTCAGGTTCAGCCCGTCGAAGCCCGGATAGCGCTCCTCCAGCTTGGTCACGACGCGGAAGGTCTGGACGTTGTGGTCGAAGCCGCCCCACGGCTCCATCTGGGCCTGCAGCTCATCCTCGCCCGCATGGCCGAACGGCGGATGGCCGAGGTCATGGGCGAGGGCGACGGTCTCGGCCAGGTCGGTATCCAGCCGCAGGGCATGGGCCAGCGACCGTGCGATCTGCGCCACCTCCAGTGAATGGGTCAGGCGGGTGCGATAGTGGTCGCCCTCATGCGCCACGAAGACCTGGGTCTTCTCCTTGAGGCGACGGAAGGCGGTGGCGTGGATGATCCGGTCGCGGTCACGGGCATAGGCATTGCGCGTCCGGCTGATCGGCTCGGGCGTCAGCCGGCCGCGGCTGTGCTCCGGATATTCGGCCCAGGGTGCGCGTTCGGGGATCAAGATCAGCCGCTCTTTCAGAATCCGGCCCTTTGCGATCGGCCCGTCACGCCTCATATACCCCCGGTGAGCACCGTCCAATGAGCACTGATCCGGCCGCCCCCCTGTTCCAGATATCGCCCGCCTCCGGTGGCCACGGCCTGTCGCTGTCCGAAAGCGCGGCCGGACGCCTGGCCGAACTGGCCGCGGCAGAGGGCCATCCGGTCCTGCTGCGCGTCGCCGTCGACGGCGGCGGCTGCTCCGGCTTCCAGTACCGGTTCGAACTGGTCCGGGCCGCCGACCCCGACGACATCCGCATCGCAGCCGACGGTCAGGCGGCCCTCGTCGACCCGGTCTCCCTGCCCTTCCTCAAGGGCTCCGAGATCGCCTTCGTCGACGACCTCGCCGGTGCCCAGTTCGTGGTGCGCAATCCGAACGCAGCTTCCAGCTGCGGCTGCGGGGTCAGTTTCTCGATCTGACCGCCGGTCCGTCCAACCCCATCCGGGAGACCTGCCATGCTCGGCCTCATCCTTGCCGCCAGCCTGCTGACCGATCCCGTCGCCACGCCCGTTACCCTGCCGTCCCAGCCCGCGCCCCTGCACGGTACCCTGCTGACGCCGGGAGGGCCGACCCGGGCCGCGGCCCTGATCATCGCCGGTTCCGGCCCCACCGACCGGGACGGCAACAACCCGCTCGGCGTCTCGGCCTCCAGCTATCGCCTGCTCGCTGAAGGTCTGGCCGAAGAGGGAATCGCCACCGTCCGTCCCGACAAGCGGGGCGTGGGCGAAAGCGCCTACCCCGGCATGATCGAGGCCGACCTGCGTTTCACCGACTACGCGCACGACGCCCGCGCCTGGGCCGCCGAGACCGCCCGGCTGACCGGCCAGCCGTGCGCCTGGCTGATCGGACATAGCGAGGGTGCGATGGTCGCCCTGGTCGCAGCGGCCGGCGGGGACGAGGCCGTCTGCGGCCTGGTGCTGCTGGCCGGTGCCGGCCGGCCGGTTGGGGCCGTCCTGCGCGAGCAGCTGGCCAACGTCCCCGAACCCCTGCGGGGTCAGGCGGTGGCCATTCTCGCCGAACTCGAGGCCGGACGTCCGGTCACCGACGTCCCACCGCAACTGGCCGCCCTGTTCCGCCCCTCGGTCCAGCCGTATCTGATCTCATGGCTGCCGCTGGATCCCGCAGCGATGGTCGCCGCCTACCAGGGGCCGGTGATGATCGGCCAGGGCACGACGGACATCCAGGTCGGCCTGACCGACGCCAACGCCCTCGCCGCCGCCCGTCCCGACGCCCGTCTGACGATCTGGGAGGGGGTCAACCACCTGCTGAAACTCGCCCCCGCCGACCGCGCGGCCAACATCGCCACCTACAGCGACCCGACCCTGCCCCTGGCCCCTGGCGTGGTCGGGGACGTGGCCGGGTTCATCCTGCAGCCGCGATAGACCAGCGGCGACTGAGACCGAACCGGCCGGGTTCCGGCCTGACTCACGGGATCGGCAGAAACTAGAGACGATTCCGCCAAGGACGGTGAGGCCTCAGACGCCCGCGCGCTCGACCAGCAGCTTGATCGCGGCCTTCAGCACCCGATCCGCAGGCAGGTCATGCATGTGCAGGATCGCCTGGTTCAGGTTCGGATCGATCTTGCGGAACTCATCGACCGAGCGCGGCCCGCGCACGGCGATCCCGCCCCACGGCCCATGCTCGGCCTCATCGGACGGCCCGAAGGCGGCCACGACCGGGGTGCCCGAGGCGACCGCCAGATCGGTCCAGATCGTGTCAGCCCCGACATAGAGCGCCGCCCGGCCCACGGCGGCGACCGTCTCCAGCGGACCCAACCGTCCCTGCAACTCGGTCACGCGATTGCGCGGCAGCGACAGCCGGATGGTGTGCGCCGTATCGCGCGCATGCTCATCGCCCACGACGATCACCCGTCCGCCTTCCAGCGGCCCGCCATCACCGACCAGGGCGACCGCCACCTTGGCATAGCGTTCGGACGGCCAGACCTTGCCCATCCAGTCCGCGCCCGGACCCATGGCCAGCAAGGGCACATCCTCCACCGGGATCAGGGCGTCCGCAGCCGCCCGGGTCGTCTCGGACAGGAACAGTTTCGGAGCCGGCACCTGCTCCAGCTGCAGCACCCGCGCCGCCTGCTCGACCGCATGGACCCCGGCCTCCCAGGCCCCGCGCACGGCGCGCTTCTGACGCTTCAGCTTGCTGGACAGGGTAGTGCCGCGCATGTCGACCACCAGACCCCAGCGCGTCTCCCGCACCTTGTTCCACAGCCCCAGCCAGTCCAGCCGGCTGTCGCGCTCCAGCACGATCAACCGGTCCAGACGCGGCGTATCGGCAAACAGGGGCGCACTCTTCGGCGAACCCACCACGGTGAAGCTGGCATGGGGCATGGCCTCGACCAGACAGGCGAGTACCCCCGACGAAAGGATCGCGTCGCTCGCATCCGCCTCGGCGACATAGAGGATCGGGAACCGTCCACGCATGTTTGCACCGTATACGGATTCTCTGGCTGCAACGCAGGGAATGCGGACATGGCCCACAGCCGCGCCATACCCTATCTAGAGACCATGACTGCCCCCATCGCCCGCCTCGACGACCGTGCCCTGATCCGGGTCTCGGGTCCCGACGCCCGCCCCTTCCTGCAGGGTCTGCTGACCCAGGATGTAGAGACCCTCGCACCCGGCGAGCTCCGCTTCGGTGCCCTGCTGTCGCCGCCCGGGCGGCTCCTGTTCGATCTCTTCCTTTGGGGCGAGGCCGACGCTGTCGTGCTGGACGTCGCCGCCGACCGTCGGGACGCACTGTTGCAGCGACTGGCCATGTACCGGCTGAGAGCCCAGGTCACCCTCGAACCGGACGATCGCCCGGTCCTGGTGACCTGGGGTGGCACCCTGCCGGACGGCTCTGTCATCGACCCGCGCCTGCCCGGGCTGGGAGGGCGGGCCTTCGGCGCGGACCTGACCCCCGACGCAGCCGGGAACGACTGGCAGGCCCATCGCCTCGCCCTCGGAATCCCCGACCCGGACGGCGACGCCCCGTCCGACAAAACCTATCCGATCGAGGCCAATTTCGACCTGCTCAACGGCATAGACTTCCGCAAGGGCTGTTTCGTCGGCCAGGAGACCACCTCCCGCATGAAGCGCCGCGGCAGTATCCGCACGCGCATGCTGCCGATCCGTTTCGACGGACCGCCACCGCCCTTCGGTGCCGAGGTGCTGAACGGCGACCTTCGGGCCGGCGAGGTGCTGAGCGGGCAGGATGGGGGCGCCATGGCCTCGCTCAGGCTGGATCGTCTGGACGGCGATCTGACCGTGGACGGTCGGGCGATCACGTTGCTTTGGCCGGCGTGGATGGAACGCCCGACCTGATCCGGCGGCTGGCCGGCACGATCGGGCCGCAGCAGTCGCTCGTACAGGACGCGCCATCAGGCATCCGTTGCGGTGGCGAAAAGGTCAGCATGATCCCGATAAATCATTGCGCCACCTTCTCGACGCGGTTCAGCCATCGGTGATATGCAAAGCGGGCGCAGGGGGCGCATCCCAAAAAGGATCAGTCATATGTTCAAGGCTTTCGCACGCCGTGCCGTACTGGCGGCCGCCATTTCGGCCGTCGCCTTCGGGACGATGGGTTTCCAGTCCAATGACGGCCAGGACCGCCGCGTCCGCATCATCAACGCCACCGGCGTGACCATGACCCATTTCTACGCCTCCAACTCGGGCCGGAACGACTGGGAGGAAGACATTCTCGGCGAGGACGTCCTGCCCTCCGGCGCTTCGGTCCGGATCAACATCGACGACGGTTCGGGTGCCTGCATCTATGACTTCAAGGCCCGGTTCGCCGACGGTGACGAGCTGATCCGCTACCGGATCAATGTCTGCGAGATCACCGAATACCGCTACTCCGCCGGCTGATCGACCGGGCGGGTTGAAGATCAGGGCCGTGCCCTTCCGGGCGCGGCCCTTTTTTGCGCCTGATCCTCTAGACTGCCGCCATGGCCGACTCACTTCACCGCTGCGCCTGGTGCGGAACCGATCCCCTCTATGTCGCCTATCACGACGAGGAATGGGGCGTGCCCGAGTATGACGCCCGGGCCCTGTGGGAAAAGCTGGTGCTGGACGGCTTCCAGGCCGGCCTGGCCTGGATCACCATCCTGAGAAAACGCGAAGGGATGCGTGACGCCTTCGACGGCTTCGACCCGGAGATCATCGCCCGCTATGGCGAGGCCGACATCGAACGGCTGCTGGGCGACGCCCGCATCATCCGCTCGCGGGCCAAGATCAACAGCGCCATCAGGGGCGCGCAGATCTGGCTGGAGATGCGCGACAACGGCGAGGACTTCTCCGCCTGGCTCTGGTCCTTCGTCGGCGGTGCCCCGATCCAGAACCAGCTGATGGCCGGCGAACCCTGGCCGACCCAGTCGCCGGACTCCGTAGCCCTGGCCAAGGCGCTGAATAAGCGGGGCTTCACCTTCTGCGGGCCGGTGATCGTCTATGCCTTCATGCAGGCCGTCGGCATGGTCAACGACCACGGCACCGATTGCTTCCGTCACGGGCCGGTTCGCGCGATGGGCGGCAGGTGACCACCCCGCCGGGCATCCCTGCAAAGGCAAGGCTTTCCCGCACCTTCCCGACGCTGGCGCTGGAATTTCGGCTGATCGAATCCAGCGGCGGCCCCGTGTGCGGTGTCGATGAGGCGGGTCGCGGGCCCTGGGCCGGGCCGGTGTCGGCGGGGGCGGTGATCCTCAATCCCGACGACCTGCCCGCCGGTATCGACGACTCCAAGGCCCTGACCCACGCCCGACGCGAGGCGCTGGAGATCGAGATCAAGGCCCGCGCCCTCGCCTGGGGCGTCGGCTTTGCCTCGGTCGAGGAGATCGACCAACTCAACATCCTGCGCGCGACCGGCCTGGCCATGCGCCGGGCGGTCGAGGCGCTGGCGATCCCGCCGGCTGCGGCCCTGGTCGATGGAAACTACCGGTTCGACCTGCCGTGCCCGATCCAGACCGTGGTCAAGGGCGACAGCCTGTCCCTGTCGATCGCCGCCGCCTCGATCCTGGCCAAGACGGCGCGGGACCGGCTGATGGTCGAACTGGACGAGACCTATCCCGGCTACGGCTTCGCGGGGCACAAGGGATACAACGCCCCGATCCACGCCGCCGCCCTGAAGGCCCTCGGCCCCTGCCCGGCACATCGGCGCAGCTGGGCCCCGATCCGGGCGCTGCTGGAACCCGCCGGTGGCTAGGCCGCGTCGGCCAGACGGACCGGCCGCTCGCTGACCACGAACAGATATTCCACGTTCCGCAACCGCCCCACCGCCCCGACCTTCTCGCCCTTGAGATTGTGGATGCCGATGCGAGCCCCGACGTAGCGCGGGCGGGCGATCTCGATCACCTGCACCTCGCCCCGGCCGGACAGCATGGCCACCAGCTGATCCCGGCCCAGATAGCCCTCGTCATTGAACGAGACGATCAGGTTCGGGGCCTTCAGCCCCTCGATCACGGCCTGCAGGGCCGGGGCGATGCCGGGCTTGCTGTTGAAGGCGCTCTTTCGCGTCCGGACGTCGATCCGCTTGTTGGCGATGCCATAGGTCTCGGGCTGGTCCCAAAGCACCAGACTCTCCCAGCAGTGATAGTTGCCGAGATAGGAATGCTGGTTGTACGGCGGGTCCAGATAGACCAGATCGGCCTCGACCTGGGGGGCCAGTTCGACCGCATCGGCCCGGGTGGCCTTGCACGGCCCGTCCGCCACGCCCGGCAGGATGTCGGGCATCCGCAGGTCAAGGGGTTTCAGCGCCCGTGCCGCCCATGACTTCATATAGGCCATCTGCAGGCCGGCCGTGGAATCCACCCGGTCCGCCGCCTCCATCAGGCTGACCAGGGCGACGGCCTCCAGCTCGGGCTCCAGCGCCATGGCCGCGATCCGGTCGCGCATCGCGTCGATGACCGCGCCGTTCTCCGGCGTGAAATAGCGCGCATCCTCGCAGAAGGTCTTGGTGAACCAGCCGGCCCGGGGCGTCACGGTCCGCAGTTCGGCCAGCACCGCCCCGGCCTTCTCCAGCCAGCGCTCGCGGTCCGCCTGCACATAGGCCGTGGCCAGGACATGGGCATAGGCATTGTGGTCATTCGACCAGACGCGGAAGCCGGCCCCCTTCAGGGCATGGCCGACCCGGGCGGAGCCGGAGAACAGATCACAGACCGTCCCGCCGTCCGGCAGCTGTTCGCGGATCGCCGTCGCGATCCGGGTCAGCAGCGCGCGTTTCGATCCGATGTATTTGATCATCCACCCAGTCCCTTCGCCCTCCCGGGGAGGAGCGGCGGAGATGCCGCGCCCGAACGCGCTTCGGCGCAAGGGTCATCCATCCATAAAGAGCGAGTCAATCGGCGAAACGCGCTAGCGTCAGCGAAAGGGTGCGGTTCGGTTCCGGTCAGGGCATGGTCGGACCGGGGCTTCACCCCGACAAAGGCAGGCCAACGGTCATGATCATCCGTTCAGCACGTCCGCAGGAGAGGGGCGGCCATGTCCAACGAACCGTCTGACTCCAAACGCAAGCCCTTGCTCGCCCGGCTGGGTCCGGGCCTGATCACCGGGGCGGCGGACGACGATCCCGGGGGTATCGCCACCCACTCCCAGGTCGGGGCCCAGTTCGGCCTCGGCCTGATCTGGATGCCGGTCCTGGCCTATCCCCTCATGACGGCGATCCAGGCGGTCTGCGCCCGGATCGGCCGGGTCACGGGCGAGGGACTGGCCGCCAATATGGCGCACGTTCTGCCGCGATGGCTGGTGCATGTCATCGTCGGCCTGCTGCTGGTGGCCAATACGGTCAACATCGGCGCCAATCTGGCCGCCATGGGTGCGGCGGCGAAGCTGCTCCTCGGCTGGGGCGAGATCGGCTTCGCCATCGCCTTCGCGGCGGCTTCGCTGCTGCTGCAGGTCTTCCTGCCCTATCACCGCTATGTGCATGTGCTGAAATGGCTGACGATGAGCCTGTTCGCCTATGTCGCGGTGGTCTTCACCGTGGCCATCGACTGGGCCGAGGTCGCGCGGGCGGTGTTCCTGCCGCAGCTCACCCTGAGCCGCGAGACCCTGATCGCCATCGTCGCCGTCTTCGGCACCACGATCAGCCCCTATATGTTCTTCTGGCAGAGCGCCGAGGAGGTCGAGGACGAAAAGCTGTCCGATGACGGCTCCCTGCTCGACCACCCGGACAAGGCTCCCGTCGAACTCAACCGGATCACCTGGGACACCCTGCTGGGCATGGGCTTCTCCACCCTGATCTCCTTCTTCATCGTGCTCACCACGGCAGTCACCCTCAACGCCCAGGGGATCACCGATATCGCCAGTTCAGCCGATGCCGCCCGGGCCCTTCGCCCCATCGCCGGTGAGTTCGCCTTCCTGCTGTTCAGTCTGGGGATCATCGGCACCGGCCTGCTGGCCCTGCCGGTGCTCGCCGGTTCGGCAGCCTATGCGGTCGGCGAGCTAAGGGGCTGGCGCACGGGTCTCGAGCACAGGCCCGAAAACGCCCGGGCCTTCTACGGCGTGATCGCCCTGTCGTTCGGCTTCGGCCTGCTGATGCTGTTTCTGCCCATTGACCCGATCAAGGCCCTGTTCTGGAGCGCGGTCCTCAATGGCCTGATCGCCGTGCCGCTGATGATCGCCACCATGCTGGTGGTTTCCAGCCGCAGGCATCTCGGGGCCTTTGTCGCGCCGGTCGGCCTGCGCATCATGGGCTGGCTCGCCACGGCCGTCATGGCGGGGGCGGCCCTGCTGATGTTCATACTCTAGCGGGAGATCGGCCCGCCCTCAGCGCTTCGCCTTGGCAGGCGCATGGGCCAGTCGCAGAAGGTTCGCCGCCCCCGGCGCGCCGAAGGGCGTCCCGGCCAGGATAAGGATGCGCTGACCCGGCTCGGCCAGGCCATAGGAGACCGCACTGCTGACCGCATCGTCGGTGACATCCTCCAGTGACGCCGGCTCCTTGCCCAGCCGCGTCTCCAGCCCCCAGACCAGGGCCAGGCGTCGCGCTGTCGACGGATTGGGCGTCAGGGTCAGGATGGGCTGCAGCGGTCGTTCCCGCGCCATCCGTCGCGCCGTCCCGCCGAGGGTGGTGAACACCACGATACAGGCCGTCGACTGGGCCTCGGCCGCCTTGCGCGCAGCGGCCACAAGGGCGTCAGCGTCAATGTCGTCCATGCCGGCGTGTTCGGCATCCATCAGGCTCGGCCACATCGGATCGCGTTCGACCCGTTCGATGATCCGGCTCATCACACCGACCGACTCCAGCGGATAGTCGCCCGAGGCCGTCTCGGCCGACAGCATCAGGGCGTCGGCCCCCTCATAGGCGGCATTGGCCACGTCCGAGGCCTCGGCCCGGGTCGGGGCCGGCGAGGCCGTCATCGATTCCAGCATCTGGGTGGCGACGATCACCGGCACGCCGCGCTGGCGGGCGGCGCGGATGATCTGCTTCTGCGCCACCGGCACCTCTTCCGGCTCCAGCTCCACGCCCAGATCGCCGCGCGCCACCATCACCCCGTCGCAATAGTCGAGGATGCTCTCCAGCTGCGCCAGCGCCTGCGGCTTCTCGATCTTCGCCAGACAGGCGGCGCGACCCTTCACGATCTGCTTCAGCTCGGCCATGTCCTCGGCCTTCTGGACGAAGCTCAGCGCCACCCAGTCGACGCCGATGCGCAGGGCGAAGGCCAGGTCCTCGCGGTCCTTGGGCGTCAGGGCCGAGACCGGCACCACCGCCTCGGGCACGGCTACACCCTTGCGGTCCGACAGTTTCGAGCCGCTCTCGACCGTCACATCGGCCCAGGTGTCATCCCGCTCATTGACCCGCAGCCGCACCCGCCCGTCGTCCAGCAGCAGCAGCATGCCGGTGCGCAGCGCCTTGAAGATCTCGGGATGCGGCATCTGCACCCGCGTCGCATCACCCGGCGTCGGATCGAGGTCGAACCGCATTTTGTGGCCGGGCTTGATGTCGATCTCGACGTCCGCAAACCGGCCCAGCCGCAGCTTGGGTCCCTGCAGGTCGGCCAGCACGCCCAGAGGCCGCTTCAGTGCCAGCTCCGCCCCGCGCACGGCCTTCAGCGCCGCCGCATGATCCTCATGCGAGCCATGGCTGAAATTCAGCCGGAAGACATCGACCCCGGCCTGCGCCAGGGCCTTGACCATGCCGGGTGCCCGGCTGGCGGGTCCCAGGGTCGCGACGATGCGGGCGCGCCGGGCTCTTTTCATCGAATGTCCATGCGGTCGGAGGAGTCTGTCCCTTGTGCCCATGAAACAGCTCCGGGTTAAGGGTGTCTCACTGCACGAAACACGAAGTTACGCGCCCCGGTCGCGCGCCACCCCGTTTCGCGCTACCTGACGCCCTGCAAAGGAGCGGACCATGGCGGGCCTGAAGGACAAGCGCGGCTTCATCGACAAGGACCGGCTCGACCTGTCCGAGCGTCAGGCGGTCGAACACTGGATGAAACGCTGGGGCGTGACCCGCGACCAGCTCACCGCCGCTCACCGCAAGGCGGGCCGCAACGTCAAGGACATCGCGGCAGAGCTGGGCAAGAAGCGGTAGGTCTTGGTGCGAGCGGCGGGGATCGAACCCGCATGACCGAAGTCGAGGGATTTTAAGTCCCTTGCGTCTACCAGTTTCGCCACGCTCGCCAGCTACCGCGCGATCTAGCAGCGCCCGGCGACTTCGGCCATGCGGTCAGCGCGCAGCCGCCGCCCGCAGCACCCGGAAGTCCACCTCCGAATCCGCGATCAGCCAGACCAGCCCGGCCCAGGTCGCCACATTCTGGCTCAGCTGCGCCGGATCGACCTTGTCCAGCGTATCGTCCGCCGTGTGGTGCAGGTCGAAATAGCGGGTGCCGTCCTGGCTGAGGCCGAACACCGGCACGCCGGAACCGGCCAGGGGGGCGATATCGGCCCCGCCGCTGAGCTCGGGCACGGATGAGGACAGGACGCCGATGGGGTACAGCACCCGCGCCGCCGCCCGGGCGAAGTCCGAACCCTGCGCGCCCGGCGGCAGCTGCAGGGCATAGACCCGGTCGGCCCCGAAATCGCTCTCGCCGGCGATGACATGCTGCTCCACCGCCGACCCGATGCCGCGCAGATAGGCACCGCCGCCGTTGCCGGTTTCGGTCGGCTGGTCGACCTCTTCCGCGCCGTACAGGACCACCCGCACCGTCCGCGCCGGACCGCGGCCGCTTTCGGCAATGGCCTTGGCCGCCGCCAGGGTGATGGCCCCGCCGGCGCCGTCATCGATGGCCCCCGTACCGAGGTCCCAGCTGTCCATGTGCGAGCCCAGGACGATGACCTCATCGGGACGCGTGCGCCCGGGGATGTCGCCGATCACATTCTGGCTGACCGTCTCATAGGTGTGGGCCGTCGAGGACAGGCGCAGGCGCACCGGCTCGCCCATTTCGATCAGGCGCGAGACCGTGTCGGCATCCGGCGCGGCCAGGGCGAAGCCCGGCAGGGGCACGACGCCGTCGACATAGCGGGTGGTGCCGGTGTGCGGCATGCGGTGTTCGTCCGAACCGACCGAGCGCATGATGAAGGCCACCGCGCCCTTGGATGCCGCCGCGGCGGGTCCGGCACCGCGAATGCGCGTCAGCGGGCCATAGCCCGAGCCGTCCTGCATCCGCACCATCTGGCCGGCGTCGACATAGGCGATCTTGCCGGTCAGCGACCCCGCCGGGGCCGCGTTCAGGGCCTCAAGGCTGTCAAACCTGACGACATCGGCCTCGATCACGCCGTTGGTGCCGGGCGAATGGCCGAGGGCCGCGAGCACCAGCCGCTGCGGCCGGGCCCCGACGATCGAGCCGCTTTCCTCGCCCCGCTCCCAGCCGACCAGCGGAAACTGTTCGATCCGCACATTCTGGAAGCCATGGGCCCGCATATAGTCGGCCGCCCAGGCCGAGGCGTCCTGCTCGGCCTTGGACCCCGCCGGCCGCGCGCCGAACCGGGTGGTCAGCTGGGTCAGATAGTCGAGCGCTATGTTCTGGTTCAGCGCCGCGTCGCGGATGGTCTCCGCCCGCTGGATGGTCGCGGCATCCTGCGCCACAGCGGGTGCCGCCACGAGGGTCAGGGCCAGGGCGCTGGCGGCGAGAAGGCGAACGGACAGACGCATGACGGCTCCGGGACTCAAACGGGAGCCGGAGCCTGAACCCTGCCGGGGGCGCGGACAAGCGGCCCGCGTCAGAGATTTTTCGGGTTGCCCCGGGCGTCGACCGGCCTACTCGCCCTTGATCCAGGCCTCGACCGGACCCTGTAGCTTGACGGTCAGGGCCTTGCCGCGACGGTCGACGCGGTTGCCGACGGCCAGACGGACCCAGCCTTCGGAGATGCAGTATTCCTCGACATTGGTCTTTTCCTCGCCCTTGAAGCGGACGCCGACACCCTTCGCCAGCAGGTCGGCGTCGTGGAAGGGGCTGTCGGGATCGACGCAGAGGCGGTCGGGAAGATCGGTCATGGCGAGTGGGCCCGGAAAACAGGAGAAGGCGCGGGCTTTAGCCGAGGACGGCGTCCGCTCCAAGAGCGCTTGACCTTACCCCCCGCCCATCGGTTAGGTTCGTTGCGTATAACTACGGACCCAAGATGCGCGATCTCCTCATCCGCGACTTCACCGTTCAGGCTTCCGACGGCTATCCCCTGTCGATGCGGCTGGTCTCCGCCGAGACCCCCACTGTGGCCGTTCTGGTCAGTTCCGGGACAGGCTTTCCAAAGGGCTTCTACGACCGGTTCGCCCGTCATCTGGCGAGCAGGGGTGCGGCGGTCCTGACCTATGATTTCCGCGGCATCGCCGGCTCTCGGCCCGACGATCTGGCGGCGATGCAGATGGACTATCCCGACTGGGGCCGGCTCGACATGCCCGCCGCCCTCGACGCCCTGATCGCGGCCGCGCCGGGCCTGCCGGTCCTCCATGTCGGCCACAGCGTCGGCGGCCATTTCCTGGGCTTCATGCCCAACCACGACCGCATCGCCCGCCACGCCTTCGTCTCGGTCGGCAGCGGCTGGTGGGGCCGGCACCACCGGTCCTACATCCCGCTCGCCCTGTTCTTCTGGCTCGGCTTCGGCCCGCTCAGCCTGATGCGGCTCGGCTATATCAAGGGCGGCGGCCTGTGGGGGGGCACCGACCTGCCGGCCGGGGTCTGGAAGACCTGGCGGCGCTGGTGCCTCAAGGAGCCCTATTTCCTCGAAGAGCTGAAGGACCGGCTGCGCCCGCATCACTTCGACGACGTCACCGCCCCGATCCGCTCCTGGGTCTTCACCGACGACCCGATCGCCACCCCGGTGACATCCCCCATCCTGCTGCAGGTCTATCCCAACGCCCCGCGCGAGGTCGTGGTCCGCGCGCCCGCTGACTACAGCGTCGCCCGCATCGGCCACGAGGGGGCCTTCCGCAAGGGACTGGAGCCGTTGTGGGACGAGATGTTCGACTGGCTGGTTGAACCGTCAGCCAGGCGTCCCAGTTAAAGGGCTCCCCGCCCGGAGCCTCCCATGACCGACCAGCCCGCCATCACCGTCGACGGCCACGCCATTCCCTTGCTCGGCTTCGGCACCTGGAACCTGACGCCCGAGGTCGCCCGGACCATGGTCGCCGAGGCCCTGCGCATCGGCTATCGCCACATCGACACGGCCTGGATCTACCGCAATGAGGCGGCGGTCGGGGACGGCATCCGCGACGCCATCGCCGCCGGCCACGTCGCCCGCGACGACATCTGGCTGACCACCAAGATCTGGGTCGCCCATTTCGATCGCGAGGGCCTGCTGGCACAGGCGCGGGAGTCCGCTGCCAGCCTCGGCTTCACCCCGGACCTGCTGCTGCTGCACTGGCCGAAGAACGAGCCGACCTTCGCCGAGACCCTCGGGGCCCTGAACGAGGCGAAGGATCAGGGCCTGACCCGCACCATCGGCCTGTCCAACTTCCCCTCGGCCGAGTTCCGACAGGCGCAGGCGCTGTCGAAGGCGAAACTGGTCACCAACCAGGTCGAATACCACCCCTGGCTCAAGCTCTCGAAGCTGATCGAAACGGCAAAGGCGCTCGGCTCCTCCATCACCGCCTGGTCGCCGCTGGCCCAGGGGGCGGTCGCCGACGACCCCACCCTGATCGAAATCGGCAAGCCGCACGGCAAGACGCCCGGACAGGTCACCCTGCGTTGGCTGATCCAGCAGGACGTCATCGCCATTCCGCGCACCAGCAAGGTCCACCGGGCGGAGGAGAATTTCGACATCTTCGACTTCCGGCTCTCGGATGAGGAGATGGATCGCATCCACGCCCTCGCCCGCCCGGACGCCCGCCTCGGCGACTGGATCGATCCCGCCTTCAAATGGGATGACGAATGGGCCTGACGCGCGGCGACCGGTGCCCTGCGTCTGCCCCGGCGGGTGCCGGTGTCGAATACCCGGACCTACTGAAAAGGCCGCACCCGCCATGGCGTGACAGGACGCCCGCATCCGCCTAATCCACACCCTCCACCGGAGCGGTTCCTTGGCCTACAAATCCCTGCGCGACTTCATGGCCATGCTGGAGGCCGAGGGCGAACTGGTTCGCGTCTCCCAGCCCGTCTCGACCCATCTCGAGATGACCGAGATCCAGACCCGGCTGCTGCGCAACGGCGGCCCGGCGGTGCTGTTCGAAAAGCCCGTCATGCCGGACGGCACGATCAGCCCCATCCCCTGCCTCGCCAACCTGTTCGGCACAGTGAAGCGCGTGGCCATGGGCGTGACCATGGAGAAGAAGACCCGCACCACCGCCGCCGAACTGCGTGAGGTCGGCGAACTGCTGGCCTTCCTGCGCAACCCGACCCCGCCGCGCGGCCTGTCGGACGCGATGGAGATGCTGCCGCTGGCCAAGACGGTCATGTCGATGCGGCCCAAGGTGGTGAAGTCGGCCCCGGTGCAGGAGGTGGTGCTCAAGGGCGACCGGATCGACCTGACCGCCCTCCCCGTCCAGGGCTGCTGGCCCGGCGAGCCCGCGCCCCTGATCACCTGGGGGCTGGTCGTCACCAAGGGGCCGTCCGAAGACCGCGAGGACGACTTCAACCTCGGCATCTACCGCATGCAGGTGCTCGGCAAGGACAGGGCCATCATGCGCTGGCTGGCCCATCGCGGCGGGGCCCAGCACTATGCCCGCCACAGGAAGAAGAAGACCGGCCCCCTGCCCTGCGCCGTCGTCCTGGGGGCCGATCCGGGCACCATCCTGGCCGCCGTGACCCCGGTGCCCGACACCCTCAGCGAATACCAGTTCGCCGGCCTGATGCGCGGTGCCAAGGCCGAGCTGGTAGCCTGCAAGACCGTGCCCCTGATGGTCCCCGCCCAGGCCGAGATCGTGCTGGAGGGTCACGTCCTGCTGGACGAGCACGCGCCCGAGGGGCCTTACGGCGACCACACCGGCTACTACAATTCGGTCGAGACCTTCCCGGTGTTTCAGGTCAGCGCCATCACCATGCGCCGCGACCCCGTCTATCTGACCACCTTCACCGGACGCCCGCCCGACGAGCCCAGCGTGCTGGGCGAGGCGCTGAACGAGGTCTTCATCCCCCTGCTGCGCGCCCAGTTTCCGGAGATCACCGACTTCTGGCTCCCGCCCGAGGGGTGCAGCTACCGCATCGCCGTCGTGTCGATGAAGAAGGCCTATCCGGGCCATGCCAAGCGGGTGATGCTGGGCGTCTGGAGCTATCTGCGCCAGTTCATGTACACCAAATGGGTCATCGTCGTGGACGACGACATCGACGCCCGCGACTGGAAACAGGTCATGTGGGCCATGGCGACCAAGATGGACCCCGCCCGCGACATCACCCTGATCGAGAACACCCCGATCGACTACCTCGACTTCGCCAGCCCCGAGAGCGGTCTGGGCTCCAAGATCGGCCTCGACGCCACCGACAAATGGCCGCCCGAGACGAAGCGCGAGTGGGGCGAGGAGATCCGCATGGACCGCGAGGTCGTCGATCGCGTCTCGGCCATGTGGGACCGCCTCGGTTTGCCGGGTGACGGCGCGCCGATCTGGAAGTGAACGGTGTCCGCTTGGGAGGGCCTGTCGGCGCGGATTCAAGCCCTCGACCTCACCCCAGCCGCCTCAGCTCATCCGATGGACTGGCTGCCGTAGAGCCAAAGGTAGAAGACGATCAGGGCCACCGGCCCGACCCAATCCAGCCATCTCCACCTGAAGACGGCGAGCATCATGAAAAGGCAGAGCGGCGCCAGCACCCGGAACCAGTCGAATAGCCCGGCCGGCGCCTCACCATCCGCGGAACTGCTGAAATAGAGGAGCCACAGGGCGAAATAGAGAGCTTGCGACGCCACGAAGAGACCCCAGAAGTAGCGGCGGTTCCGTTCGTAAAAGGCGTCCAGGTCCATCGGCCCCGCAGTCTCGTTCGGCAGCGCCGCCGAGGCGAGGAAAGCCAGCAACGCAAGCCCCAGGAACTTGGCCAGGAAAACTGGAAAGGTAAGGGCCGTACTGGAGTCGGCCAGGGTCCATTGGGCGAACCACAGACGCAAGAGTTCCAGCGCGACCAGACCTGCGGCCACGACCACCCTGCCGTCCCACGCCACGCCGTCAGGGTGGCGGATCAGACGGTTTGCGCTTGCGATCAAATCAGCGACAGCCAAGCCTGTCACGATACCCCACATGGCGACGACGTATTCAAAGCCGCTCAAGCGCGATCCCCCTGACGCCGACGCTCGATCTCGACGGGATCGCGCCTTTTCGCCTCCGCCACCTCGACGGTGACGGCCCGTCGACGTCTCGCTTTCGGTTCCTCTTCGGTCGCCATGTGCCCGCCCCTGTTACTGCAACGCTAAGCCGGGCGGGCAGAAGCGGCAAGCCGGTTGGGGGCTGGTGACGCAACGCGGATCTACGATTAGCTTGGAGGCATGAATCAGGGTCGGGGGGCCGGTTGAGCGCGTTCGAGTTCTTCTTCACTCTGTTCGGCCTGATTCTCGGGCTGGCGGTGGCGGTGGTGATCGGCGGGCTGAGCGACCTGTTGCGCGCACGGAACCACATCCCCATCGGACGCCTGACGCCCATGCTCGCCGTCGTGGTGCTGTTCGACGTGGCGGCCGCCTGGATCAGCACCTGGACCGGCCTGTCCGATGTGCGCGTGGCCCACGGCCCCTTCTTTGCCGCCCTGGTCGTGGCGGGCCTCTACTTCTTCGCGGCCTCGATGGTCTTTCCCAAGGATGACGGCGAGTGGGCCTCGCTCGACGACTATTACATGGGCCATCGGCGCGCGGTCCTCGGGTCGCTGCTGGCCGCAAACATCGGCGTCGTGGCCATCGAGGCGGCGACGGCCGGGCGCTGGATGGCGGTCATCGACCATTTTGCCCGGACAGGACCGGCATCGGCCCTGTGGTGGCTGATCCTGACCCTGCTGCTGGTCGTTCCGGGTCGACGTTTTCAGGGAGCCGGCCTTGGCCTGCTGCTTCTGATCGACGCCTATGCGGCCGTTGCCCTGTGGAGTCCGCAATGAGCGATTTCGAGTTCTTCTTCAGCTTCTACGGTCTGATTCTGGGGCTCTCGGTCGCCGAGATCGCCTCCGGTATCGCCCGCACGGTCCACGAGCGCGGAGAGGTCAAGGTGGGTTGGCTGACCCCCATGCTCGCCGTCTTCATATCGCTGGACGTCGCCGGCTTCTGGGTCGTGGCCTGGCAGGACTGGCGGGGTATCGAGGTCGGCTTCGGCATTCTGGTGGTCGGCATGGTGATGGCGATGACCTACTATGTCGCCGCCTCCGTGGTGTTTCCGCGCGACTTCTCCGGCTGGGCCTCTCTGGACGAGCATTTCTGGGCCCGACGACGGCTGGTGTTCGGGATCATCCTGTTGATCAACCTGATCGCCGCGACAGGCACCGTGTGGGCCTGGCAGGCCGCCGACCGCGCCTACCCCTTTCCCATGAACTGGATCAGCTGGAGCTATTTCGTCTGGGTGACCCTGGCCTGCGTCGTCCCGAGGGGGCGCGGGATGTACCTTATCCTCGGACTTCTGATCCTCTATTTCCTGAACTGGCTGCCGCAGCTGAACCCCCTGGTGACGGCGGTCGAGGCCAAGATGTGAGCGCGTTCGAGTTCTTCTTCAGCTTCTACGGTCTGTTGCTGGGCCTGTCGGTCGCCGAACTGGTCGGCGGCTTCTCCCGCATCCTGCACGAGCGGCATCGCGTCCGTTTCGGCTGGCTGACGCCCCTGCTGGCGGTGTTCGTAGCCGCCGATCTGGCGACCTTCTGGAACCAGGCCTGGCGGTTTTTTCGCGGGGCCCCGTTCAACCCGGCCCTGTTGCTGATCGGCCTGGTGATCGCCGCCACCTTCTACGTCGCGGCCAGTGTCACCTTTCCCCGCGTCACGGCAGAAGGCGTGAACACCCACATCGACCTGGACGCGCATTTCTGGGCCCAGCGGCGCGTCGTGTTCGGCTGCGTGCTGGCGGCCAACGCCATGGTCTGGATCCTGATCGGCCTGCTGGCGCTGGCGGACCCGGCCTGGGCAGCCTTCTGGACCCCCGGACTGCTGATCGGGGTCGCTGTCTTTGCTGTCTGCACCGCGACCGCAGCCTTTGCGCCCTCGCGGCCGGTCGTGATCGGAGCCCTGCTGGTCGTGCTGGCCTACACCCTGTGGAACATGGTCCGCGCCGGCGCGATCCTCATCGCCGACGGTGCCTGGCTGCCGGCGACCGGTGCCTGAGACTTGCCAGACGGGCAGGATCGGTCGACGAAGGGCCATGCGCCCCATCCTGTTTTCCGCGGCCCTGGTCGCCCTTGTCAGTTGCGTCAGCCCCGCCATGTCCCAGTCAGATTCGCCGTCCGTCCCCAACACCGCTCCGTGGGACCAGCCCTTCCTGCCACCCGCACCGGCCTGGGACGGGGCCAGCCGGGCGTTGCTGCGCGACGCCTCCGACCCCTGGGTCACGGCCTTCGAGGCTGATCCCGGGCACGACGAAAGCCCGAACTACGCCGACACCCGCGCCTGGTTCGACCGGCTGGACGCTGCCTCGGACCTGATCCGTATCGAACAGTTCGGCATCTCGCCCGAGGGTCGGCCGATCTATGCCGTCATCGCCTCGAAGGACGGTGCTGCCTTCGACCCGGCCAAGCCCGTGCTGCTGGCCCAGGCCGGCATCCACCCCGGCGAGATCGACGGCAAGGACGCGGGCATGATGCTGCTCCGCGATATCGCCTTCTACGGCAAGGCCGACCTGCTGGACCGGGTCAATCTGATCCTCATCCCCATCCTGTCCGCCGACGGCCATGAGCGGGCCTCGGCCTACTCCCGCCCCAACCAGCGCGGGCCCCGCATCCAGGGCTGGCGCAATACGGCGACCAACCAGAACCTCAACCGCGACTATCTGAAACTGGACCAGGCGGAGATGCGCGCCGTGCGCGGTCTGGTGCTGAAATACCGGCCGGACCTGTATCTCGACATCCACGTCACCGACGGCATGGATTACCAGTACGACATCACCTACGGCTTCAACGGCGAGAACGGCGTCTGGTCCCGGTCGCCCGCCATCGCCCTCTGGCTGGACGATACCTTCAAGCCGGCGGTCAATGCCGCGCTCGAGGCCGAAGGCCACATCCCCGGCGAACTGGTCTTCGGTATCGATGACAGCAATCCCCGCGCCGGCCTCACCGACGGCGGACTGGGCGAGCGCTTCTCCAACGGCTGGGGTTCGGCGGCCCATGTCCCGACCGTCCTGATCGAGAACCACAGCCTCAAACCCTATGAGCAGCGGGTTCTGGGGACCTATGTCCTGCTCGAGGCGGCGATGCGCCGTCTGGCCGCCGACGGCACCGCCCTGCGCAACGCCATCGCCGCCGACTCGGCCCTGCGCCCGGCCGGGATCCCGGCCAATTTCACCGCCGATCCGACCCCCGCCTACACCCGGACCTTCAAGGGCATCCGCTATGAGATGTATGACAGCCCCGCCTCGGGCCGTCAGGAAATCCGCTGGCTGGGCGTGGCCGACCCCGAGCCCTGGTCCCTGCCCTTCTATGGCTCACGCCCGACCCTGACCCTTCAGCGACCGACGGCCTACTGGGTGCCCGGCCATCGCGCCGACATCATCGAGCGCCTGCGCCTGCACGGCATCCGTATGGAAACCCTGCCGTCCCCGCGCACCGTCACCGTCAACATGCTGCGTCTCAACGAGCCCCGACTGGCCGCCCGCGCCAATGAGGGGCGCGTCGGGGTCACCGTCACGGGCATCACCCCCGAGCGTCACGACTGGACCTTCCCCGTCGGCTCGGTCCGCGTGCCCACCGACCAGCCGCTGGGTGACATCGTGGTGCTGTTGCTTGAGCCGCAATCCAGCGAGAGCTTCTTCGCCTGGGGCATGTTCCCCGAGGTGCTCAGCCGCGTCGAATATATCGAGGGCTATGCCATCGCCCCCCTGGCCGAGGCCATGATGGCGGCCAATCCGGCGCTGAAGACCGAGTTCGAGGCAAAACTGGCCGCCGAACCGGCCTTCGCCTCGGACGGTGACGCGCGTTTGCAGTGGTTCTACGAACGAACCCCGTTCCATGATGAACGCTTCCGACTGTATCCCGTGGCGCGAGAGGAGTGATCCATGGCCCTTCTGACCGAAATGACCGCCGCCCAGGCGGCTGCCCTCTGGAGCGGCCTGCTGATCCTGCTGCTGGGCGTCCTTTCGATCCGGGTGATCCTCGCGCGCCGCAAATACAAGGTTGCCATCGGCGATGGCGGCGTGCCTGAGGTTGCCCTCGCCGCGCGGGTCTTCGGCAATGCCGCGGAGTATGTTCCCGTCGGGATCGGGGCCCTGATCCTGCTCTATCACCTTGAGATGCCCGTTCTGGCGATCCACGGGCTCGGGGTGACCCTGCTCGCGGGACGGACCATCCATGCGGTGGGACTCAGCGGCAACAAATCGACCTTCGGTCGCGTCGCCGGCATGGTGCTGACATTTGTCGCCCTGTTCGTCGCCGGCGGCATGCTGGTGGTCCACGCCTTCGTCTGAAGCCGATCAGGGCGGTTGCGGCGCAGGCTTCGTCCGGCCATATCAGGCCATGCCTGACCGTACCGAGTCCGCCGCCGCCGCCGACCTCCTCCCCGACCTGGTCGCCGCCGCCCTAAGGGCCGGGGCCGACGCCGCCGAGGCCGTCTCGGCCGAGCGCGCCGCCCTGTCCGTCGGAGTCCGCAACGGTGCCCTTGAGGAGGTCGAGCGCGAGGAGAGCCGCGATCTCGGCCTGCGCGTC
>Ga0114981_10000510_pt1 | contig 25276 bp, 22 predicted proteins | sample S_140806_MF_Meta_FD_87028 | JGI IMG/M metagenome (GOLD analysis project Ga0114981, IMG submission 87028) | Freshwater microbial communities from Lake Simoncouche, Canada to study carbon cycling - S_140806_MF_MetaG | ecosystem: Environmental > Aquatic > Freshwater > Lake | place: Lake...
CTTTCGCTCGTTGGCACGCGCATGATGGGTTCCGTGCAGGCTTCGGGCGAATCGCTGGGGAATTTTCGGTCGAGTGGCAGCGGCGTGGAGTGGTCTCTCTTCCGGCTCACACCGGGTAAGTATCGTTTCGAGTTTGAGGCAAATATGGCCGATGCGCCGGTGGCCTTTGCCTCCGCCAAATTGCAGCCGCAGGACAAGGCGGTCTTCGAGTTTGGCGAGGTGACAGGCCTCACGAGTGCGGCGAACAATCGTGCGAGCATCGAGATCACGAAGAGCACGGATGAGACCACCTTCGTGAAGGTGCAAAGCGCAGAGATGACCTTCACTCGCTCCCCCACCACACTGCGTCTCGTGGCCGCCAATGGCTATCCCGCGAACATCATCCGCCTCCGAGGTCTCAAACTCGTTCCGGTAACGGAAACAGCTCCGCTGGCCCCAGTGGAGCCGGTGGATGCCAAAGCGACGCTGGAGGCCATTCGCTCGACTTTGGCCAGCGAACTCGCCATGGCGCAAAAAGCCGTCGTGGAGGCTTATCGCAATGATTTGGAGCGTGTGGATGCCAAAGATAAAAACGAGGTGAAGGCGGAGATGAATCGTCTGGAGCGTTTGGCAGAGAAAAAGAATGAGAAGCCGCGCTTCTCGCCGCCGCGTTCGCTGGCGGATACGGCAGGGAATCTCGATGGCTTCGATGAGGTCATTGAGGCCACATTGGCCGAGGGGCCTCCGGAAACCGGAGATCGCTTCAAGGTGCTGCACGAAGGCCGCGAGCTGAAGGTTCGCCTGCTCTGGGTGGTATGCGCTCCGGTGAAAAGCGAGGATAAGATCCTCAACACGATGGCGGCACGGTTTCGTATCGACACGGAGGATGCGCTCGCGGTCGGGCGTGCCGCGCAGGAGTTCACCGCAGGTTATCTGCGTGGCAAGAAACTGCGCCTCGTGGCCCGGCCAATGCGTGAAGGCGCGGACGAACTGGAGGCGTTGGTATTTTTGCCGGATGTGGGCCTGTTTCAGAATGTGCTGCTCGATCAGGGGCTGGCGGCGTTGTATGTGCCGATAAACAAAAAAACCAGCGTGGGTGAGAACACCTTGTTGGAATCCCTCTTCGCCCGCGAGCAGGCGGCGAAAACGCGTGTGCCGCCTTCCGGGGCCTGGGCGTTGAGCCACGATAACAACTCCAAGAAATGATCCGCTCCGCATTCATTCTGCTCATCGCCGTCACCGCCTTGCAGGCGCAGACGGTCGCACCTGCGACGCTGGAGCAGATGGAGGCTATTTATCAGCGGGAGCTGAGCACGCGGCACATTCCGCTCATCAGTCAGTATTTGATCTTCCTGCAAAAAGGGGCCGTGAGTACCACGGCCAATGCTTCCTATCTCGCCGAGATCGCCCGTGTGCAGGAACTGCTGAAACGCGGCGGCGTGATCGACCTCGCCGCCGCTCGTGCTCCACAACCTGCCATGCCGATGCCGATGCCCATGCCGGAAGCGCCAGCGAAGCCCAAAGAAGCCGAGCAGGCCGTCATCGCCCTCTCGCCCGCGCTTTCAAAAGGCAGCGTGTCCGTCGAAGCGACCGCGAAGATCGGCGAGATGGAGTGGCGCGTGGAATTCATGGCTGCGGGTAGTTACGAGCTGCACCTCGAGTATGCGTGCCCAGTGCTTTCCGCACCGCTGAAGCTCATGGCAGACCTTGCAGGCCAGCAGATCGAGATGGAGCTGCCGGTGGAAAAGATCACGAAGGATGCCGAGACCTTCCGCGTGCTGCGCCTGGGCCGTGTGACGCTGCCGGCCGATCTTCGTGGCCGTGATCTGCGCATCACGGCGGGTGACAAATCGAGTTCCAGCCTCATCTTGCGCCATCTGTTCATCACCCCGGCCAAACCGGCCTCGTAGCCTTCCTCTTGCATGCATCGCCTCACGCTTTCACTTTTTGCCCTGCTGTCCCTTGCGGCCTTGCCCGCATGCAAGCGCATCCAGGACAAGCTGGAGCGTCTCGCGGAAAAAAGCGGTGCGCTGCCTCCCAAACCCGCGCCGAAGCCCGCCGAGCCGCAGCTCACACCCGAGCAGGAGCTCATCGAAAAGAAGCTGAAGGACTCCGCCATGCTCGAAGCGGCCGCCCCGGAGCCGGTGATCCCCGCCGCTCCCGCCTTTGAGCTGAACAAATCCGCCAACGTGGCCGTCCTCGGCTACCACGACGTGCGTGACCGTGGCGGCAGCCCGATGCTCATCGCGGGATCAAAGTTCCGCGAGCAGATGCAGGTCATCAAAGACTCGCAGATCCCCGTCGTGTCGCTCGCCGATGTGATGGCCTGGAAGAAGGGCGAAAAGAACATCCCGCAAGAGTCCATCGTCATCACCTTCGACGACGGCTGGGAAGGCGTTTACACCTATGCCTATCCCGTGCTGAAGGAGTTTGGCTTCCCATTCACCGTCTATCTTTACAAGAAGTATGTGAACATCGGTGGTCGCTCGATGAACTGGGACCAAATCAAGGAGATGATGCAGCACGGCTGCGAGATCGGCAGCCACAGCGTCTCCCACGAGAGCCTCAAAAAGAAGCCGAAGGGGAAGATGTCCGATGCGGACTTTCAGCAGTGGGTTCTCTCCGAGTTGAAGGATTCTCGTGAGTTCCTCGAGCAGAACCTCAAAGTGAAGATCCCCTCCTTTGCCTATCCATACGGCATCTTTGACGATGCGATCATGGAGACCGGTCTTCAAATCGGTTACGAAAGCCTCGTCACGGTGAACGGTCAGAAGGTCGGCTGGGAGACGCCGAATGGAAAACTCGGCCGCTACATCATCCACGGGGATAGCGATACGAACTTCAAGCTCGCCACCAGCTTCCGTGGGCGTGGTGATGTCGCCTCAAACAAATTCCTCCTCGCCGATGCAAAGGACGAGAGCGGGAAATTGATCGTCGAGCTCACCCCGAAGCCTGATGCCACCATCACGGATCGCCGCCCGATGATCGAGGCTAGCCTCGCCAACGTCGGTGCCGTGCTCCCCGAGAGCGTGAAGCTCCGCATCGGCGGCCTCGGCACCGTGCCCGCCCTTTATGACGAGGCCTCGAAAAGCGTGCGCTACCAGTTTCCTTACCGCATTCGCCGCGAGGAAGTTGTGGCCTCATTGACCTTCCAACGCCAAGACGCCACGCAAGCCGAGATCATCAACTGGCGTTTCAAAGTCGATCTCGCCGCCTCCTACACGCCCGTGGCGGCGGAAAAGTGAGGAGTTAAAATCCTCACTTCGTCACATCATACCCGATCTTGTCATCGAGCCAGGCGCGGAGCTTGTCGAGGCCTTGGCCGGTCTGGGCTGAGATGGGATGGATTTTGACGCGTTTGAAGCGCTCTTTGAGATTGGCGAGATGCGGTTCGGCTTCGGGGAGATCGCATTTGTTGGCAAGGATGCACCAGGGGCGCTTCGAGAGTTCCTTCGAGTAGAGCGATACCTCGGCGCGGACGGTTTCAAGGTCGGCCACGGGATCGCGTCCCTCGGTGCCGGCGGTATCGACGACGAACAGCAGCACGCGGCAGCGCATGATGTGGCGCAGGAAATCATGGCCGAGGCCGATGTTTTGATGCGCACCTTCAATGAGGCCCGGAATGTCTGCCAGGGTACCACGGCGGAAGGGGGCAAACTCAATGACCCCCACCATCGGCTGGAGCGTGGTGAAAGGATAATTCGCGATCTTCGGCTTCGCGGCGCTCAGCTTGGAGAGCAGTGTGGATTTGCCCGCGTTCGGTGCCCCCACGAGGCCTGCCTCGGCGATGCTGCGCAGCTCAAAGTGGAAGCTGCCTTCATCACCCGGTGTGCCTGGGGTGAACTCACGCGGGGCCTGGTGCGTGCTCGTTTTGAAATGCATGTTTCCTTTGCCGCCCTTGCCGCCTTTGCAGAGCACAAAATGCGATCCCACCTCGACGAGATCCGCCACGGGCTCAAAGCGGAGGATCGGCTCGCCGGTTTCGGCATCCTCTTCTTCAATGATGCGGCTCACGACGGTGCCCGGCGGCACTTTGTAGACTTTATCGACGGCGCTGCGCCCGGTGCATTGCCTGCCCAGGCCGCCCTGGCCATCCTCAGCGATGAGCTTGCCGTTGAAGACATAATTTCGCAGGCTGTCCGTGCTGGGATCGACTTCGAGGATGACGCTGCCACCACGGCCACCATCGCCTCCGTCGGGACCGCCCTTGGGACGGAACTTGCCACGGTGAAAATGCACGGACCCATCGCCACCTTTACCGGCGCGGGCATAAACTTTGATCTGATCGACAAACATGAGTTGGGCGAAGACGTAGCGCCTAAGCGGAGCGGGGCAATGGCGAAAGTCCGGTGATTGGCAGACGGTGTGCTGCGGCTGCAAGCCTCCACGGTTGACATGACCCCCTGCCGGGCTAGGTCTGCCGCCCTCAAAAAAATACAAACTCAATCGAACACACTATGGTCAAAATCGGCATCAATGGTTTCGGGCGCATCGGCCGCCTCGTTTTTCGCGCAATCTGTGATCAGGGCCTCCTGGGCAAAGAGATCCAGGTCGTGGCCGTCAATGACCTCGTCCCTGCGGACAACCTCGCTTACCTCGTGAAGTATGACTCCACGCAGGGCAAGGCGAAGGAAGAAGTGTACTCCAAGAAGAGCAGCCCCGACGTGGCTGAGGACGACATCCTTGTGGTCGATGGCCATGAGATCAAATGCCTTGCCGTCCGTGCGGGTCCCTCCGCCCTTCCATGGAAGGAACTCGGCGTGGACATCGTGATCGAATCCACCGGCCTTTTCACCGAGCGCAGCAAGGCCCAGGGCCATATCGACGCTGGCGCGAAGAAAGTCATCATCTCTGCCCCAGGCAAGGAAGAGGACATCACCGTCGTCATGGGCGTGAACCATGAAAAGTATGATGCCAGCAAGCATCACGTCATTTCCAATGCCTCCTGCACGACGAACTGCCTCGCCCCTGTGGTGCACGTTCTTCTGAAGGAAGGTTTCGGCGTGGCTGAAGGCCTCATGACCACCATCCACAGCTACACCGCCACGCAGAAGACCGTGGACGGCCCGAGCGCCAAGGATTGGAAAGGTGGCCGTAGCGCTGCCATCAACATCATCCCGAGCAGCACCGGCGCCGCCAAGGCCGTGGGCCTCGCCATCCCGGAAGTGAAGGGCAAGCTCACCGGCATGTCCTTCCGCGTGCCGACGCCGACGGTCTCCGTCGTCGATCTCACCGTGAAGACGGAGAAGGAAACCAGCTACAAGGAAATCTCCGCCGCCATGAAGAAGGCCAGCGAGACCTACCTCAAGGGCATCCTCAACTGGACCGCCGACGAAGTGGTGAGCACCGATTTCATGCACGACCAGCACAGCTCCATCTTCGACGCCGGTTCCGGCATTGAGCTTAACAGCAAGTTCTTCAAGCTCGTGAGCTGGTATGACAATGAGTGGGGTTACTCCAACCGAGTCGTCGATCTCGTGAAATACATTGTGAGCCAAGGCCTGTAATCCGCAACGAACACAGCAACCTTCCAAGCCTTCAACGGGCCGGCTCACATGAGCCGGCCCGTTTTTTTATCCTACTCATACTCCTCCTCCCCGCATGGGAATGTCGTTAAACGTTCCATTCGAGAGGAAGAGGAGGAGTAGGAGGAAGAGAAAGATTCCGCGATGCCTCTTCTCCAACAGCTCAAACTCCTGCCCAGACCCTTCTGGGTTCTCGTAGGCGCTACTTTCGTCAATCGGTTCGGTGTTTTCGTCGTGCCGTTCCTGGCCCTGTTCATCACACGAAACGGAAACACCGCAGCTCAGGCTGGCTATGCCATCGCCGCTTACTAGGTGGGTAGTCTTGGAGCCGCATGGCTCGGTGGCTGGCTGGCGGATCGTCTAGGCCGGAACATCGCGATGGCCCTCTCCGCCTTTGCGGGAGCGGTCTGCATGCCGCTCTACGATCATCATCCCGATTTGCTTTGGGGCATCAATGCCGCTCTCGGCGTGCTGGCTGCCATACTGATCCTTTCGAAGCGCGGCCACGCTGTCACCATCACATGAAGCGGCGCACGCGTTCACGCACATCGTCTTCGAGTCGGCGCACAAAGCGGGTGGCGAACTGCTCCATGTCAAGCTGGTCGTCCTCAATGAGCGGCGTCATGTCCATGGCGAAGTTCAGCGACTCTGCCCCATCCGTGGTGTGCGAGTCAAAGTAGGTCGCGTTGGCGTGGCGCAGCCCTTCTTCGGCGAGATCGTAGCGCTTGCCACCGGCGATCTGGCTATCGAAGACACCGAGGAGAGGGCGCAGCAGATGCGGATGCTTGTCCACGCTGAGCATGACTTTGTCCGCCGCGAGCAGCCAGTCGAGCTTCCGCCAGACCTCGCAGCCATAGACTTTCTTGGGGCGCATCTCTTTGGGGAGATCACGCAGGGCCTCGATGCAGCGGAGAAAGGTGGCCACATGCGTGTCATGGCGGTCGCAGGGATTGTGAAGATACAAAATCTCCGGTTGGGCATGCTCCAGGATGAATTTCAAATCGGCGATGCAAGGCTCATGGCGCGGGCGCTTCACCTCCTCGCTCGGGTAACCGAGCTGAATTTGAATGCTGTACTCGCCCACGAAGGCGGCTTTGCGCTGCTCCAGAAGACGCTCTTTTTGCATCTCCTCATCGGTGTAGCTCGCATAGGCCCCTTTGCGCGGGCTGCCGGCTCCATCGCTGACGACGACACCGCCGAACCACTTGGTCTTGTCGTGAAAACATTCCGTGATGCCGTGGTAAGCGGCGATCTCGAGGTCGTCCTGATGCGAAACGATGCCGAGATGTGTCACGCGACGCAGCGCGGTCCAGGGATCGGTATTGTCCGGAATGAATACGTCGTGCTTGGGATGGCGAAACTGCATGGCTGGGGTGGCGCATGATGTCGTGCTGGTCGGGCAAATCCAATGATCGTTTCAATGCGGGGGGGAGCACTGGAGAGATGGAGTGCTGCTTTTGTCGCAGACCATCACTCCACGACTCCATCACTCCAGGTGCTTCTAATCAGTATCATTTCTCGTGAGGGAGATGGTGCGCGGTACAGGGTTCGAACCTGTGACCCCTACCATGTCAAGGTAATGCTCTACCACTGAGCTAACCGCGCGAAGTCGTTGGGATAGAGTCTATAGGCGGCTGGTAAAGATGAATCAACCGGTTTTCTGGCCGATTTGAGACTGCCTCTGGGGCGGCAATACCGGCCATCGGGCGGCGTAGAAGGTTCATGCTACCTCGAATCCTCCTTGCTGCCCTTCTTTGCGCCTCAACCCTGCTCGCCGCGCCTCCGGGAGCCACGCCGTTGTCACCTCCGGCACCGGCGAAGTCGCTCGCGCCACATGTTCCGGCGAACTGGAAGGCCGGGGCGGCCACGCTGAAGGTCACGCCGCAAAAAATGTTGTGGATGGCCGGCTATGCGGCGAGGAAAAAACCGGCCGAGGGGAAAGTACAGGAGCTTTTTGCGAAGGCGCTGGCTATTCAGGACGAGCAGGGGAACAAGCTCGTTTTCGTCACGCTGGATCTCATCGGCGTGCCGCAGCTCATGCGCCGTGCGGTGGCTTCGGTGGCGGAAAAGCAATTCAAGCTCCCGCAGGCCAATCTGGTGATGAACGCCTCGCACACGCACAGCGGGCCGTCTTTGCGCACCACGCCGCTCACGGAAAAGGATGACCAGCGTGCTCGCGATGCCTGGGAATACACGCAGAAGCTGCAAAGCGACCTCGTGGCCCTCATCGGCAAAGCTTTGACGGACATGCAACCGGCCCGCCTCACCTGGAACAAGGCCCGCTGTGGCTTCGCGATGAATCGCCGTCGTGACTATACGCTGCCACCGGATCATCCGAACGCCAACAAGGCTCCGAATCCGAACGGTCCGGTCGATCATGAGGTGCCTGCGCTGCGGGTCGAAGCTCCGGACGGCACGCTGAAGGCCACGCTCTTCGGCTACGCCTGCCACAACACCTCCCTCGGCTTCTACAACTGGTGCGGCGACTACGCGGGCTTTGCGCAAGAATACCTTCAGGAGCATCGCCCGGGCTTCACCGCCTTGTTTTTGATGGGCTGCGGTGGTGATCAAAACCCGTATCCACGCCGCAGCGATGTCGTTCCGGGTGTCACCGATCTGGAACTCTCCATGCAGCATGGTCGCTCGCTCTCGAATGCTGTCGAGATGGCGCTCAGCGTGAATCCGCGTGCCGTCGCCGGGCCGATCCGTGCCGCGTACGAGGAGATCAAACTCAGCTACGCGAACAACAAGCGTGCCGATCACGATTATCCCGTGCAGGTGATCAAGATCGGCGAAGATCTGACCTTCATCACGCTCGGCAGCGAGGTGGTGGTGGATTACTCATTGCGCTTCAAACGCGAGTTTGCAGGTGAGGCAGGCGTGTGGGTGGCCGGTTACTCGAACGACTACACCGGCTACATGCCCAGCCTCCGTGTGCTCAAGGAGGGTGGCTACGAAGCCGCTGCCGGATGGGCCGAGGACGTCGAAGACCGCATCGCGAAGAAGGTCCACGAGATGCACGACAAGCTGTAGGCGTATTCGCCAGAATGCGGGAACCCCTCGTTCTGGCGAACGAGCCTACTCTGTCCTCGCCAAACTCGTGCGGCCTTGCGAGGTGACTTCATACCATCCAGGAAATCCACGCCACGAGACCTTACCTTTCGTATCCGTCTTCAACGTGACCTCCGTGTGCCACTTCCGGCCGATCCATTCTTCCAAAACCTCGCCGCGAGGGCGGATGGACCAGTCTTTGGACCATGAAGCGGCCTCCGCCTTCCAGTGCGAGCCTTCCCAGAAACCCCACAGCAGAAAACTCGTATAAGCCGGATGGCTGAAGACGGCGATGAGCGCATCCCGCGTGTAGTCGGCGGCCAGTTTTTCGTCTTCGGTGGTCACGATGTCGTATTCGGTGATGGATTGATGCGGAACGATCTTCGCAAACTGATCCGTCACGGCTAGCAGATGTTCAGGAGACGGCAGGTAGCTCTCGTGGAAGTGCGCCTGATTGCCGAGGCCCGCGACCTTGAAGCCATCGGCGTTTAACTTCTCGATGTAGGTGAAGGTGTCATCGCACTGCGGGCCGGGACGGAAGACCTGATCTTCATTGACGAAGAAGGGCAGTTTCGTGAGCGAGCGGGCCAACGTGAAGACCTCGCGGTCGAGGGTTTCGAGACCGGGACGCTTGTTCAGCATGTCCGCGCCGCCCCAGGCGATGGGATGATTGATCACATCCCACTCGATGACGCGATCTTGCACAAAGGCCATGCGCTCATTTACGCTGTCGAGCGTGCGTTGGCGGATCTCAGTGCTGTCCTTGATCTTGTGCAGATTGAAGGGCGCGGCCACCTGCATGAGGTAATGACCGCGCACGTCAATGTGCCGCTCCGCGAGCCATTGGAAGGCAGTGTCGATCTCTGTGTTGCGTTTGGCTTTTCTGCCTTCGTTGAAATTCGGTGCCCAGTTGCCGTCTTTGAGATCGTTTTCGAAAACGACGATGCTGAAGAGCTTTTCCACGATCTCGCGGTAACGGCGATCATCCTCGCTTTCGCTGCTGAAACGCTTCGCCACCACCGCAGAGCCGAAACCGAAGGCATGACGCTTCAATGAGAGTTTGACCTCCGTTTCCGCCAGCGGCTGGCCGCCGTCGCCCTTCACGATCATCGCCAAATCCTTCTTTCGATGCTGTTCGATGCGTTCCAGCGCCGCTTTGCGCCACGGCGCATCGGGTTCGCGGCCCGCGTAAGTGCGTTTGATGAGTTTCGCCTTTGGAAACAAGGCCACGTCCATCGTCGCGGGATACTTCAGCACGCGGATGCTCTCCACCTCGATGCTTTGCTCCTTGTGCCCGCACAGCAGCACGACTGCCGCCTTGTCCGCAGGCACCGCATCCTCCGCCACAAACACCACCGGTTGCTCCGTCCACTCGCGATGAATGCCCACGCCAATCGTCGGCCCCAAGGCGGTGTAAGGCGCACCTTTGAGCTGAAGCTTCGCCAGCACCTCACCCGACTCCGCCGTGCCCACGACGCGCGCTTTGATGATCGCCATCACACGCTCTTTCTTCGTGATCTCAGCCTCAACCGGAGCCCTGAACTGCGCCGAGTAAGCCTTCGCCGGGTCCGCCTTCGTGATCGTGATGCGTTTCCCGATCTCCAGCGATTCCACCTTACCCACCGCCGCCGACACACTTGCCTGCAAAGCCGCATTGCCACGCACATCCACGCCTCCCGGTGGCAGGTCGAGCGCATGAGCGGATGCGAAAGTGAGGAAGAGCAGAGCTGAACAGAACTTCATGGAGACATCCATTTTGTCCCCGCCATCGCCGACACGCAATTATTCCATCGAGATGCGAAAGACACCCTGACTCAAGGCATCCATTTTGGTGAAACGGGCTTTTTCTCCAGCAGATTCACGGAGGCCAGCAGATGAGGGCAAAGAGAAATCTGCGGGCCTCCGTGAATCTGCTGGAAATCATCCATCAAGATGACGCTGAGCATGGTGGCGTTTGAGCGAATGTGCTGCCAAGCTGGCAAGCCACTCGCCACTGCCACCGCTGTAGGCCTGACCACGAACGAGTTCACGTCGGGGATCGACGTGGGGCCGATAGCCTAACGTATTAACCATGAAAAATGAAAATGACATTTTCGTTTTTCATGGCAATTTCCGAGCGTGATCACCCGAGCCAATCTCGCCAACCGCATCCAAACAGCCCTCAAGCGCAGCCGGATCGTAGCACTCGTCGGGCCGCGCCAATGCGGCAAGACCACGCTGGCCAGGGAACTGCTAAAGCCGGAGTCGCCTGCGTATTTTGACCTGGAAGACCCGGTGAGCCTCGCCCGCCTGGAGCAGCCCAAGACCACGCTGGAAAGCCTGAGCGGACTCGTGGTCATCGACGAAGTCCAGCGTCGGCCGGACCTGTTTCCGGTGCTGCGAGTGCTGGCGGATCGCCAGCCGCTGCCAGCCAAGTTCCTCATCCTCGGCAGCGCCAGCCCTGAGTTGCTGCGGCAGTCCTCCGAGTCCCTCGCAGGGCGCATGGAGGTCATTGAGATCAGCGGATTCTCGCTGGCTGAAGTCGGCGCGGCCCAGCAGTCTGCCCATTGGTTTCGTGGTGGCTTCCCACTCAGCTTTCTGGCTGAAGATGACACCGACAGTCACGCCTGGCGGCAAAACTTCGTCCGTCGCTTCGTCGAGCGAGATCTGGCCACCTTTGGACTGAACATGCCCGCACCTGCGATGATGCGATTTTGGACCATGCTGGCCCACTATCATGGACAGACCTGGAATGCGTCCTCCATGGCTGCAAGTCTGGGCGTCTCGGCTCCCACCTGCCGGACCTACCTGGATGCGCTCAGCGGTGTCTTCATGGTGCGTCAGCTCCAGCCTTGGCATGAAAATCTGGGCAAACGCCAAGTGAAGGCCCCGAAGATTTACTTCCGTGACAGCGGACTCTTCCACACGCTCAGCCACATCCGCAGCTCTGATGAACTGCTCACTCACCCGAAGCTCGGAGCCTCCTGGGAAGGCTACGCCATCGAGGAAGCCATCCGCCACCATGCCCCCGATGAGGCCTATTTCTGGGCCACCCACAACCACGCCGAGCTGGACCTGCTCCTGATGAAGGATGGCAAACGCATCGGCATCGAATGCAAACGAGCCGACGCCCCCATGCTAACGCCTTCCATGCGCATCGCCCAGGAAGACCTCAAGCTCGACCACCTCTGCGTCTATTACCCCGGCAGCCAACGCTACGCCCTCAGCGAAAACGTGACCGTGGAGCCTTTGATCTCTCTTGGTGACGAAACAAGCAGGCCTCATTGACAAGCTTTCTGGGTGGCTTCCTCTAGAAAGATGACAGCCACGATTCAAAAATGGGGGGGCAGCCTCGCAATCCGCATCCCGCATGTCGTCGCCAAGCAGATTCACGTTAAAGCTGGCGATTCTGTGGCACTCAAAGTCGGTGTTTCTGGGCTTATTGTGAATGCTACTCGGAAGGAGATCATTCTTGATGACCTGCTTGATCAAGTGACGCCCAAAAACCTCCACGCCGCGACCGACTGGGGCTTGGTCGTTGACGTTCTCTGACCCGATTAAACCGAAGGAATTGAAGCAAACCACCTCAGGAAAACCTTCTGCTAACACCTCGCATGAGACACACTCCAAAATCAGGTCCGCAAAGAAATATCTGACGTGTGGTTTGGCCGAAGCCTGACGGAGGTTCCGTGACACGCCCAAATCGCCGTGGTCCAAACAGATCGACACGCTGCGCATCGACCAGGCCAAGGATGCTATCAGCGGCAGCGGCGCCGAGATCTGGAACCTCCTTGAATCGCGAAACATCGACAACGTCATCCTCATGGGCGTGCACTTGAATATGTGCGTGAGCGGTCGCCCCTTTGGCCTGCGGCAGATGGCGAAGAACGGGAAGCATGTCGTGCTCATGCGTGACATGGCCGACACGATGTACAACCCCGCACGCTGGCCTTTCGTGAGCCACACACGCGGCACGGAGCTTTTCACGCAGCATGTGGAGCGTCTCATCTGCCCAACGATCACTTCGGATCAGCTCATTGGCGGCAAAACCTTTGCCTTCAGCGAGGCCACGGCGGGCAAAAAACGCCTCCAGATCGTCCTCCTCGGGGACAGCACCACCGAGGCGAGCATCCCGAAGAAGTTCGCGCCCGATGAGCCGCAGTTCGAGGACATGCTCCGCGTCAAACTCGCCACCGAGGGCGATCTGCCGCCCTGTGATGTTTACAACGAAGGCGTCAGCGGCGAGTTTATCCGCCGTCTGCTCGATACCCGCTACGACAAAGCGGTGAAGACGAAGGCGCAGGCCGATTTCATCTTCATCCGCCACGGGCTCAATGACGCCGCGAAGGTCAAAGACTTCAAAACCGCCTTCCCGAAGGATTTTCGGGAGTTGCTCGCTCGCCTGCGTCAAGACCACCCCAAGGCCATGCTCATCCCGATGACGGCCATTCCCTATGCGCTCGATAATCTGCACGAGGACCTCAACGCCCTCATCCAACAGATCGCCGCCGAGGAGAAGCTCACGCTCTTCGACATCGCCCCGCGCTACCTCGCCGAGCTGAAAAAGAATACGGATGGCCTGAACTACCGCCGTTTCTCGCTTTCGAAGATCCCCGGAAATCTGCGCCCGCTCGCCACGCCCTACGTTGTGCATGAGGGCACCGAGCCGAAGGTCGTCGTGCTCGACAACTGTCTCGATGGCCTCTTCGGCCATCTGCCCGGCTGGGCCGGTGACCGCCATCCGAATCTGGCTGGTTACAACGTCATTGTCGATGATACCGCGAAGTGGCTGGCCCCGGTGATTCGAGGCGCACGCTGAGCGTCATCAAAGCTTGGCTTTGAGTTCAGCGAAGATGAGGCGGCCTGCGGTGGTGTTGTGGGCACCGCAGACGACGACCTGCACCGTTTGGCCGAGGAGGGCGGCGGCTTGGTTCACGACGATCATGGTGCCGTTGTCGAGGTATCCGACGGCCTGATGTTTGTCTTTGCCGGTTTTGGTGAGGGCGAGCGTGAGTTCATCTCCCACGCCGAGTTCGACCGTGAGGGCGGTGGTGAGCTCAGGAAAGCTCAGCACGGTGATGCCGCGAAGGCGGGCGACCTTCGCGAGGCCTTCATCATTGGTGAGGAGGCGGGCATTCACCTCGCGGGCGAGCGAGACGAGTCGTGCATCGACGGCCAGATCGGCTCCACCGGCATTCTCATGCACCGAAACACGTGCATCGGGCATCCCACGGAGCTTTTCGATCATTTCCAGGCCTCGATGACCTTTGTGCGAGGTGATGGGGTCCTCGGATTCGGACAGGCGTTGAAGTTCATCGAGCACAAACCGTGGCACCACGACGCTGCCGCTGAGGAAACCCGTGCTGAGAAGGCGCAGCACGCGGCTGTCACCAGCCACGCTGAGATCGAGCACGACGGGTTCACCTTCGGAGCCTTCGCGGCGAAAGCGCACGAAAGGGATGAGGAAGGCAAAGTGATCACGATCACTGCGCAGCGCAAAGCTGATGCCGAGAAAGGCCAGCGAGCCGTAGATGCAGACCTCCACGATGGTGCGCAGCATCTCGGCATTGGGCTGATTTTGAAAGTAAGCGAGCTGGAAGACGCCGATGCGGGTGACCAGCCAGGCGCAAAACAGCCCGATGGCGAGGCCCACCGTAGCGTGGGAGAAATCACGCAGCGAAAAGCGTGCAAAGACGATGTCGAGCCCGATGAGGATGCCCATGTAGGCAAGCCCCAGCAAAGCGCCCACCCAGGCTGGCTCCCCCATGCCGAGCGCGATGGCGATACCGACGAAGACGGACAACGCAAAAAATAGCGAACGGACGAGGCGGATGGACCAGGAGGGTTTCATGGCGCTCAGGCTCAGCCTCGCAGGCCGTGGGTGTCCGCCAGTTTGGCTCCGGTGATGATGAGACCGGTCTGCGTGGTGCGGTTGAGGTTCGTGGCGATGAGATCGGCCTCGGTGAAGTCCGCATCGGTGAGATTTGAGCCTTCGAGATTGGCCCCGGAGAGATCCGCATTGCGAAAGCTGGCTCCAGTGAGGTTCGCATTGCGCAGAGAGACGCCGCCTAGATCGGCCCCGGTGAGGTTTGCGCCAGCGAAATTGACGCTGTCGAGGTTCGCTCCGCTGAAATCGGCCTCGCTGAGGTTGGTGCCGGCTAAATTGGCCTTTGTCATCGTGGTGCCGATGAAGTGCGCCTTGGCGAGGTTGAGGTCGTTGAGGACGGCTCCGGCCAGATTCATGCCGGTTTCATTGAGGCGGCGGCCGGTTTTGTTATCGCCATCGAGCCACTGGGTATGGGCGAGAAGTTTTTCGTTCGTGATGCTTGCCATGGGGTGAGGCACCATGGGAGGCGTGCGGGTGTGTGCAAATGGAGAAAGAGGGGGGGATCCGAGCCTCGAAATCTGGTCATGCCGCAGTTTGAACTTCGACCATCAACAATCGATATTCAGCCATCAAAATTCCGAGCCATGCGGAAGGCATGAACCGCAGATGGATGAACTCCGATTGCTGATTGTTGAAGTAAAAGAGCCTTTTGATTCAAGCTGGGGGGCATCAGCCGAAATCCGCCCGCAATTTTCGGATTTTAAATTTCCGCCTTCGACCTTCGCCGGTGGGTGCGGACCATGTTCATCTCCTTGAGCTTGCGCTGGAGGGTGCGGCGGCTCATGCCGAGGAGTTCGGCGGCCACGGTGCGGTTGTTGCCGCTGCGCTGAAGGGCGGTGAGGATGAGCTGGTGCTCCGCTTCCTCGACATCGAGATCGCTTTTGGACTGCGGAGCGGCCTCAGCAGGTGCTTCGATAGCGGGGGCTTTGCGCACCCAAAGGCCGCCGGGATTCAAAAGATAGGCGGGGAGGTGCTTGAGCATCACGCGGCTGCTGTTGCTCATCACCACGCCATGCTCGATGGCGCTGCGCAGTTCGCGGATGTTCCCCGGCCAGTCGTATTTCATCATCGCGGGCAGGGCATCATCGCCGAGAGCTTTGTAGGTCTTGCCGTTGGCCTTGGCGAGTTCCTTCAAAAAGTGATCGGCCAGCACGGCGATGTCACTTTTGCGCTCTCGCAAGGGTGGCAGATGCAGTGTGACGACACGGAGACGCCAGTAGAGGTCCTCGCGGAATTTGCCCTCTTCGACCATCTTGGCGAGGTTGCGGTTCGTGGCGGCGATGACGCGGACGTTGATGGAGATGGGCTTGCTGCTGCCGACGCGTTCGATCGTTTGCTCGCCGAGGGCGCGGAGAAGTTTTACCTGCGTGCTGGCGTCGATTTCGCCGATCTCATCGAGGAAGAGCGTGCCGCCATTGGCCTGCTCGAAGCGTCCGATTCGGCGCTCCTGGGCTCCGGTGAAGGAGCCTTTCTCATGGCCGAAGAGTTCGCTTTCGAGGATCTGCGGAGAAAGGGCGGCGCAATGCACGGCCACGATGCTGGCCTTGGGGCGGCCGCTGAGGTTGTGGATGGCTCGGGCCACGAGTTCCTTGCCGGTGCCGCTTTCGCCTTCGATGAGCACCGTGGCGCGGGAGGGGGCCACCTGCTGGATGGTATCCATGATGGGCTTCATGACCTCCGCCTGGCCTAAAATGCCCTCGATGGAGAATTTTCGCTCCACCTGCTGCTTCAGCGCCACGTTTTCGTGCTCCAGCGTGCGGCTGCGGAGGGCTCTTTTGATCAAAAGCTCCACCTCGTCGAGGTTCAGCGGCTTGGTGACAAAGTGGTAGGCCCCCCGGCGCATGGCTTCCACGGCGGTATCCACGCTGCCGTAAGCGGTCATCATGATGCAGACCGGCGGCTTAGGCAGGGCGAGAGCGGCTTCGAGGAGCTTCATGCCATCGTCTTCGCCAAGGCGGAGATCGGTGAGCATCACGTCGATGCGGTCGTTGCGGAGGTACTCCATGGCCTCAGCCGCGTTGGAGGCGACGTAGCAGTCGAAATCATCCTCCAACGACAGGCGCAGGCCATCTCGGGTGTGCTTTTCATCATCGACGATGAGAACGGTAGCTTGGTCGTCCATAAGTGAAGGAATGGCACACTTAGGCGAAGCGATCCGCTTTCGGCAACGACGGGTTGAAGGGAATTTCGGGCAGGGCAGGGGGGGAGGCCGATGCCCCTCGTTCGGGTGAAGGCTGATGAAAGCATTGACGCCGAATGTTGTTTTGTGATAATTATATAATAATTGGGTAAAAAAACCCTTCCCACCATGCGCCTCATCACCCTCACTCATACGATCGGACTGGCGGCTGCCTTGTTCGCCTCCGCTACTCTCCAGGCCCAGACCAACCGCCGCGGAGAAGACTTCCCGCAGCAGCATCTGTCCCGCAATGGGCGTGCGCAGGAGATCCCCGCACTACTCGGGGCGAAGCTCACCCAGGTCGCCGCTTGGTATGATCGCAGCGCCGCCGATTTCGTGAAGCTTTGCGCCCAGGAAAAAACCCTTTGCTCCGACAAGCAGGGCCGCCTGCACTTTGTCTGCGAAGGCTTGCTTCCTTTGCAAAACGCCATCGCTCAGGCCACCACCGCCTCCGGCAGCGGCACGGCTGCCGCTTTGACCCCCACCGAGACCTTTGCCCTGCACAGCAAGCCCGGTGCTACGAAGGTCATCTACCTCGATTTCGATGGTCACACGACTTCCGGCACCTCATGGAACTCCGCTTTCACGGCCGGAGCGAACATCGTGACGCCGCCCTATTCCAATGATGCCACGGTGAGCACGACTTTCGCTCAGGCGGAACTCGACAATATCTATTCCATCTGGCAGCGCGTGGCGGAAGACTACGCCCCCTTCGATGTGAATGTGACCACGCAGGACCCCGGTGTGGAGGCACTACGCAAAACGACTAGCACCGATGCGCAGTTCGGCGTCCGCGTATGCATCGGCGGCAGCAGCTACGACTGGTATGGAGCCGGTGCCGGCGGCGTGGCCTATTTGAATTCCTTCACTTGGAACTCCGACACGCCTTGCTTCGTCTTCACCGCCCAGCTCGGCAATGGCAACGCCAAATACACTGCCGAAGCCGTTAGCCATGAGGCCGGCCACACCTTCAATCTCAGCCACGATGGGCAAGTGGCGAGTGGTACCACAGCAGCTGTCGGCTACTACACCGGCCATGCCAACTGGGCACCCATCATGGGCGTGGGTTACTACCAGGAAGTTAGCCAATGGAGCAAAGGCGATTATCCTCTGGCAAACAACCTCCAGGACGATACCGCCATCATCGCGGGCATCACCGGTTACCGCACCGATGCGCATGGAGACAGCATCGTGAACGCCACGCCGCTCACCGGCACCTCGCTGAGCGCCAGCGGCATCATTGAGCGCCGTGCGGATGCGGATCTCTTCGCTTTCACCACTGGAGCCGGTCCGGTGAGCTTCTCGGCCGTGCCCGCCGCGCCCTCGCCGAATCTCGACCTTCAGCTCGCCCTTTACGACGGCTTTGGCAACCTCGTCACCTCCGCCAATCCAGCCACGCTCGATGCTTCGCTCAGCACCACGCTCACGCAGGGCACCTACTACCTCGCCGTGGATGGAGTGGGCACCGGCAGCCCGCTTACCGCTTACGATGACTATGGCAGCCTCGGGCAGTTCAGCCTCACCGGCAGCGTGGTCCCCTTCACGGGCGTGGCTCCCATCGCCGTCGCAGATGCCTCCGCGCCCACCACGGGGGCCGCGCCGCTCGCGGTCAGCTTTTCCAGCACGGGCAGCTACGATCCCGATGGCACCATCGCCGCCTACGATTGGGACTTTGGCGATGGCACCACGTCCACCGTCGCCAATCCGGTGAAGAGCTACGCTGCTCCCGGCACCTACACCGCGTCCCTCGTCGTGGTGGATAATTCCGGCCTCTCCTCTGTGGCCGATACCGTCGTCATCGTCGTGCAGAGCAACAATGTCGTCTATGTGGGTAACCTCACCATGACGCTCAGCAGCACCCGTCAGGGCTATGCCGCCACCGCCGCCGTCACCGTGCGGAATCAAAACGGTGCCCTCGTGCGCAACGCCGTGGTCACCGGGACTTGGAGCGGCCTCGCGAGCGGGACCGTTTCCGGCACAACGAGTCGTAGTGGCACCATCTCCTTTGCCTCCGCACGCACTAGGAATCGTGGCAGCTTCACCTTCACTGTCACCGGCATCACCCTTTCCGGGTACACCTATGCGCCTGCGCAGAATGTGAGGACCAGTGCCAGCATTGCCACGCCATGATGTTGCGTGGCGTTACTTGGCCGCCGGAATGGACATAAGGCGCTCGTCGATGATCTCGAAGGCCTCCTCACTGACGCTGAACTCCCCGCGAAAAGGGTAATCCATCGCGGCGATCAGGAAAACGTGCAGACCGATGAGCGAGGCCAGGCATCCTTGATGGTGTAGCGCACCTACCCCTTCATCAGCCCCTTGAGTTCGTGCGAGTGCGGCGCTGTATCCGGCTGATGTCCATGCAGCAGGCAGAGATGGCCGAGGCCTCCTGGGAGACGGTGGCCTCCACCGAGCTGAAGCTCTCCCCCGTCGCCACGGCGATGAGGCCGATCGTCAGACCATAAAACACACCGAAAGCGGAGAGGAAAAAGCTCACCAAGCCATGGCTCTCATCGTTGTCCTTCAGCAGGCGGTGCATGTAAGGCCTCGTCACCAGCAGAACGAGGATGGAGAACCCGGTGAAAAACGCCAGGGTGATGAGGCAAAAGAGCCAGTTGGGAATAACTTAAATCCAGAACATGCTCCTAGGCGGGCCGGGGTTTACCGGAGTCCTGCCACAGCGCCATCGCCAAATTGGCTCTCTTCCCGCATGCTCCGCCCTTGCAGCCTCCGCCGCATTCGGCACTGTGGCCGCCCTCATGGCAAAAAAGACTCCTTCCACTGGCATTTGTTATCTCGTCGGCGCGGGTCCGGGCGATCCCGGGCTGCTCACGATTAAAGGGAAGGAGTGCATCGCCGCAGCGGACGTGCTCGTTTACGACTACCTCGTGAACATCGATATCCTCCGCCATGGAAAGCCCAATGTGGAGCGCATCTACGTGGGCAAAAAAGCCGGCGATCACACCCTCCCTCAGGAGGAAATCAACAAACTCATCGTCAAGCTCACCCGCGAGGGCAAGACCGTCACCCGCCTCAAAGGCGGTGATCCCGTGCTCTTCGGCCGTGGCGCCGAGGAGGCAGCCGAGCTGGCTGAAGCGGGCGTGCGCTTTGAAATCGTCCCTGGCATCACCTCCGCCATCGCCGGGCCTGCCTATGCCGGCATTCCCATCACCCATCGCTCCCACGCCTCCCAGTTGACCATCTTCACTGGTCACGAGGACCCCACCAAGAGTGAAACCTCCCTCAACTACGCCAAACTCGCCCAGGCAGAAGGCACCAAGGTCTTCCTCATGGGCGTCGAGCGCATGGAAGAGATCACCGGCGAACTCATCAAGCACGGTGCCAAGGCCGAAACCCCCATGGCCCTCGTCCGCTGGGCCACCACCGGCCGCCAGCAGACCCTCACCGCCACGCTCGGCACCATGGCACAGAAGGTCAAGGAAACCGGTTTCAAGGCACCCGCCGTCGCTGTCGTCGGCGATGTCGTCACCGAGCGTGACAACATCAACTGGTTCGAAAACCGCCCGCTCTTTGGCAAGCGCATCGTCGTCACCCGCACCCGACAGCAGGCCGGCGTGCTTAGCCGCCAGCTCGCCGATCTCGGCGCGGATGTCATCGAGCTGCCCACCATCCGCATTGAGGAGCCGAACGACCTGCTCAGCTTTGGCGAGCTCGTCCAGGACTGCCACAAATACGACTGGATCGTCTTCACCAGCCCGAACGGCGTCGATGCCTTCTTCACCATGTTCGACAAGCTCTACAACGATGCCCGCAGCATCGGCGGTGCCCGCATCGCCTGCATCGGACCCGGCACCGCCGAAAAGATCAAAGCACGCCATCTCGCCGTCGATCTTATGCCGGAGAAAGATTTCGTCGCCGAAGGCCTTGTCAAAGCCTTCAAAGACCACCACGACATCGAAAACCAGACCATCCTTTGGGTCAAAGCCGAGGAGACGCGTGAAGTCATCGCCAATGGACTCACCGGCCTGCGAGCCATCGTCGATGAAGCCGTCGCCTACCGCACCGTCGCCGAGCGTGAGGACAATCTCGAAGCCCTCGCCCGCCTCAAGAACGAAGGTGCTGACATGATCACCTTCACCAGCGCCGCCACCGTCGATCACTTCCTTGAGCTTGGCGTGGCGCTCCCCGAAAACTGCCAAATCGCCAGCATCGGCCCCGTCACCAGCAAAGCGCTCCAAAAGCACAAGCTACCCATCGCCGTCGAAGCCAAGTCCTACACCATCCCCGGCCTCGTCGAAGCCATCCGCAAGCACTTCGCCAAGTAAGCCCCACGGTTCGCTGAGCATCAGGGGGCAGAAGAATGGCTTGATTCTTTTGTCCCCATTCTCCTGTCGAAGCGGGTCTCCGGCCTTCCGGTTCCTTCCTCCCTTCATCAGGCCTCAAAAAGCACGAACATCACCGCTTGGAGTGGGTTCGGATCGTAGATCACCTCCGCGTTCATGGGAGACTTTCCTGCGATTCCAGATGAGATCACTTCCCGATGCACCAGAGGCTCTGGTAGCTGCGGATGAAGAGATGGCCGTCACTCACGGCGATGGAGGCGATGATTTTTTCACCGAGCGTGTTGGTGGCGAGCATCTCATACTTCGGGGCGGCTTTGAAGACGAAGCAGTCGCCGCCTTGGTTGGCCGCGTAGAGCTTTCCATCGGCGCTGAGCACGAGGGAGGACCAGTTTTGGCCGGCGGGGCCGGGGCCTTTGACGCGTTCGTTGAAGACGAGTTTGCCCGTCTGGATGTCACGGCATTCGAGGATGCCGCCATCGGTGAGGATGTAGTGATGGCCTTGATACACGACGCCGCTGCCAATGCGCTGCTGAACCTTAGGCTCATACCACAGGCGGTTTTTCTCTGTCACATCGCCGCTGCCGCCGGGCTTGATCGCCATCGCCGAGCCGCCATAACCGCACATGGCAATCATGAGGCCATCGGCAAACACGGGCGAGTTGTACACCAGCTTCGTGAGGCCGCCGCAGGTCCACCGTTCCTTGCCATTCATCGGGTCAAAGGCGCAGGCACGGCCAGGGTAGGACATCAGCAGCTCCTCATGATCACCGATCTTCCGCAGCAACGGGTCACTCCAGGAACCAAGCCAGTTTTTATTGCCCGACACACCGGAATCACCGCCGGGCTCGTGGTGTTCCCAAAGCGTTTTGCCGGTCTTTTTATCGAAAGCATACAAAACGGTCTTCGCGCCGGGACCAAAGTTCAGGAAGACGCGATCCTCCGCGATGACGGGCGAGGTGCCATTCCCCCAAATGTGATGCTGCTTGCCCAGATCCGTGCGCTTCCACAGCTCTTTGCCATTCATGTCGTAGCAAAAAACACCGGCGGAGGCATGAAACACGATCACCCGCTCGCCATCGGTAGCCGGTGAAGCGGCGCAGTAAGGGTTCGTGGCATGGGTGAGCTCCTTCTCGCGGTAGATTGTGCCCGAGTCCCAGAGCTGCTTGCCAGTTTTCTTGTCAAAGCACAGCAGCAGGCGCTTCCCTTCCTTCTCGATGGCCTGGGTGAGGAAGAGCCTCTCGCCCCAGATCACCGGCGTGGAATTGCCCCGATCCGGCAGCTTCACCTTCCAGGCCACGTTTTCCGCAGCGCTCCACGTTTCTGGCAGGTTCGATTCGGTGCAGGTGCCATCGCCCTTCGCCCCGCGCCACATGGGCCAGTGATCCGCAAAAACGGCCAGGGTGAAGCCGAGCAGGGCGGTGAGAGTCAGGATCGTCTTCATGGTGAGGGAGCCAGAACGAGCCGCGCCGCGCTGGAATGTCATTTCACGCTCAAAAGGCTCGTCGAAGCCGAAGAAATCGCCTGCGCATTCATCGGCCACGCGCATGATGCAGCACCTCCGAATGTCCGAAGCGCCCCACGCCCGTCCCACCGCCAACGGCAAGCCGCCGTGGGAGGCCAAGCGCCCACCACGCGGCCGCGGCCTGCTGCGCCGCCTCATTACCTTGCTCATCGTGGCCGGATTGATCGCCCTCGTCGTGCAGGCCATGCGCCCACGGCCCGTCGAGGTGGAGGTAGGTGTGGTCAAACCGGGGCCGCTGACCGTTTTCGTGAGCGAGGAAGGTAAGACGCGCATTCGCAATCGCTACATCGTCGCCGCACCGGTGGGCGGCAGCATGCAGCGGGTGAGTTTGAAGCCCGGTGATGCCGTGAAAGCAGGTGAAACCATTCTCACCCGCATCGAGCCAGGCATGGCACCGCTGCTCGATACCCGCAGCAAAGCGCAGGCCCAGGCTCGCGTGGATGCCGCCACGGCCAGCCGCAGCCGGGCGCAGGAAGCTCTCGAAATGGCCCGCACCGGCCTCAAATACGCCCAAGCGAATTGGGACCGCATCAAGACCAACACGGACAAAGGCACCATCAGCGAGACGGACCGCGATACCTTTGAGCGAGAGGCGGAAATGAAAGCCCGTGAAGTCCGCGCCTCCGAATTCGCCCTGCAAGTGGCGGACTTCGAACTCGTCCAAACCAAGGCCGCCCTACTCCAACTCGAAAAGCCCTTCGAAAGCGGTGCCGTGATCGAATTGAAAGCGCCCGTCACGGGCCTCATCCTCCGCGTCCAGCAGGAGAGCGCCACCATCATCGCCCCAGGTGCTGCCATTCTCGAAATCGGAGATCCGACGGATCTCGAAATCGAAGCCGAGATCCTCTCCCGCGATGCCGTGAATATCCAACTCAATGCCGAAGTGACCATCGAGCAATGGGGTGGAGCCCCCGCGCCTGGCCGTGTGCGCCGCATCGAGCCTGCCGCCTTCACCAAAGTCTCCGCCCTCGGCGTCGAGGAACAGCGCGTGCTCGTGCTCAGCGACTTCAAAGAGCAAACGCCCGCCCTCAAAGCGCTCGGGGATCGTTACCGCGTCGAGGTCCGCGTGGCCGTGTGGAAAAGCGATGAGACGCTGCTCGTGCCTGCGGGTGCTCTTTTCCGCGTCGGCAGTGAGTGGAAGGCCTTTCTCTTCCATGCAGGCAAGGCCAAGACCGTCACCGTCGAGGCTGGCCGCACCGATGGAAAACTCACGCAGGTGCTCAGGGGTCTCGAATCCGGCGATGAGGTTCTTCTCCATCCACCGGATAGCGTCGCAGATGGCAGCGAAGTAGTGAAACGGTAGGCTGGAACCCCACGCGGCAGCTTTTCCTCTCGACACAACGCGGCCCGGCGTGGACGATTCCCACCTCATGCGCCTCTCACTCCGCACGCTCCTCCCCCTCGCCGCCATCCTGCTTTCGGCATCCTTTGCCATCGCCCAAACGGCCGATGGCACCGATAAACCTGATGCTGAGGCCGCCAGCGCGGCCAAAGAGGCGCTGCAAAAGCTCTTCGCCCCGTCGAACTCCGCCGAACAACTCGCCGAGCTCGCCAAAGAGGCCAACAAGCTCGGCATCCCTCGCCAGCAAATCATCGAGGCGAGACTCGTCTGGGGCCTGCGGAATCAAGACACGGCGTATTTGGCGAAACTCCTGCCCGAGGTGGAAGTGCTCGCGGCGAACTTTGATCCCGCTCAAGCCGCCGCGATGCCAAACGCCGAAGCCGTCCAGTCCTTTGCCTCCTACATCCGGGCGTTGAAGGCGCAGGACGACAAGGATGCCGAGGGTTTCAAAAAGCACATTTTGGAGGCCATTTGGCTCCAGCCCGGCCAGGCCACTGTCTTCATCCAAGCCATTGAAACCATACGCCGCGCCGAAATGATGGCCGCCCTCACCGTCGATATGAAGCTGCCCATCACGGATTCCATGGGCGAAGCCACCACGCTCGGTGATGTCGTCGCCGGTAAAAAAGCCATCCTCATCGACTTCTGGGCCTCCTGGTGCGGCCCCTGCATGCAGCTCATGCCCTCGCTCAAGAAGAAGGGCGAATCGCTTCCCGCCCATGGCATCGTCGTGGCCGCGATGAACAAGGACGATGAAAACGCCCTCGGCATCGCTGAACGGATCCGCAAGGAGCAGGACATGAAAATCCCCTGGCTCATCGAGCCCGCCGAGCGGCCCTTCACCAAGCTCTTCGAGATCGATAGCATCCCCCGCATGATCCTCATCAGCCCCGAAGGCAAAGTCCTCTTCAACGGCCACCCCGAAGACCCCGCTCTCTGGGCCGCCCTGAAGAAGGTCGATGCCAGCATCGAAGAGGCCCATTGAGACGGCCTCCCGGCACTCGAAACTCGGAACTTCTACCACCTTCCGGAAAGCCTCGGCTCCTCCGGTCGTATGTTTGCGGCCCCAGACGCACCAAAAGGGTTGCCTAGAAATTGGCTCCCGCTAAACTGCACCGCTTTACCCGTCACCGGGCACCCAACCACCGACACTCGACCCCGACAATGCCTCCCGCCTTCCTGCTCCAAAATGGACTCATCCTCTCCATCGCCCTCGCTGCGGTGGGCCTCGTTGTGGCCCTGATCCTCATCCGCCAAATCCTCGCCTCCTCGCCGGGGAATGCCAAAATGCAGGAAATCGGCGGTGCCGTGCAGGCCGGTGCCAAAGCCTACCTCAACCGCCAGATCGTGGCCATCGTGCCCATCGCTCTCGTCATCCTCGCGGCCATTTGGTATCTGCGGGATGCCGTGACCGCCGTCGGATTCATCGTCGGGGCCGTCTGCTCCCTCGCCGCCGGTTACATCGGCATGATGATCGCCGTGCGTGCCAACGTCCGCACCGCTCAGGC
>Ga0114981_10000512_pt1 | contig 25215 bp, 22 predicted proteins | sample S_140806_MF_Meta_FD_87028 | JGI IMG/M metagenome (GOLD analysis project Ga0114981, IMG submission 87028) | Freshwater microbial communities from Lake Simoncouche, Canada to study carbon cycling - S_140806_MF_MetaG | ecosystem: Environmental > Aquatic > Freshwater > Lake | place: Lake...
CCAGCTGCAGCGCCAGTTCCGGGCCGCCCGAGGCCACGATCCGGCCGCCGGCCAGCACATGCACACGGTCCGGTTTGATGTAGTCGAGCAGCCGCTGATAGTGGGTGATCACCAGCATGGCCCGGTCGGGACTGCGCAGGGCGTTGACGCCTTCCGACACGATGCGCAGGGCGTCGATGTCGAGGCCGGAATCCGTCTCGTCGAGGATCAGCAGCGACGGCTCCAGCAGGGCCATCTGCAGGATCTCCATCCGCTTCTTCTCGCCGCCCGAAAAGCCGACGTTCAGCGGCCGCTTCAGCATGTCGAAATCCATCTTCAGCGCCGCCGACGCCGCCTTGACCAGCTTCAGGAAGGCGGGGGCCGAGACCTCCTCCTCGCCGCGCGCGCGCTTCTGGGCGTTCAGCGCCGTCCGGACGAAAGTCAGAGCGGGGACACCGGGAATCTCGATCGGATACTGGAACGACAGGAAGACGCCCTTGGCCGCTCGCTCGGCGGGTTCCAGACCCAGCAGGTCCTCGCCCTTCCACGAAACGCCGCCCTCGGTCGCCTCATAGCCGGGCCGCCCGGCCACGGCATAGCCCAGCGTCGACTTCCCGGCCCCGTTCGGCCCCATGATGGCGTGCACCTCGCCCGCCGGAACGTCGAGCGTCAGCCCCTTGAGGATCGGCTTGTCGCCGACGGAGACGTGGAAGTTGGAGATGGAGAGCACGTCAGAGCCTCGTCGGGGGAAAAACAGGGAATTGGTCGCAGGCGGTCATTGCAGGACCTCCGGCCGCTCGACCGCCGCCAGGCGATTGGCAGATTTGGCGGGCCGCGGACGCGCCGGCACCAGGGCGTTCAGGTTCATAGCTACGCTGATGCGCTCTCCCGAGCCGGTATAGGTCGACACCCCGTGCTTCAGCCATGAGGGGAAGAGCACCAGGTCCCCGACGGCCGAGTTGATGGTCAGGGCACCATTGTACTGGGCCCCCGAGGCGTCGGTCAGGCGGAAGCTCTCATGCCTCATACTGGGAAGCGGATGGCGAGGGTCCTCGAAATGCAGCCGCCCACCCACGTCCTCGCCCGGCGTCTCCTGACCTAGGTCTACATAGAAGACTGCAGCCCACAGCGACCCGGGATGGACATGGACCGAGTTCGACGCACCGTGGCCGGAGATATTGGCCCACATCTGGACCGTCCAGTCATAGTCATCCGGCGAGCCGTCGGAGAAGGCTGAGGAATTCTTGGCCAGGCCGATGGCCAGATTGGCCAGGTTCCTTGCAGGCTGGCCGGCCCAGTCGGTCATGTCATAGGTCGAATGCCAACCGCCGACATTGGTCTGGATCACACCCGGGTGAGTGTCGCGACGGTCGCGGACGATCGCTGCGATCTCCCGCGCCAAGGCTTCAGAACCCTCGAACTTCCCGACCACCAAAGGCGTCGAGAACATGTGGTTCACCTTGACCTTCATGTCGATGTTCAACGTGGGTGGGGTCGTCATCCGACGCTTCCTTCAAGTGAGATCGCCACCAGCTTCTGCGCTTCCACCGCGAACTCCATCGGCAGCTTCTGCATCACGTCGCGGACGAAGCCGTTGACCAGCAGGGCCACCGCCTCCTCCTGCGACAACCCGCGCTGCTGGGCGTAGAACAGCTGGTCGTCGCTAAGCCGCGTCGTCGTCGCCTCATGTTCCAGCTGGGCCGAGCCGTTGCGGGCCTCGATATAGGGCACGGTATGGGAGCCGCACTCCTTGCCGATCAGCAGACTGTCGCACTGGGTGAAGTTCCGCACCCCGGTCGCCTTCGGATGCACCGACACCAGGCCGCGGTAGGTCGAGTCCGACTTTCCGGCCGAGACCGCCTTGGCGATGATCCGGCTCTTCGAGTTCTTGCCCAGATGGATCATCTTGGTGCCGGTGTCGGCCTGCTGATGTCCGTTGGTGATGGCGATGGAATAGAATTCGCCCGAGCTTTCTTCACCGCGCAGGACGCACGACGGGTATTTCCACGTCACGGCCGAACCGGTCTCGACCTGGGTCCACGACACCTTCGACCGGTCGCCCCGGCAGTCGGCGCGCTTGGTGACGAAATTGTAGATGCCGCCCTTGCCCTCGGCGTCGCCGGGGTACCAGTTCTGCACCGTCGAATATTTGATCTCGGCGTCGTCCAGCGCCACCAGCTCGACCACCGCCGCATGCAGCTGGTTCTCGTCGCGCATGGGGGCGGTGCAGCCCTCCAGATAGGAGCAGTAGCTGCCCTTGTCGGCGATGATCAGGGTCCGCTCGAACTGGCCGGTGTTCGATGCATTGATGCGGAAATAGGTCGACAGCTCCATCGGGCATTTCACGCCCGGCGGGATGTAGACGAACGATCCGTCCGAAAAGACCGCACTGTTCAGGGCCGCGAAATAGTTGTCCGAGACCGGCACCACCGAGCCCAGATATTTGCGCACCAACTCAGGATGCTCGCGCAAGGCCTCGGAAATCGGCATGAAAATCACACCCACCTTCGCCAGCTCGGCCTTGAAGGTGGTGACCACGCTGACACTGTCGAACACCGCGTCCACGGCATAGCGCGCCGCGCCCTCGACACCCGCCAGCACCTCCTGCTCCTTCAGCGGGATGCCCAGCTTCTTGTAGATCTCGAGGATTTCCGGATCGACCTCGTCCAGCGACTTCGGCCCGTCCTTTTTCTTGGGCGCCGCATAGTAGAACAGGTCCTGATAGTCGACCGGCGTGTATCTCACCGACGCCCAGGTCGGCTCCTCCATCGCCAGCCAGCGCTCATAGGCGGCCAGCCGCCACTCCAGCATCCACGCCGGCTCGCCCTTCTTCTCGGAGATGAAGCGGACGATGTCGGCGCTCAGCCCCTTGGGGGCGTGTTCCGTCTCGATGTCCGAGGTGAAGCCGTGCTCGTACTTCTCCAGCGCGGCGACGGCGTCGATGGTTTCCTTGACGGCGGCCATCAGGCGTCGACTTTCTGGCGCTCGGCGGTGCGGGCGCGATGTTTGGCATAGGCCTCGACCCAGGCCGCGGCGAACCGCTCCCAGTCCTCACGCGTCGTGCCCCAGCCGCCCGAGACGCGCACCCCGCCGGTGGCCAGATGGTCCAGGCCCATGGCCATGATGGTCTTGGACGGCTTGGTCTTGCCCGAGGAACAGGCGCTGCCGGCTGAAACCATGACGCCCTGCAGGTCCAGGGTGATCAGCTGCTGCGGGCTGTCCCAGCCCTCGACGGCCATGAACAGGGTATTGGGCAGGCGCTCGGCGGCCCCGCCGATGATGATCGCCCCGGCGGTCGTGACGGCCTCCGCGGCCGCGTCGCGCCAGGCCGCATGGGCCATGGCCTCGGACAGGTCACGCGCCGCGCAGTCGGCCGAGACACCGAAGCCGGCGATGCCGGGCACATTCTCCGTGCCCGCGCGCAGCCCCCGCTCCTGCCCCGCGCCATGCAGGGTCCGGATGATCGGCGCGCCGTCCTTCGAGATCAGGGCCCCGACGCCCTGCGGTCCGCCCAGCTTGTGCGCCGACAGGGTCAGGGTGTCGGCACCCAGCGCCCGCATGTCGACGGGGATCTTGCCCGCCGTCTGGATGGCGTCGACGTGCAGCCAGCCGCACGCCACCTGCACCAGAGCCGCCGCCTCGGCGATCGGCTGGATCACGCCGCTCTCATTGTTGGCATGGTGGATGGCTACCAGCGCGCGACCGCCCGGCCGCGCCAACGCCTCGGCCAGCCACGCCAGATCAACCACGCCGTTCATGTCGACCGGCAGGACCTCGACCGGCACGCCACTCACGTTCGCCGCCTCGGCCACGCAGGGATGTTCGGTGGCGCTGACGATCAGCCGCTCACAACCGGCCGCGATGGCGCTGGCCACGGCCTGGGCGTTCGATTCCGTCCCGCCACTGGAGAAGACCACAGCGGTCGGATCAGCCCCGACCAGATCGGCGACCCGCGCCCGGGCCGTCTCGACCCGCGCCCGTGCCCGCCGCCCGGCTGCGTGCACCGCATTGGGATTGCCGCCGTCGGCCAGGGCCTCGGCCATCGCCGCCTGAACCTCAGGCCGGACCAGACCCGAGGCATTGTAGTCCAGATAAACGCCGCTCACGCCGCCACTCCGATGCCGGTTCTGGCGTCCGAGACACCGGTCCGCCGCCGCGCCCCGGTGCGGTTCATCACAACATCTTCCAGCGACACCCCGGCCAGATAGCGGTGGATCTCGTCGCCGAGGTCCTCCCACAGATTGTGAGTGATGCAGCGCTCGCCGGCCATCATACAGCCCTTGGGCGAGGAATGGCCTATGCAGCGGGTGGCGCGGATGGGCTCGTCGACGGCCAGCACAATCTCGGCCACCACGGTCTCATGGGCCCCCTTGGCCAGCCGGTAGCCACCCCCGGGTCCGCGCACGCTCTGCACCAGCCCGCTCTTTCGCAGGCGGGCGAACAGCTGTTCCAGATAGCTCAGGGAAATCTCCTGACGCGTCGCAATTTCGGCCAGCGACACGGCCCGGGCACCGCCCTCGCCCTGCCCGTTGCGGGCCAGATCGGCCATCGCCATCACGGCGTATCGTCCCTTGGTCGACAGGCGCATCGTCCACCTTCAAAAATCGCGCGCTTTTCAGGGGTCCTGTGCTAGAACCCGCGCCTTCACAAAGGCGTCGACGCGCATGGGGGACTTAGAAAGTCCTACCCCTGCAGTCAAGTATTACGCCGTTGCGAAACGACAGTTGAACACGGAAATCCGTCGCCCATGCCCGAAGTCATCCTGCCCGGCGCCTCTGGCCGTATCGAAGGCCGCTATTCGCCGGGCAAACGCCCGAACGCACCGATCGCCCTGATCCTGCATCCGCACCCCAAGGCGGCCGGGCATATGAACAACCCGGTCACGGTGACCCTGTACCAGCTGTTCCAGAAGCGTGGCTTCGCGACACTGCGTTACAACAGCCGCGGCGTCGGCAAGTCGCAGGGCGAGTTCGATTCGGGCATCGGCGAGCTGGCCGACGCAGCCACCGCCCTCGACTGGCTCCAGTCCAACAATCCCGGTGCCTCCCAGACCTGGGTCGCCGGTTATCAGTTCGGCGCCTATATCGGGATGCAGCTGCTGATGCGCCGCCCCGAAACGGACGGCTTCATCTCGGTCTCGCCGCCCTCGAACATGTACGACTTCAGCTTCCTGGCCCCCTGCCCGGCCTCGGGCCTCTTCCTGCACGGCACCAACGACACCGTCGTCCCGCCGGTCGAGGTCGAGCGCGTGGTCAACAAGCTGCGCACCCAGAAGGGCATCATCATCGACTATGAGCTGGAAGAGGGCGCGACCCATTTCTGGCAGGACCACATCGGTGCCGTGGACACCCGGGTCGGGGCCTATCTGGACAAGCGGCTGACGGAAAAGCCCGCCTGACGCCGGCCTAGTACAGCAGGTAAGGCCGCCGCAGCTCCACCCACGACGCTTCGTCCGGCCCCGCCAGCACCTCCAGATCGGCCGGCGTCGCGGCCGGATCATCGACCCATTCCCGCAAGCCCGGGCCGCCGTTGATCACATCGATGGCCAGCTTGTCGAAGACGTATTCGTAAGGGAAGTCCCGCCACAGGGCGTAGTCTGGATACAGCCGCCGGATCGCCTTGAACCCCAGCGCCTGCAGCCGCCACGGCTGGAACGCCCCATGGTCATAGGCCGGGTCGTCGACATGGATCTGCACGCCGTTGCACAGCTGGTGAACGTGCTTGTGGAAGGTCGGCTCGAACCAGCAGTCGCGCAGGACGCAGCCCTCCAGCCACTGCGGCGCGAAGGCCTGCATCTCCGCGATCACCGCCCGGGCGTCGATATCCGGTGCCCCGAACAGCTCCAGCGGTCGCGTCGTGCCCCGGCCCTCCGACAGGGTCGTGCCCTCCAGCATGACCGTGCCGGCATAGGCGCGAGCCATGCTCAGGTTCGCGGCATTGGGGCTGGGGTTGATCCAGCTGCGCTCGCCGATCGGCCAGCCGAAGCCCGGAGCCGCATCCGGCGCCCAGCCGTCCATCTCGATGACGCGGTATTCCACATCCAGTTTGAAGTGGTCGATGAACCAGCGGCCCATCTCGCCCAGGGTCATGCCGTGCCGCATCGGCATCGGCCCGGCCCCGACGAAACTCTCCCAGCCCGGCAGCAGGGTCGTCCCCTCGACCGGCCGCCCGGCGGGGTTGGGCCGGTCCAGCACCCAAACCGCCTTGCCGTGCTTCGCCGACTCTTCCAGCACATAGAGCAGGGTCGTCACGAAGGTGTAGATGCGGCAGCCCAGATCCTGCATGTCGACCAGCAGGACATCGAACGTCCCCATCGCCTGGCTGGTTGGCCGCCGCACCTCACCGTACAGGCTGAAGACCGGAATGCCGTGCCGCGGATCGGTGAAGTCCGGGCTCTCCATCATATTGTCCTGCAGGTCCCCCCGCATACCGTGCTGCGGCCCGAACGCCGCCGTGACGTTCAGGTCGGGACAGGCCATCAGGGCGTCGAGCGAATGCGTCAGGTCCGCCGTCACCGAAGCGGGGTGGCCCAGCAGGGCGACGCGCCGACCGTTCAGATCGGCCCTCAGCGCGGACTCGGTCAGCAGGCGGTCGATGCCGAATTTCATGGCAGGTCCAGAATAAAGGAGTCGGGGTGATGGAAGTCAGGTCGGGCGGACGGATGGGCCAGAGCCCAGTAACTCATCTCGCCGTCGACGGTCTCTATCACCGCTGAAAGGCCAAGCCGACGTGCGCCATGCGGCAGTTCGATCCGCGCTTCGAGTGCAACCATGTCGAACGCCCCGTCGAGTCCTTCCACGGTCGCGACCTCCTCTGCCGTTCGCATCCCGGCGCGAGGACCATCAAAGCGATAGGATGCCCAACGGCTCGATGGCGAGAGGTTGTATTCGACATAACCGTCTTCGGTGGCCACGAAGACTTCGAAACAGGTGTGCCGCCACAGATCGTCGGCCCGTCCCTGCCTCGCCTCAATGGGCCAGGCGATCCGGTCGATGTCGCCCTCGACCACAAAGCGCAGCCAAAGCAGCAGGCCGTCCCGCTCAACATGAACCTCAACACCCTTCGCGGGCGTGTTGGTCGTGTCGGGATGCGGCTGCAAAATCGCCGTCGGAGCCGGGGCTGTTCGCGCTTCCATGCCCTCGTGCTACACGCCCCTTCCCTCCCAAGCCAAGCCTGATCCCCAAGTCCGAGCCTCATGACCGAGCCCGCCTTCAAGTCCGCTTTCCTGCAAACCCTCCAGGCGCGTGGCTATATCCATCAGATCACCCACCCGGCCGAGCTCGACGCCGCGGCCGCTGCCGGGGTGGTCACCGGCTACATCGGCTTCGACGCCACGGCGCCGTCGCTGCATGTCGGCAGCCTGATCCAGATCATGATGCTGCGCCGGCTCCAGCAGGCCGGCGGCAAGCCGATCGTCCTGATGGGCGGCGGCACCACAAAGGTCGGCGACCCGACCGGCAAGGACGCCTCGCGGCCCCAGCTGACCGACGAAACCATCCAGGCCAACATCGCCTCCATCAAGACGGTGTTCGAGAAATTCCTGACCTTCGGCGACGGCCCGACCGATGCGGTCATGGTCGACAATGACGTCTGGCTTTCGACCTACGGCTATGTCGAATTCCTGCGCGAATACGGCACGCATTTCACCATCAACCGGATGCTGGCCTTCGACTCGGTCAAGCTGCGGCTGGAACGCGAACAGCCGATGACCTTCCTCGAGTTCAACTACATGCTGATGCAGTCGGTGGACTTCCTCGAGCTGAACCGTGCCTGCAACTGCACCCTGCAGATGGGCGGCTCGGACCAGTGGGGCAACATCGTCTCGGGCGTCGACCTTGTCCGCCGCGTCGACCAGAAGGCCGCATTCGGCCTGACCACCCCCCTGCTGACCACTGCTTCGGGCGGCAAGATGGGCAAGACGGCGCAAGGAGCCGTCTGGCTCAACGCCGAACAGCTGAGCCCGTATGACTACTGGCAGTTCTGGCGCAACGCCGACGACGCCGACGTGGGCAGATTCCTGCGACTGTTCACGGACCTGCCGCTGGACGAGGTCGCCCGGCTGGAGTCGCTGGAAGGGGCCGGCATCAATGACGCCAAGAAGACCCTGGCAGACGCCGCGACGACCATGCTGCACGGCGCTGACGCAGCCGCCACAGCCCGAGCCGCTGCGGAGGGGGCCTTCGAGCGTGGCACCCTGTCCGCCGACCTGCCCACCGTCGAACTGCCGCATGACGAAGTGATCGGCGCCATGATCGCCGCCGTGACCACAAGGGCCGGGCTGACCGCCTCCAACGGCGAGGCCCGCCGCCTCGCCCAGGGCGGCGGCCTGCGCCTGAACGACGCGGCCGTCGCCGACGGTGCCCGGTTGATCGAGGCGTCCGACGTCAATGCCGACGGTGTGCTGAAACTGGCCGCCGGCAAGAAGAAGATCGTCCTGATCAAACCCATCCAGTCCTAGAGAGACCTGAAATGCCCGACATTACAGAAGGTTCGAAGGCCCCTGCCTTCGACATGGCGACCGCCGATGGCGGCCGGGTCTCGCTGGATGCCCTGAAAGGCCGCAAGGTCGTGCTCTATTTCTACCCGAAGGCCGATACGCCGGGCTGTACGACCGAAAGCCAGGACTTCTCGGCTCTGGTCGCGGACTTCGACCAGATCGGCACGACCGTCATCGGCGTGTCCCGTGATCCGGTGAAGAAGCTCGACCGTTTCAAGGCCAAACACGATCTCAAGATCGTCCTCGCCTCTGATGAACCGGAGGACGTGACGGAGGCCTTCGGCGTCTGGGTCGAGAAAACGCTTTACGGTCGCGTCTATATGGGCATCGAGCGGGCCACATTCCTGATCGACGGTACGGGCATCGTTCGGCGGGTCTGGCGCAAGGTGTCAGTCAAGAACCATGCGGTGGAAGTCTTGGCGGCCACAAGATCGCTCTGATCACGGAACGATCCGGGCACCGAAAACGCATCAACTGGCGTTCCGTAGATTCGCGAACTCGCCTCTCAAGCGAATATGCGTGGCGAATACCGTTGTTCTTCGTGTTTGAACAGTTCAAGATGGTTAACAAGTTGTGAACAGACTTGTCCCGGGACTGCAGCATGGCGCATAACGCCTCCGTCGTACGTTCTGGGGGCGTTGCGTAATGACCGTACAAGAGCCGACGGTCCGGCCGTCTTTGATCGGAACCTGGTTTCCGACCCGATATCTGTATCTGCGCGATGGCGACTCCGTCCGCGCCTGGGCACTCACACCCGGCAAGCAGGCACTGGGGGCCGTGGCCGCTGTCCTGCTGGGTGGCTGGACCGTCTTGGCCTCGGGCAGCATGATCTTCGACATGGTGGCGCAGAGCCGGGCGGACCGCACCGTCGCCAGCGCTCGCGCCGCCTCTGAGCGGATGAACGCCGACCTGCAGGCCCGGCTGGACAGCGCCGTGGTGCGCATGACCGCCACCACCGGCTCGCTCGACGAAATGGCCCAGATGGTGGAACGCCGCCATGCGGCTCTGACCCAGGTGATGGGCATGTTCCGCGGCGTCGAAGGTGCCGAACAGGCCCTGCGGCCTGCCCCGGCCCTCAATCCCGAACGCTCGTCGCCGGTCCAGCGCATGATCGCCGTGCGGATGGATCAGGAGCGACTGATCGCCCGTGCCGAAACCGAGGCCCAGACCCGCGCAGAACGACTGCGTCTGGCCTTCCGCCTGGCCGGACTGAATCCGGCTGCCTACACGCCTCATGACGCGGCGCTTGGTGGACCGCTGGTCGAGGCCCGCGACCCTCGGGCCCTGGCGGCCGTGCTGGACGTGGATGAGGCTTTCGCCGTGCGCATTCGCCACGCCGCCGACAACCTCTCCGACATGCGGTCCCTGGCCAGCGCGGCTGAGGGGATGCCCTTCCACCGCCCGACCCAGGCTCGCACGACCTCGGGTTTCGGTGTCCGCTTCGACCCGTTCAACGGCCGCCCTGCCCTGCATCAGGGTCAGGACTTCGCCGCGCCGCTCAACACGCCGATCTACGCCCCGGCTCCGGGAACCGTGTCTTTTGTCGGAGTTCGTTCAGGGTATGGCAACACCGTTGAGATAGATCATGGTCGCGGTTTCAAGACGCGCTACGCCCACCTGAATGCCACTGCTGTCCGAGCCGGGCAGCGGATCAAACTCGGTCAGCCTGTCGGCGCCATGGGAACCACCGGACGCTCCACGGGCGTGCATCTGCATTACGAAGTGTGGATGAACGGCCGACCTCAAAACCCCGCCCGCTTCATGAGAGCCGGAGACCAACTTGTTCAACAAGACTAAATCCCCCGCCCCGTCGCCCCAGCCCCGCGCTGACAACGGTTCTTCGATCCCGCCGCTCCCCGACCTGCCCTCGCCGGGCGGTGCGCCGTCTGCCCCGGTGCGCGCCGCAGCGTCCCCGGCACCCAGCGCACGCGGTCTGTCGACCCTGTCTTCGGACCTCCAGTTCGACGGCAGTATCTCGGGCGGCGGCGACCTTCAGATCGACGGCGCGGTCAAGGGCGACGTCCGTGTCGGCCGTCTGATCGTCGGTGAGACCGGTGCGGTCGAGGGCAATGTCTCGGCCGACTATGTCGAGGTCCGCGGCCGCGTCGTCGGCGGTATCTCGGGCAAACAGGTCAAGCTGATCGCCACGGCCTATGTCGACGGCGACATCACCGCTGAACAGATGTCGATCGATATCGGTGCCTATTTCCAGGGCCGCGTCCTGCAGGGCCGCCGTGAGGCTCCGGCTCCCGCACCGGCCCCGCGCCCGGTTGCGCACGAGCCCGCGCCGCAGATCATCGACATGAAGGCCCCCTCCTGATCGTTCAGGAGGTCTAGCGACAAAAGGCCCCGGAGCGATCCGGGGCCTTTTTTCTAGTCGACGGTCGATCCGCGCGTTTCGCCGACCCGCGCCGCCAGCGCGGCCCCCATGAACAGGTCCAGATCGCCGTCCAGCACGCCCTGGGTGTCCGAGGTCTCGACGTTGGTCCGCAGGTCCTTGACCATCTGGTACGGCTGCAGGACGTAGGACCGGATCTGATGGCCCCAGCCGATGTCCGTCTTGGCGTCGGCTACGGCCTGGGCTGCGGCCTCGCGCCGCTGCAGTTCCAGTTCATACAGACGCGCCCGAAGCATCTTCCACGCCTGTTCGCGATTCTGGTGCTGGGACCGGCCCGCCTGACAGGCCACCACGGTATTGGTCGGAATATGCGTCAGGCGGACAGCCGAATCCGTCTTGTTGATGTGCTGACCGCCCGAGCCCGAGGCGCGGTAGGTGTCAGTGCGCACGTCCGACGGATTGATGTCGATCTCGATGGCGTCGTCCACCACCGGCGAGACACCGATCGAGGCGAAGGAAGTGTGCCGCTTGGCTGCCGCGTCATAGGGGCTGATGCGAACCAGCCGGTGCACGCCCGATTCCGACTTCAACCAGCCGTAGGCGTTCGGCCCGGTGATCAGGATAGTGGCCGACTTGATGCCGGCCTGGTCGCCCGATTCCTCGGCCTCCAGCTCGACCTCATAGCCGTGCGCCCGGGCCCAGCGGCTGTACATCCGCAGCAGCATTCCGGCCCAGTCACAGGACTCGGTGCCGCCGGCACCGGAGTTCACCTCAAGATAGGCGTCATTACCGTCAGCCTCGCCGGACAGCAGCGCCTCCAGCTCGGCTCGGCCGGCGCGCTCCTTGATCGCCTTCAGCGAGGCCCGCGCCTCCTCCAGCGTCGCCTCGTCGCCTTCCTCGTCGGCCATGTCGGCGAGCATGACACCCTCCTCCAGACCGGTCTCCATCGCGCGGACGGTGTCAATCTGGGCGGCCAGCCGCGACCGGTCGCGTGAGACAGCCTGGGCCGCCTCGGGATCGTTCCATAGCGTCGGGTCCTCGACCCGTGCATTCAGCTCATCAAGTTTTCGAAGCGCGACATCCCAGTCAAAGACGCCTCCTGAGCAGAGCGATGCTCTGCTCGATGTCGGCCTTCATGGCCTCAACATCCGGTCTCATCGCGAACTCCTGCGATACGAAAGTGAGGCGCGGACATAGGACACGCCGGGGAGGGTGGCTAGTGGCGCGTGGCCGTGATTGCCGCTTTACCGCCGTCGGAAGGGCGACGCTGTCTGCGCGGCCCGACGGGCGTCGGCCAGCCAATCAATACAGTCCGCTCAAATCCTCTGCGGGCTCCTTGCGGGGGACCTGCGGCGTCGCCGGCGGAGCCGCGGGCGCGGTGGTCGGTCCCTGCCCCTCGGCCGCTTCTTCCTCGCGACGAACGATCTCATCGTAGTTCTGAGGCCCGATCGGGATTTCCTCCGTAGGAATCTCCTCGATCCGGCGCTCGGTGCCGGGGCGGAAAGCCTCCTCGATGCCGTTGACCGTGCGGAAGACCGCGTTCCGCGGCCGGACGAACGGCCGGGCCGGACGTTCGCGCAGGGCCACCTGCATGAACTCGGTAAAGACCGGCACCGGTCCGGTCGCGCCGGTCTCGCCCGATCCCAACGGCCGGTTGTCGTCAAAGCCGATGAACACCCCGACCACGATGTCGGACGAAAAGCCGACGAACCAGGCCGAGCGGTATTCATTGGTGGTGCCCGTCTTGCCGCCGACCCAGCGACCGAGCCCGCGCGCGCTGGCCCCGGTGCCGCGCTGGATGACACCTTCCAGCATCGAACTGATCTGATAGGCCGTGATCGGATCGATCACCTGGGTCCCCCGCCCCTCGAGCCGGGGCGATTCCTGCCCGCTGAAGACCCGGCCGCAGTCACGGCAGCGCCGCCGGTCGGCACGGAAGATGGTCTCGCCGTCGCGATCCTGGACCATCTCGATCAGATAGGGATCGACCCTGCGGCCACCGTTGACGAAGGCGGCATAGGCAGCCGTCAGACGATAGGGGGTGGTCTCGCCTGCCCCGAGTGACACCGACAGGTTCGGCTGCAGATTGTCGGCCACGCCCATCCGCCGGGCCAGATCCACAACATTGCGCATCCCCACGTCCTCGGCCAGCCTTACGGTCATGACGTTGCGCGACAGCTCCAGTCCGCGCCGCAGGCTCTGCGGTCCGTAGAATTCGCGGCTGTAATTCTCGGGACTCCACCGTGTGCCGTTGGGCCCGCCGGCGAAGCTGATCGGGGCGTCCAGAACGATCGAGGCCGGTGTGTAGTCGCCCTCCAGAGCCGTTGCGTAGACGAATGGCTTGAAGGCCGAGCCCGGCTGGCGGTTCGCCTGTGTCGCGCGATTGAAGCTGGACAAGGCATAGGAATAGCCCCCGACCATGGCCAGCACCCGCCCGGACTGGGGCTCGATCGCCACGAGGGCACCATTGACGTTGGGCACCTGTTTCAGGGCGTATTGCCCGTTGCGCGCCTCGACAAAGATCAGGTCGCCCCGCCGCAGCGGCCGGTTGGCATTGGCCCAGGCCGCATCGGCGGTAATCAGGGAGCCCGAGCGGTTGTCGCGTGCGGTGCGGATACGGACCGTATTGCCGGAGACGGATTCCACGGCTGCGGCTTCCCAGGCCCGGCGCTCGGGGGGCCTCTGGCCCCGGACGGCGGTCTCGCGCCAGCCCTCGGCGAAATCGGTGCGACCCCACGGCCCGCGCCAGCCGTGCCGCCGGTCATAGTTCTCCAGCCCCCTCATCAGGGCGTCACGGGCCGCCGACTGTAGCGTCGGGTCAAGCGTGGTTCGCAGGTAATAGCCGCCACGGTTGACCTGTTCCTGACCGAAGCGGGCGATGGCCTGACGGCGGGCTTCCTCGACGAAGAAGTCGGCGTCGGCATACTGGGCCCGGCGCGGCGCATCCTGTGCGGCCAGCGGCCGGGCCAGCGCCGCTGCCAGCTGGCCGTCATCGATGAAGCCGTTCTGGTTCATTTCGCCCAGCACCCAGTTGCGGCGGCCCAGGGCGGCCTCCGGGTGGCGTTTGGGGTGATAGTTGTTCGGCCCCTTGGGCAGGGCGGCGAGGAAGGCCGCCTCATCCGGGGTCAGCTGGCTCAGCGACTTGCCGAAATAGTTATAGGCCGCCGCTGCGACACCATAGGAGCGGTAGCCCAGGAAAATCTCGTTGAGATACAGCTCCATGATCTGTTGTTTGGTCAGGGTCGCTTCCAGCCGGTTGGCGAGGATGGCTTCCTTGACCTTGCGGTTGATGCTGCTCTCATTGGTCAGCAGGACGTTCTTGGCCACCTGCTGGGTGATGGTCGACCCGCCTTCCAGCCGTCGCCCGGTGGCGGCGTTGAAGATGTTCTTGAACATGGCCCGGCCCAGGCCGCCCACATCAATGCCGCCGTGGTTGAAGAAATTGCGATCCTCAGCCGCGAGGAAGGCCTGGATCACCGGCAGGGGTATCTGCTCGTAGGGCACATAGATGCGCCGCTCGTCGGAGAATTCGCCGATCAGCGTCCCGTCGCCGGCATAGACGCGCGTCGCCGTCGCGGGCCGGTAGTCGGCCAGCTCGGATGCGTCGGGCAGATCATGAAACAGCCAGGCCGCATAGATGGCCACGATCAGCCCGGCCAGGGCAATCGCCCCCAGCAGGGCCACGCCCGCCATCACGAACCAGCGTTCGGCAATCTTCACCTGATACTCCGAAAGACGGACTCGCAGGATTCGTTTAGCCCGCGTCGGAGGCCCCGGCTAGAGCCGTGACGCGACGGTCCAGCTCCTGCCGCGCGGCGGCCACGACATCGGCGTCCATATCGCCCTGCCCGGATCCTCCCTGGCCGACCATCCAGCGCAGATAGTCATCCGGCGGCTCGGCCCACGGCCGTCCGCGATGTTTGCCGAACGGAATCCGGTCCAGCCGCCGCGGTTCATTGGTCCAGGCCAGCATCTGTTCGACCGTGGCGACCTTCAGCATGTCGATCAGCAGATGCGCCGTCACCCAGGCATCCGGCCCTGCCCGATGCGCCGGATCGGCCAGGGCCGTGTCCAGCCGCAGACCGCGCCAGTACCGCAGCACCTGATTGGAATGCCCCGGCGCCTCGGGCCAAACGTTCTTCGCCGCCCGCACAGTGCAGATCCACGGCAGGCCGCCGTGAGCCGTGTCGGCGATAAACCCCCGCTCGAACCGCGCCGAATGCGCCACCATCACATCGGCGGGCGTCGGCAGAAACATCTCGCGCAGCCGGTATTCATCACAGTGCGGATCGTCCTCGCAGAAATGCTCCGGCGTCAGGTGGTGGATCGCCATGGCGTGAAACGAGATCTCGCCCCGCGGCCGGAACAGCTTCGTCACGGGCGGCAGGGCGACCCAGCCGCCCGCGCCATCGGGCACGACATCGACGATCCCGACCTCAAGGATCTCGGCGGACCGGTCTCCGCCGGAGGTTTCCAGATCGACGACACGCAGACGCATCGAAATCAGATAGCGCTTTCAGGCCCGGCGCGCACCCGGTTCCGCCCGGCAAACGATCAGGGCTGGCCCTGCGATCCACCCACCGAAGCCATCTGCAGCGTGCCCGAGGGCTCGCGGAAATAGCGGTCGATGCCATCCGCCACCGCCCGCATCAGGCGACGGCGCGCGCGGCTGTCATTCAACAGTCGCTCGTCCTCGGGATTGGTGATGAAGCCCATCTCCAGCAGGACAGCGGGCACATCGGGGGCCAGCAGCACGGCCAGGCCGGCGTCGCGGTGGCTGCGGCGCAGCATGGGATGGTCGGCGCCCTCCAGCTCGCCCAGCAGGGTGCGGGCCAGCTGGGCCGACCGGTTCTGGGTGGCGCGCTGGGTCATGTCCAGCAGGATGCGGTCAACCGAGGGGTCGCGCCCCGGCAGGTTCAGGCTTCGGTGCCAGTTTTCGCCGCGCGTGAACTCGCGCACGGCCCGGCCCGCGCCCTGTTCGGACAGGGTGTAGACGCTGGCCCCGCGAGTGGCCGGGTCGGCGCCGGCGTCGGCATGCAGGCTGATGAACAGGTCAGCGTCGGCCTGGCGGGCGATGGCGACGCGACGGTAGAGGGCGACATAGGAATCGCTGTCTCGCGTCAGGCGGACCCGGTAACGGCCGGTGCCTTCCAGCTCACGCTTCAGATCGAGCGCTGCGGCGAGGGTGATGGCGCTCTCACGACTTTCCGCCCCGGTGGCACCCGGATCCCGGCCACCGTGTCCGGCGTCAATGAAAATGAGCGGACGGGTGTTCGGGCGGTCGGCACGACGGGATGAGGTTGACGGGGCTCGGGGCGGACGTGCCGTCGGAGCTCGCCCGACCGCCTTGAGGTCGATCACATAGCGGAAATGGCCAATGCCGTCGCCGGGCGGCAGCAGAAAGCGGCGCTCGATCTCGGCGCTGGTCGCAAGGTCGAGCTCTACCCGCGAAGTCGCGCCGGCGCCGGTGACCCGCCAGCCGCGGACAAGCCCTGTGCCTGTGCCGTTGAGGCTGCGACCGGGTGAAACGCCGGCCAGCGACAACACCACCTGGCCACTATCACCGGGCTGGATCACCTGTCCGCGCGATGTCCGGTCGAGGTCCAGGACGATCCGGGTGTGTTCGGAATCGCCGCCGAGGCGGACGCGCAGCACCTCGCCCACGGCTCCGGAAGCCAGACCGCGACCGGCTGTGAGCAGGACAAAGCAGATGACGACGAAGGCCATCGCCGTCATCGCCCATTCGCGAACGCGCCACTGCGCCAGGTTGATATGTGACCGGCCGTGCATTTTGACGGAGACCCACCTTCTTGGTTGGGTCCATGATGCCGCAACGTCGTCGCCAATCGGTTAAAGCGCATTCGGCTTTTAATTCGCGATGGGCATGCCTATGCTTGTCCTGCTCGCGAACGATCGCGTCCCCTGAACCTTCAGGCTTGGGCGCGCCCTCTTCGCGGCATGACTTTCACTGATCCGAGAGCCGGCCGGTCACCCCTGCCGGTTCGACGACCGGGTTCGGGACGCCCTTCGACGGCGCGTCCGGATCCAGGACCATACTGAACCCCATGGGCCTTATCGCCTGCGCTCCCTTCCGGTTTGAAACAACCGACATCGCCCGCGGCCTTCGCCGCGGCGACGGGATGACGCCTGCGCCTGCCCGCAATCCCATTCGGCGAGCCGCCTTGCCCCTTCGCGGGGATGGCCGGGCGCGCCAGAGAGAATTATCCCATGTCAAAAACCATGTTGATCGATGCGGCGCATCCCGAGGAGACCCGGGTCGCAATCGTCGAGGGCCGTCAGGTCGAGGAATTCGACTTTGAATCCCGTGCGAAGCGCCAGCTTCGCGGCAATATCTATCTTGCCAAGGTCGTTCGCGTAGAGCCCAGCCTGCAGGCGGCTTTCGTGGAGTACGGCGGTAATCGCCACGGCTTCCTCGCCTTCAGCGAAATCCACCCGGACTATTACCAGATCCCGGTCGCCGACCGCGAAGCCATCATGGCCGAAGCGCATTCGGACGACGATGATCACGAAGAGCATGCTCGCGAGGGTGACGACGAATCCGAAGGCGGTATGGCCGAGGAAGAGCGGCTCAAGCGCCGCCTGATGCGCCGCTACAAGATCCAGGACGTCATCAAGCGCCGCCAGGTCATGCTGGTCCAGGTCGTCAAGGACGAGCGCGGCGGCAAGGGCGCGGCCCTGACCACCTGGCTGTCGCTGGCCGGCCGTTACTGCGTCCTGATGCCCAACACCGGCAAGGGCGGCGGCATCTCGCGCAAGATCACCCAGGCCACCGACCGCAAGCGTCTGAAGGCCGCCGCAGCAGCCCTGCATGTGCCCCAGGGTATGGGGCTGATCATCCGCACCGCCGGTGCCAAACGCACCAAGGCCGAGATCAAGCGCGACTACGAATATCTGCTGCGCCTGTGGGAAACGATCCGCGAAACCACGCTGAAGTCGAACGCGCCCTCGGTGATCTATGAGGAGGAAAACCTTGTCCGTCGCGCCGTGCGCGACATGTTCGACAAGGATTTCGACGGCATTCAGGTCGAGGGCGTGGAGGGCTTCAAGGAGGCCCGTGACTTCATGCGCGTGCTTATGCCTGCGCAGTCGAAGAAGGTGCATCTCTACCAGGGGGCCCGGCCGCTGTTCGCGACCAACGGTATCGAGGAGATGCTGACCCAGATCCATCAGCCGGTCGTGCCCCTGCACTCCGGCGGCTATCTGGTGATCAACCAGACCGAGGCGCTGGTCGCCATCGACGTGAACTCGGGTCGCTCCACCAAGGAACGCAACGTCGAGGCCACTGCCACCAAGACCAATATGGAGGCCGCCGTTGAGGCCGCCCGCCAGCTGCGTCTGCGCGACCTCGCCGGCCTGATCGTCATCGACTTCATCGACATGGATGAGTCGAAAAACAACCGCGCCGTCGAAAAGGCCCTGAAGGACGCGCTGGCCAAGGATCGCGCCCGCATCCAGATGGGCCGCATCTCGGGCTTCGGCCTGATGGAAATCAGCCGACAGCGCCGCCGTCTCGGCGTCATCGAGGGTGCTACCGAGGTTTGCCCTCACTGCCAGGGTGCCGGTCGGGTCCGGTCCGCCGAGAGCGCCGCCCTGATGACCCTTCGGGCGGTGGACATCGAGGCCGGCAAGAACGGCGCAGGCTCGATCAATCTGCGCCTCTGTACCGCCGTGGCCCTCTACATCCTGAACCACAAGCGCGACTATCTGCAGCGCATGCTGGTTCAGCGCGGCCTGAACGTCGTCATTCTGATCGACGACAGTCTCGGCCAGGGCGAACATGCCGTCGAGCGAACTGAAACCAACGAGGATTTCGTCCCGCCCGAACGCCCCGAAGCCTTCGTTGATCTGGACGACGATTTCGACGACAGCGCCTTCGCCGATGAGGACGACGAGGGTGAAGAGTTCATCGCCGACGATGACGCCGACGAGGATCGGGAGGATTCGGATGACGACGGGCCGCGCGAGCGGGCCGAACGTGTCGAAGGCGAAGCTAGCCGCGGACGTGGCCGTCGTCGCAGGGGCGGACGTCGTGACAGCGCCGAGAGCTCGACGGATGAGGCCGGGATTACCGCTGCCGCGCCCGCCTTTGCCGCCGGAGACGAGGACGACGACAGCGAGAGCGGCCGCCGCCGCCGCCGGGGACGCCGGGGCGGACGTCGCGTCCGTGAGGAGGGTGGCGAACGCGACGGCTTCACCTGGGTGCGGGGTCGGACGCCTTCGCTGGACGATCCCTACGTCTGGTTCGATCCGATCAATCCGGAGCGGACCGAGGCGGTCGGAGGCGGTCCGGTCGCTGCGCGCCCTGCAGCCGACGCCGATGAGCGTCCCGAGAACGAGGGCGGCGGGGAACGTGGTCCCCGCTCGCGTCGCCGCCGGGGGCGCGGTCGCGGTCGCGACCGTGGCGCGGAACAGGGGCTGACCCAGGAGGCCAAGGTCGAGGCCCGAGCCACCAATGAAGGCATGCCGACGGACGGCTCGCCCGACACGCCGATGGCCGTTGTTGCCGAGGAAACCATCGCGGTTGCACACGTCACCCTCGCCGCGGAACCCAAGCGTCGTCGCGTGCGCCGCAAGGTCGCGACGGGAGACACAGCCGCAGAAGCGATCCCGGACGTCATGCCCGACGAAGCCGAACCGGTCGCCGAACCGGCTGTTCTGGACGTCACGCCGGAAGAAGCCGCGGCCGCAATCGAGGCGCTGCCCGAGCCGATAGCCGCCGCAGTTGCTGATCCAAAGCCGGCCCCGCAGCCCGAAGTCGATGTGGCGGCCCTGATCGCCGAGGACCCGAACCAGATTGTGGCCCCGCCCGAGAAGCCCAAACGCGGATGGTGGCGCCGCTGAAAGGCCGTGATTAGGTTGTGAGGATCGGCGCGGAGGGTGTTTTGGGTATGAGGAGTTCGTTTTGAACTGGTTGTCCCGCAGCGTCTTCCGCGCGACCGGCGCCATTGCCGCCGTCATGGTCGGGCTGGCGGCGGCCTCGCCTGCCTCGGCCCAGAACGCGATCCGGGATACCGAGATCGAGGGCATCATTCACGAATGGTCCGCCCCGGTATTCACCGCCATGGGACTGGAACCGTCCGAGGTCGAGATCCTGCTTATCAACGACAACGACCTGAACGCCTTCGCGACCCGCGGCCGAATCATGGGCGTCAACACCGGCCTGATCCTCAGAACCCGTTCGCCCAATGAACTGCTCGGCGTGATTGCGCATGAGGCGGGCCACATCAAGAACCGCCATACCCTGCGTGACGGGGCCCAGGGAGCCGCCATGCAGCCCATGCTGATGACCATGGCGCTCGGTGCCCTGGCCCTCGCGGCAGGGTCACCGCAGGCCGGCGCAGTCCTGCTCGGCAACAGCCAGTATTTCGGCACCCTCAGCGCCCTGCGCTACATGACCCATCAGGAGGGCGAGGCCGACAATACAGGGGCCCGGGCCCTGGAGAATGCCGGGGAGTCGGGCCGTGGCCTCGTGAACTTCTTCGAGAATTTCCGCTCGCAGGAGGTGTTCTCCGACGCCCGTCGCTTCCCCTATTTCCGCAGCCATCCGCTGTCATCTGACCGGATCGAGAATCTGCGCCGCTTTGTCTCCGAACAGTCCAACTACGATCGTACAGACAGTCCGGAACGGGTCGCCCAGCACGCCCTGATTCTCGCCAAGATCCACGCCTTCATGGACGATCCGATCCAGACCCTTCGCGACTATCCCGAAAGCGATGTGTCCCTGCCCGGCCGCTATGCCCGTTCGATCGCCTGGTATCGCGACGGCCAGACCGAGAAGGCGTTGAACGCGGTTGACACCCTTCTGACCGAACAGCCTGACAATCCGTACTTCTGGGAGTTGCGGGGGCAGATCCTGTTTGAGGAAGGTCGGCCCGCTGAGGCCATCGGCGCACACCGGCGGGCGGTCGAACTGCGGCCGGACGCCCCCCTGCTGCGCATCAATCTGGCCCACGCCCTGATCGAAACCCATGATCCGGCGAACCTGGATCCCGCCATCGCCGAGTTGAAGCGGGCCACGGCGCTGGAGGCTGACAACACCATGGGCTGGCGGTTGTTGAGCCAGGCCTATGCCAGCCAGGGCAAGGAGGGTGAGGCGCGTCTCGCCTCGGCCGAGATGTATTTCGCCGCCGGAGCCGAGGTTCAGGCCACGCAGTTCGCGCTGCGCGCCCGCGACATGCTGGACCCCGGGACCGCGGAATGGACCCGTGCCATGGACATTGTCTTCGCATCGGGCGCAACACAGCAGGACATCGACGACGTCGACCGTCGCAACAGCCGCCGCGACCGCGGCGGCGTCATTCCCGCCAGTTGACCTTGAGAGACTGAATGAACGACGCGCCTGATCCGAGCCCCGTCGCACCTGCCCGGGCCTTGTCGCCGAAATGGCTCAGCCTGACGGCCCTTTCGGTTTCGATCATCGCCTTGTTGCTTGCAGCCCTGCCCTACGCAAACGGGACCGGCGATTTCGGCGCAAGGGTTCGCAGCTATCTGCTGGCCCATCCGGAAGTGCTTGACGAGGTCGTTCGGGCCCGCGACGCGCGGGCCGCGACCGACCGCATGAGCGCGACGAATGCCGCCGCCAGCGCCAATCCGACCAGCCTGGCCGCCGGACCCGGCGAACCCGCCTTCGGCCCCGCGGATGCCAGGGTAACAGTGGTGCAGTTCTTCGACTACCGCTGTCCCTACTGCAAGAATGTGGCACCCGCCTACGTCTCCCTGATGCGCGCGCATCCGGACGTCCGGTTCATTTTCAAGGAATGGCCGATCCTTGATCAGGGAACCAGCGTGACGTCGCAGTATGCGGCGCGGGGTGCGCTCGCGGCCCATGCCCAGGGGCGTTATCTGGTGGTCCATAATGCCCTGATGGCTGAAGCGGCGCTGAGCCCCCAGACGATCGACCGAATTCTGGCTGCCAACGGGGTCGATATGGACCGGGCAAAGCCCGCCCTCCAGTCTCCTGCCATCTCCCGGATCCTTGCGGATGTGCATACGGGAGCCGCCACGCTTGGGCTGGAAGGCACGCCGACCTTCTTCATCAATGGCCGACTGACCGCCGGCAACAACCCGGCCGAGCTTGACCGCGCCATCCGGGCCGCCAAGGCCGGCTAGCCCCCGGATAGTCAGCCGATGGCGCCGACGCAGCCCTCGTCGCCGCCGACCGGAAGTCTCGCATCGGTGAGGGAGAGGGTCCATCCGTGGTGGGTGGCCAGGCCCCGCCGGCGGATGCCAGCGCCGTCACCGGCGTCTCCGCCGGCATCGACGATGACCCGCCGTCCGGTCGGCAGGGCTGCCGGGTCGATACGACCGACGGCCAGCGCCGTCGGGGTCTCACCGCCGAAGCCGTCGAACACGCTCAGCATCGACCATTCACGGCGCAGACCCGTCCACCAGGCGTCGTCCCCGTTGACGGCGAGAACCGCAACCCCGTGCCCTTCGGCAGCCCAGGCCAGGGCGGCCTGGGGATCGCGGACGGCGCGCATGTCAGCCGCTGCGCCGAACCGCAGCCGTGCGCCGTCGAAGGCCCGGGTCGGCTCGACCGGCGACCAGACCTGGACCTTGATGCGGCCCTGACGGGCCAGACCCCAGCCGACGATCTGCCGCCAAAGGGATTCGACGGCCTCATGATTATCGGGACGGGCGCGGGCGAGCATACGCGTCAGGACCGTCTGTTCCCGGTCTGGCCGCAGTTTCACATGCGGGCCGACGGGGGCATCCTTGGCCTGGCCGACGCGGGCCGCGATGGCGAGGCGGCGTTCGAACAGGGCCAGAAGTTCGTCGTCGATCTCATCGATCTCGTGCCGCAGGGCAGCGAGCGCCAGATGTTCGGGCGAGAGATCCTTGGCGGTGGGCCAGACTTGCTGGAGGCCGGGCTTGATACTGGAGTGGGGCAAGGGAAGAGACTTTCGGTTTCGAGACACGGCTGTGGGGTTTTTGCGAGCCGCCGCCCCGTCCCGGGGCGGTCGCCGGCGAGGCCGTCAGGACGAAGTCCCGGACGCCTCAGCCGGCGTATCGAAAGCCGTAGAAATACAGGTCCGCCGCCGCAAAAACGCGGGCGAAGGCAGGCGCAGCGAGGGCTTGCGAGCGGACCATGGGTTCAGAAAACGCACGGATCATGCCGCGTCAAGCCGTTCTGGTGCTCAGCAGGACAAAACGTGTTCGATTACCTTCAGAATCCTGGATGTCGTTGCGCAAAATCGACAAGTCATAGACTTCGGCCGCTCCGACCGGGGCCACGGCGGCCCGGGTGAGATCCCCCGCCGCCGCCACGGCGCGTGCCGCGCCGGCCGTGTCAAAGGCCTCGACGGGCGTGAGCCCGAGCGCGGCCAGCGAGGCCGGACACTGCCGCAGGGCGATCGGATGGCTCTCGGCCGTCCTGACGGTTCGCAAGCTCGCGCCGGCCGGAGCCATCAGGGCCAGACGAATGGGCCGCCAGGCCTCCGAAACAATGTTCAGATCCGCAGCCTCGACAAGGGTCGCCGCCGGCTCTATCCGGCCAATAGAGCTGTTCTCGACCGGGATCAGGGCGCAGCCGACCTCGCCGGACTTCAAGGCCGCGAGGGCAGCCTCAAAGGAGTCATAGGCAACAGCCTCGTCCCAGGGACGCAGCGCCATACAGGCCTCGTGACTGAAGGCACCAGGTGCCCCCTGATAGGCACAACGCCCGCCACCCAGAGCCGCTTCGGCGTCATCACCTGCGGGTTTTCCGACGCCCATCATTTCACGCCGCCTCCGCCTGGGCGCGTCGTCCGGCTTTCAGGCGCTCGGCGACCAGGAAGGCCAGTTCGAGCGCTTGATCCGCATTGAGGCGCGGGTCGCAATGGGTGTGGTAACGGCTGGACAGGTCATCCTCGGTCAGGGCCTGCGCCCCGCCCAGACACTCGGTCACATCCTGCCCGGTCATCTCCAGATGGACCCCGCCGGGATGGACGCCCTCGGCCTCGGCCACATCGATGAACCCCCTCACCTCGCCGAGAATCCGTTCGAAGGGGCGGGTCTTGTAGCCGTTGCCGGCCTTCAGCGTATTGCCGTGCATGGGGTCGATCGACCAGACCACCCGCTTGCCCTCGGCCTTCACCGCCTTCATCAGGCGCGGCAGTCGCTCGCCGACCTTGTCCACGCCGAAGCGACCGATCAGGGTCAGCCGGCCGGGCGTGTTGTCGGGGTTGAGCACATCGATCAGACCCAGCAGGTCCTCGGGCTCCATGGTCGGACCGCATTTCAGGCCGATCGGGTTTCTGATGCCGCGCGCGAATTCGACATGGGCCCCGTCCAGCTGTCGCGTGCGCTCGCCGATCCAGACCATATGGGCGGAGGTGTCGAACCATTCGCCCGTGGCCCCGTCGAGGCGGGTCAGGGCGCTCTCGAGGTTCAGCAGCAGGGCCTCGTGGCTGGTGAAGACCTCGACCCGGCTCAGGTCCGGATGGCTCTCGGGCGTGACCCCGACGGCCTCCATGAAGGCCAGGGCCTCGGTGATCTTGTCCGCCAGTTCGCGGTATTTGTGGCCATAGGCGCTGTCCGCCGCAAACCCCATGGTCCAGCGATGGATGTTGTAGAGGTCGGCATAGCCACCGCCGGCGAAGGCCCGCAACAGGTTCAGCGTCGAGGCCGACTGGTTGTAGGCGCGCAGCAGGCGCTGCGGGTCAGGGACGCGTTCCTCGGCCGTAAAGGGCATGCCGTTGATGATGTCGCCGCGATAGCTGGGCAGTTCGACGCCGTCGATCTGCTCGATCGCGGATGAGCGCGGCTTGGCGAACTGACCGGCGATACGACCGACCTTCACCACCGGCTTGCGACCGGCGAAGGTCAGGACCACCGCCATCTGCAGGATCAGGCGGAAGGTGTCGCGGATGTTGTCGGTCGAGAACTCCTTGAAGCTCTCGGCGCAGTCCCCGCCTTGAAGCAGGAAGGCGTTCCCCGCCTCGACCTCGGCCAATTTGGCCGTCAGCCGTCGGGCCTCTCCGGCAAACACCAGCGGCGGCAGGGCCCGCAATTCGTCCTCGACCCGGGCCAGGGCGGCCATGTCCGGATAGTCCGTCGGCATCTGCACGACGGGCTTTTGTCTCCAGCTGTCGGGGGACCAGCGCATACTCATGGATCCAAGATAGGCCGCCGGGGGTTCCGGGACAATGAACAGAGGTGCCGCATCTGGCGGGTGCCTGGTGGTTGGTGGTTGGTGGTTGGTGGTTAGTGGCTAGTGGTTAGTGGCTGGCCGGCGCCGGGGGTGAGGGGGCCGCCTGCGCCGCCCTTCCGCGGACAGATGAGCAGCAATCACTAACCACTAGCCACTAACCACCAACCACCTCCCATCCATGCGTCTTCGCTCTCCGGCATCGCTGCCGGAAAGGTCGGGGAGGGCGCGGGGCGGCCGGGCCTCGCCCGG
>Ga0114981_10000514_pt1 | contig 25180 bp, 18 predicted proteins | sample S_140806_MF_Meta_FD_87028 | JGI IMG/M metagenome (GOLD analysis project Ga0114981, IMG submission 87028) | Freshwater microbial communities from Lake Simoncouche, Canada to study carbon cycling - S_140806_MF_MetaG | ecosystem: Environmental > Aquatic > Freshwater > Lake | place: Lake...
AATTCATGGCTTCGGAGTCTTTTTAGAACTCCGGGCAACGCGAGTGGTCGCTTCATTGTTCACCTTTCGGCTCGAAAGAGTGCGCTCGTGGGCCGAGTTCACATGCCGTCGCTGCTCAAAGCCACTCCACCATGATTTATCGCCCCATCGCCTTCCTTCGTATCGGTCTCATGCTGCTCGTCAGCACCCTGGCGGCTCATTCCGCTGACAAAGCTCTGCCACGCAGCACGCCGGAGCAGCAGGGCATCTCGTCGGCGGCGGTGCGTGACTTCATCGAGGCAGCGGACAAGCAGATCCACACGCTGCACAGCTTCATGCTCGTGCGTCATGGTCACGTCATCGCGGAGGCGTGGTGGAAGCCGGAGTCGGCGGAGAAACGGCATGTCATGTGGTCGCTGAGCAAGAGCTTCACCTCCACGGCCATCGGCCTCGCGGTCGCGGAGGGGAAGCTGACGCTCGATGATCCGGTGCTGAAGTTTTTCCCCAATGAGGCACCTGCGGAGGCGAGCGAGAACCTCAAGGCCATGCGGGTGAGTGACCTGCTCTCGATGAGCGGCGGGCACGAGGTGGAGCCGAAGTTTGGCTTCGACACCGGCCCGTCGGTGAAGGGTTTCCTCGCGCATCCGGTGACGCAGAAGCCGGGCACGTTTTTCCGCTACAACACGCCCGGCAGCTACATGCTCTCCGCCATCATCACGAAGACCACCGGCCAGACCGTGCTCGATTACCTCAAGCCACGCCTCTTTGAGCCTCTCGGCATCGAAAGTCCCATGTGGGATGCCAGCGCGGAGGGCCACAGCCTTGGCGGATACGGCCTGCACATCCGCACGGAGGACATCGCGAAGTTTGGCCAGCTCTACCTGCAACGCGGCAAGTGGAACGGGCAGCCCTTGCTCTCCGAAACATGGGTCGATGAAGCCACCTCGAAGCACGTGGACAACTCGAAAGCCCCCAGCGGCAAAACCTCCGACTGGCAGCAAGGCTACGGCTTTCAGTTCTGGCGCTGCCAGCACAACTGCTTCCGTGGCGATGGTCGCGACGGCCAAATCTGCCTCGTGATCCCCGAGCACGACGCCGTCATCGCCATCACCGCACAAACCGGCCAGATGCAGAGCGAACTCGACCTCGTGTGGGAGAAACTGCTCCCCGCCTTTGCCAAAGACGCGCTCCCCGCAAACACCGCCGAGCAAGAAAAGCTCCAGCAAGCCGCCGCGAACCTCACCGCGCATCCCGCGCCGCCGAAGAAGGCGAAGTGATGGCTGCGCAGCCATCCTTTTCACCCACCACCCTTTCACGATGAAACGACTCCTCTTCGCCTTTGCCTGTCTTGCCTCCCTTCACGCCGCTGAACCCTACACCGAGAATCCCGGCAAGCAGGGCGATGGTGCCTTTGAGGTCGGGCCAGAATACAAGCTCGATCCCGATTTGACCGATAAAGGCAACGCGAAGGGCAAGACGTTCACGTTTTCGATGAAGCTGGCGGACAGCAAGGTCTTCGATGGCACGGACAAGACGCTGGAGCCGGACAAGAAGAAGGTGAACACGGAGCGCAAGATCACGGTGTATGTGCCTGCGGCTTATAAGGATGGCACAAAGGCTCCGCTGCTGGTTATTCACGATGGCCCGGGCCAGTTGAAGCTCATCAGCCATGCGCTCGACAATCTCACCCTCTCGAAAGACCCACAGCGCAAGCTCCCCGCCTTTGTCTGCATCGCCGTGCAGAATGGCGGCAACGACGGCAAGAACAGCCAGCGCGGCCTGGAGTATGACACGATGTCGGATCGCCTCGCCCGCTTCATTCATGACGAGGTGCTGCCCGCCGTGCTCAGCAATGCCGAGATCCGCGCCGCGTATCCGAAGTTCGCGCTCACGGAGAATCCGTGGGGCCGTGCGGTGATGGGTTGCAGTTCCGGCGGTGCCGCCGCGCTGACGATGGGCTGGTTCCGGCCCGATTGGTTTCGCCGCATCATCGCCTACTCCGGCACCTTCGTGGACCAGCAGGACGATGACGCGCCCGAAGAGTCCAAATATCCGCTTGGCGCGTGGGAGTATCACTCCGGCATGAAATTGATCGAAACGAGTGAGCCGAAGCCGCTGCGCATCTTCACCCACGTCTCCGAAAACGACAACCGCGCCAACGACCCCGAGGAAACCTACCACAACTGGGTCATGGCCGGCATGCGCTCGAACGTCGCCCTCGACCAGAAAGGCTATCACCACCGCTACCTCTTCAGCAAAAAGACCGGCCACTGCGACAAACGCGTCTTCGAGCACACGCTGGCTGACACGCTCGTGTGGCTGTGGCGCGGGTGGGAGGGGTAAAAGTGGATGCTGTTGGGGATCGATGGAGTCCGACCAAATAGGGCTTGGGTTTTGGATTTCCATGTTTCACGATTCCTCATGCGCTCACACACCACGAAAGACAGGATCGAACTGCTCATGCAACGCCTTGGGGCGGCGGTGAGTTCGGAAGGGCGCATTTACTTCACAGGCGGAGTCTCAGCGGTGCTGATGGGGTGGCGGGAGATGACGATTGACGTGGATTTGAAGGCTGAGCCTGAGCCGCAGGGGTTCTTTGAGTGCCTCCTGAGGTTGAAGGACGACTTGGACATCAACATCGAACTCGCATCGCCAGACCAGTTTGTGCCCGCCTTGCCCGGGTGGCAGGATCGCAGCCGGTTCATCGCCCGGCACGGAAAGCTGAGCTTTTATCACTACGACTTCTATGGGCAGGCGCTCGCCAAGGTGGAGCGCGATCATCCGCGAGACCGCCATGACGTGGCCTGCATGATTCGAGATGAATTGGTAAAGCCTGGGCGCTTGCTGGAGCTTTTCACGGACGTGGAGTCTCAATTGATTCGTTATCCGGCGGTCGATGCCGCCTCGCTTCGTGAACGGGTGCTGGAAATCACCCGCGATGGTGTTTAGAATGCCCGCGTGATGACACTCGACGGTTTACCTGGCAATGATTTGATCCAGCAAGGTCTTGAAGACCTTGTGCAGCGTCGTGCCAGCGTGGCGGCGTGTTTGGTGAAGATCGCCAGCCCTCGAATGCGGCGTTGCGGAATGGAGATGATCCTTTCCGATGACGAGGCACTCAACGCGGATCGCGAGTTGTATGCCTTGCTGGGCCGTGAACATGGCAATGAAGCCCACAGCCGCTACAATGCGCTGCTGCGTGAACTGGTGAGCTTTGAACGTGCGCTGGAAGCACGTCATCGCCGAATGACCGCCGCTTGAGGCTTCGATTGCCAATCGAAGCTACAGCTTGTTCGGCACCACCTTTGTCCATGGGCTCCACGCACCGAGGGCGTGCTGCTGGATCTTGCGTTTCCAGATCTTGTTGCCGCAGAAGGCATAGAGCGTGTCTTTGTCCTTGCCGCCGATGGCGACGGCGGTGACGCGTCCGCGATCAGGGACGGTCAAAATCACCTGCGTGGGGCCGTCGTCGGCGCTGATTTGGATGCCGCTCTTCGTGGCGATGAATTGACGGCCTTCCTGCGAGTAGCAGAGGCATTCCGAGCCCGCATCGTCGTCCCAATCTTGGATGTGAAGATGGAAGAAGCGCTCTTTATGGATGAGCGTGCCGTCGTCGGCGATTTGATAGCTGTAGGCCCATTTGGAATGGCCTTCCCCGACGCTGAGGAGCCACTGGTCGGGGCGGAAGGCCATGCCGGTGGCGAATTTGATGCCGGCATCGACCTGCTTCTTCTGGCCTTCTTTGATGAGCCAGACGCTGCCGCCGTTGTTGGGCTTCTTCGCGTCGTTGTCGGTGACGTAGAGGCTGCCGTTCGGATGGGCGAGGATGCTGTGGCCGAGAATGCCGTCCAAAACGATGCTGGACTTGCCCGCCGCGTCGTAGCGCAGGAGCTGGCCGGATTTCTCAGAGATGGTATAAAGCGATCCATCGGCGGCGACGGTCACACAGTGTGCGTTGCCGGTTTTTTCGGCAAAAACGCTGACTTCATCGTTGAGGCCGATGCGATGGATTTTATCGGCGGAGGTATCGGCGAAGAAAACTTCGCCGTTTTGGGCGGTGGAGGCTCCTCGCGTGCTTTTGAAGCCTTCGGCGACGAGTTTCCAGTCTTCGCCGGGGAGGAGGATTTCTTGGGCTCGCGGGGCGCTGGGGCCTGCTTTGACCTTCGCTGGCCAGTCTTTCCAAAGATAAGCCATCGCCTCTTGCCAGTTCTCGCCGTAGCCCGCGACGTGTTTGCCGTCGATGGTGCGGAACTGGTAGTCGTGGCCGGAAAATTTCAGTGCCTTGTCCATTTCCTGATCGACGAGGAACCAGTCGCCCGCCGCGTTTTCCATGTCGTGCGTGGCGGTGGTGAGATAGGAGCGGATCGGGCGTGCCTCGAACTTCCGCACCATTGTGGGAAACTCATGCCCGCCGCGAAACGCCACCCAACTGCCGCTGGCCGCATACACGCGACTGAAGGCCTCGGGCCGATGCCAAGCCGCCGTGAAGGCCGCGATGCCGCCGCTGCTGCCACCGACGATGCAGCGGTCGTTGCCATCGGTGCTCAAATTGAGCTGATACTGCTTCGCGACGAAGGGCAGGATCTCTTCGTCAAAGAAGCGCACGTTGTTGTCGCTGATCCCGTCGTATTCGAAGTCGCGATTGCGTCGGCCCGCGGTGCCTTTTATCGGCGCGGGCACCTCACCGGGCCGCACGAAGACGCCGACGGTCACCGGCATCTGCTTGGTGGCGATGGCGAGTTCGAGGTTCGCCTTCTCACGCGGATTGTAGCCATCGGTCTTCACATAAACGCAGGCCGGTTTACTGGCGTCGTATTGCGCCGGGATGAAGACGGTCACCTCACGCAGGGTGCCGGGGAAGATCTTGCTCTGCGTGAACTGGAAGGTCTCAATGCGGCCGGGTTTGATGTCCTCGGCGAAGGATGAATGGCCGCAAAAGAACGCAGAGATCGCAAGGTAGAAGAAGAGGCGCATGGAAGGTGGTGATGGAGATTACTTGGAGGCGGGGAGGGCGAGTTCCGACTCGGGCACGAGCTTGATTTCCACGTCGGTGCCTTTGAGATGCTTGTCGAAGAAGGCCTGCATGAGCTGGATGACGGCGGGTTTGCCGAAGGAGGGACCACCGTGACCGGCTCCGGGCAGGGTTTGGAGCCAGACGGGGATGTTTTGGGCTTTGAGAGCGGCTTTGAGCTGCACGCTTTGCGCATACGGCACGAGCGTGTCGTGGGTGCCGTGCAGGATGAGGAAGGGCGGATTGTCTTTGCTGACGTAGTGCACGGGGCTCACGGCATCGGCTTTGGGTTTGTCGTCGAGCTGGGTGCCGATGAGGGAGGAGTAGGGATCGCTGGGCGTGTTGAAGGCGAAGATGTTTTTGGCGTTTTTGTCTTCGGCGGCCTGCGGCACGACGGTGGTGAAGTCGGCGGGGCCGTAGATGTCGATCACGGCTTGGACGCGGTCGGATTGATCGAGATGGCCGCCGATGGCTGGGAAGGCTTTTTTGCCGCCAGAAGTGCCGACGAGGGCGGAGAGATGGCCGCCGGCGGAGCCGCCGACCGCACCGAGGTGATCGGGGGCGATGTTGTAGTGCTTCGCATGCGCCCGCAGCCAGCGGATGGCGGCCTGGCAATCCTGAAGCTGCGCGGGGAAGACGGCTTTCTGGCTAAAACGATACTCGATACTGGCGACGGCATAGCCTTTGAGCACGAGTGGGGTCACGGGGCAGGGAAATTTGTTTCCGGCACGCCAGCCGCCGCCGTGGATGTGGACGATGAGGGGGAGCGGTTTTTCGGAAGGTGTCGTGGGCAGGTAGAGGTCGAGCTTTTGCGCTTCATCACCGCCTTCGATGTAGGGGATGTCCTGCTCGATTTTGATGGCCGGGGGCTGTTGGGCGAGGAGGCTGGTGGTGAGAAAGGTGAGGAGGAGAAGGAGCTTCATGGTGTCTAGGCCTAACAGGCAGGTGGGGCGGCTTCTATCGGTGGTGGCGGTGAAGTTTGGCATGGAAGGGCAGGGGAGCGCAGCGTATGAGGGCGGCAATGATGTTCCCCAATCGTGTTTTCGTTTTTCTGGCGAGTTTGCTGCTGCTGCTGGCGGCTGGCTGCTCGTTTTTTCCGCCGCTGGGCTCAAAGAGGATGACGGCGGATCTGGCGGCGCTGCATGGCACGGCTCCCGATCAGTGGGCGGCGCTACCGAAGGTGCCGAAAGGGGCGGCGACGGGCTGGCTGCGTGATTTTGGTAGTTCGCGGCTGGAGTCGATGGTGAATCAGGCGATCACGGCGAATCCAGATTTGCTGGCCGCAGCGGCGCGGGTGCGGCAGGCGAGGGCGCAGGCGGTGCAGGAGGGTGCTTCGCTGTTTCCGCAGGTGTCGGCGGGTTCGCAGGCGAGCCGGGCGCAATCGCCGAGCGATCAGCGGTTTGCGGGGATCAACCAAATTGCGAACCGGTTTAGCTGGACAGTGAATGTGGCGTGGGACGTGGATTTTTGGGGCGTGATCGCGGATGGGCGCCGCGCGGCGGTGGCGAGGGCGATGGCAAGTGACGAGACGTGGCATGCGGCGCGGCTCTCGCTGGCGGCGAACACGGTGCAGACGGTGGTGACGCTGGCGGAGGCGGAGAGCTTGCAGCGGCTGGCGGAGGAGAACATCCGCGTGCGGAAGACGCAGCTCGGCATTTTGGAGCGGCAGATGGATCGTGGCATTGATCCAGAGCGGGCGGCGCTGGATGTGAGCCTGAGCCGGGCGGATCTGGCGCGGGCGGAATCGACGCTGGTGCAGCGCCAACGCACGGCGGATGAGACGCGGCGGACGCTCGAGACGCTGATGGGCGGCTATCCGGCGGGGCGTGAGCAGGGAATGGGCGGGCTGCCCACCCTGCGCGGGGCGGTGCCGGCGGGCTTGCCTTCAGAGATGCTGCTGCGGAGGCCGGATCTGCGAGCGGCGGAGAGGCGTGTGGCGGCGGCGCTGGCGGATGAGAGCAGTGCAAAGAAGGCGCTGCTGCCGAGCTTTCGGCTTACCGGCTCGTTTGGGCGCACGACACAGGAAATTGAGAAGTTGATCCGGCCGGAGACGGCGCTGTGGAATATCGCCTCTCAGGCGGCGCAGACGCTTTTCCAAGGTGGGAGGCTGAAAGCGGGGATCGATCTGGAGCGGGCGCGGTATGATGAGAGCATGCAAACCTACGCGGGCATTGTGCTGACGGCGTTTCGTGAGGTGGAGACGGCGCTGGCGGCGGAGCGGTTTCTCACGGAGCAGGAGGCGGCCTTGCAGCAGGCGGCGGAGCTGGCGGAGCAGTCCGAAAAACTGGCGCTGGGGCAGTATGAGAAGGGCTTGAGCGAGGTGCTGACGCTCTTGGATACGCGGCAGCGGGCGTTTGATGCGCGGAGTGCCCTCATCGCGGTAAAGGCGCAGCATTTACGAAATCGGGCGGCGCTGCATCTGGCGCTGGGTGGAGATTTTTCCTCGCGGCCTACGGAGTGAGCGTGAAGTGACGATTTTTTGCTTCGCGGGCGGAAGGCAAGCCGCTATGCTGAAATCCCCCACCCCAGCCTGCCCATGACCGATACGCCTCTACCTGATATTTTGAACTGGCCCTCTTCCGGCGTAAGGCTGACGCGGCTGGATGCGGCGCTGTTTTTCGGCGGTGCGGTGCTGGTTTCGGCGCTGGCTGTGTTTGCGGTGCTGAAACTGAACCTAGGCATCGCGATGGATGCGCCGGATGCCAGGCGGAAGTTTCATGGGAAACCGATCCCGCGTCTTGGCGGGGCACCGATCTTTTTGACGCTCCTGCTCGGCGCGGTGGCGGCGTCTTTTTATGGGGCGGTGGACTGGGATCGCTGGCTGGCGCTGGCGATTTGCAACACGCTGATCTTCAGCGTGGGTTTTGTGGACGATCTGAAGCCGCTGGGAGCGAAGGTGAAACTGGTGGGCCAACTGGGCACGGCGATGATCCTGTATGCGATGGGCATTTCGATCGATATGCTGAGCAATCCTTTCGGCGAGGGCTCGATCATTCTAGGCATCTGGGCGCTGCCGCTGACGCTGATGTGGCTGGTGGCGATCCCGAACATCGTGAACCTGATCGATGGCATGGACGGGCTGGCGGGTGGTTTCGGGATGTTTATCTGCCTGACGGTGGCGTTCATCGGTCATTATCAAGGGCAGCCGGATGTGGCGGCGGTGTCGCTGACGATGGCGGGAGCACTGGGAGGCTTTTTGGTCTTTAACCTGCCGCCGGCGAAGATTTTCCTCGGCGATGGCGGGGCGTATTTGATCGGCTTTTTCATCGCGTCGGTGTCGCTGCTATCCTCGAATAAGGGATCGGTGATCGGGGCGCTGCTGGTGATCGTGATCGCCCTCGGGGTGCCGATTCTCGATACGGCCTTTGCGATCATCCGGCGGGCCATTCGCGGGGTGCCGGTATTCAGCGCGGATGCGGAGCACATTCATCACCGGCTGATTTTGCTGGGCTACAGCAAGGGGCGGGCGTTGGTGGCCATGTACACGGTGTGCCTGCTGCTGAGCTTGGCGGGTATTAGCATCCTGCTGACCAAAGGTCTAGCCTTGCCGGTGACTGGGGCTGTGCTGTTTCTGCTCGCAGTGGTAGCGGCGCGTTATCTGGGGTATGTGCGCAGCTTTTCGCGGCTGCGCGGTCAGATCCGCGAGACGCTGGAGCGGCGGCGGCGGCGGGAGTATTTCCGTGCTCGCGGGCGAGTCCTGGAGTTTGAGGTGGAGCGCAGCGGCAGCGTCGAGGAGTTCGGCAGAGTGTTTGAGCATGCTTTGCAACGCATGGATGTGACTGTCATGGACGGACCTCGCCGCGAGGGCATGGACCTGGATGTCGGAAAGTCCCACACCGTGAGGCTTTTTTATCCACCAGATGGCATGCCAAAGACTGAGTGGCAGCTCAGGCTCGATGAGCTGGTGCAATCCCTTGAAAGCTGCCTAGCTCGCTGGGGTAGCCTGCCTGCCAGCATCCAATCCTCCACGAAGGCGGCGGATGCCGCCCCAGAAACTGCTCTCAGCTCGCCTGCCACGCCGCTGCTCTGAAGCCCTCCCCTCACTCGATTACACACCTTATGGAACTCCGGCCTTCCTTTGACGAAACTCCTGAGCCACGCCACCGCTCGAAGCCTCGCCTCGCGGCGGAGGACGGCTCGGTCGTACGTATGGAGCAGGATGCCCCAGAGGTCATAGCAGCCGCTGAGGTGGATGACGAAGAGGGGGATGAGCAGGCGGCGGGGGATGCCTATGAAATGGAAGGGCCGGGCTGGCATGGCTGGATCTTTGCTGGAATGCCGCTGCTGGTGGTGTTGCTGGGTTCAGGACGGGAGGCGTGGTCCCGTGGACTGGCCGGTTTACTGTTGGGTGCGGTAATGATTTTCTTTCCCGCGCGGCGTCGGCTGCCACGGGTGGCCTTGGTGGGGCTCCTGGGTGCCGTGGCGGCTCCTCTGCTAGCCTTTTTACCTGCCGGATTCCATGGGAAGATGCCTTGGCGCGAGGTGCTGGTGAAGGATTGGGGACTGGAACTCGGCTCCTTGGTCACGCCGCAGCCTTGGGTGACGCTGGAGGCATGGATCCTATTTGCGGTGAGCATGCTGTGGATGGGTTGGAGCATTTCGCGAGGCTTTTCCCAGGCGCAGCGGCGTGTCATGCTGCGTGTGCTGGCTCTGGGAGGCATCCTCCTGTGCTGGCTGAGTCTGATGGATCATCTCAAACTGATTCCGGTGCCGTGGTGGCCGCGTCGATTGGATTGGGGGAACGGCTTCGGCCCCTTCGCCAACCGCAATCACATCAGCAGCCTTGCCGCGATCACCTGCGTACTTTGCGCCGCCTGCGCCTACGATGCAAACCGCCGCAAGGAGCGTGGATGGATTTTGTATGCCGCAGGCTTCCTCGTGCCTTGCGCGGCAATTTTTGCCAATTCCTCCCGTGCCGGCCTATTGCTGCTCTTCCTCGGCATGACACTGTGGCTGGGCTTTTCCGCCATGCGCCGTGGGTTCTTCAAAAAAATGGCCGTCACCGCCTCCCTGGTGATGATGATCGCGGCCACTCTCTTCCTCTCTCGCGGTGGCGTGACGGAGCGCTTCAATGCGGGTCAAGGCACGGAGTTTGTCAACTCAGGGCAGCGGATCGACTTTTATCGTGACTCGCTCCAAATCACCGGCTCGGTGCCGTGGATGGGCTTTGGGCTGGGGAATTTCGATACCATCTTCGCGATCGCCACCGGTACGCATGATCCGGTGATCAAACAAGACCCACGCAATCATGCACTCCACCCGGAAAGCGATCTCGTGTGGCTTCTCTTTGAAGGCGGTCTCTCCACCGTGGCTCCAAGCCTGCTGCTTCTCCACTGGCTGGCCTTTTCCACCGGGCCGTGGTTCAACCGCAAATCCAAAGGCCGCTCGCACCGGCAGGATCGCCGCACACGCAACACCGCCGCCATTGCCCTCCTCCTTGCCATGGTGCACGGTTTGATGGACGTGCCGAATCACGGACTGGGCTATTTTGCCGTTATCGCCCTGCTCGCTGGCATCGCTGTGCGCCCGCGCAGCTTGCCAAAGCCAGCCGGGTTGCCGGAGCATGCTGGCTCGCTGCTCATTGGCACCGGCATCCTCGTGGCTGGCATCGCCTGGCTCTTCGTGTCCTTTGGGCAGCCGCTGCTGCCGGGCACCAGTGCGGCGCGGATGCTGCGAGACCGTGCCCTGCAGCTATCTCGCTCTGGCTCCGCCTCGGATGCCATCCCACTGCTCGATCAGGCCATCCGAATGCGCCCGTTGGACTTCCAGCTCTACTTTGAGAGGGCGGAAACGCGTCTCCTGCTTTATGGAAATCATGAGGCGGCCTTGCAGGATTTCACCCGTGCCCGCTACCTCGAGCCACACTACGCCTACATGTGTTATCAGGAGGGCGTTGATTGGCTCTCGCACCGTCCTGAGTATGCGGTGCTTGGCTGGCGGGAGTTCTTGAAACGCGCTCCCCAGGCTGCGCCCGGCCAGCATGGCTATTACCGAGCCATAGTGAATCACGCCCAGCCCTTTGCCGATCTCCGCCCGCAGGTCTGGAAGCTCGCCGACAAGCTCGAACTCAAAATCGAATACCTAACCAGCGTCACCACCCGCGAGGACTTTGACCTCTGCCTCAAGGACATCCTCGCCCGCCAGCCCGATCTCGCCTCCCTCGATGCCGTTCAGCGCATGAACCTCTTCGAAATGTGGCTCCGCCTTGGCGATCCTGAGGCGCTCATGGCCGCCATCGAGTCCAATAAAACCTGGGAGCGTGACGGTGGCTGGAAGCTCCTCGCCGAGCACTATGCCAAGAAATCCGATTTCCTCCGTGCCTGCGAGATCGGCAATATCTATCTCCCCTCTCTCATCCGCACCACACCCGGCACCAGCACGGATGTGCACGCCCTGGAGCGAGCCTTCCTCTTCAACCCGCTCGATTCCCGCCTCGGTATCGACCTCTTCCAGGCCTACAAAACTCGGGGCGAATTCGACGCCGCCCTCCGCACCCTCGAAAAAGTCAAAAACACCACCCATCCTCCCGCCTACCTCCACCAGGAAATGGCCGCCATCTTCATGGCCAAGGAGGATTTCCGCCGAGCCTGGGAGCACTTCCGCGAAGCAGCCGCGCAGAAAGTAAACTGAGACCCACCTCAGGTTTTTTCGAGAGACGAATACCCGCCAGCCTCCAGCAGGCTGCTCAGGCACCTCCACGCTTTCATCCCACGGTCTTTCGCCTCGTCAATCAGGTCAATCCTGTCACTCAGGTCATGTCCTCTCCGTGCCCACTACCCGTCCTTCCTCGCTCCAATTACTCTCAAATTCCCCACCCACCCCAATCATTCGCAAATTCGAGAAAATCTCGTTTGACGCCCGCTTTTGAGTCATTTAACCTTTTTTGATAATCAATCCTGAATCTCAAATCACCCACTCAATTATGGCTAAGCTAGTAATCATAGACGACGAAGCCGCGATACTCGAGCTCATGACCAAGCTCTGCAAGGCAGCCGGTCATCAGGTTTTCGGCTGCACCACCGGCCTCGATGGTATCGCCGCCATCCGCGCTAACCAGCCCGAGCTCGTCATCGTGGACCTCCGCATCGGCGATGTGAACGGCCTCGACCTCGTCAGCATGTGCCGGGACCAGTTCCCCAACACCGCCGTCATCATGGTCACCGGCCATGGCAGTGTCGAAACCGCCGTCGAGGCCATGCGCCTCGGTGCCTTCGATTACCTCACCAAGCCCTTCGACCTCGGCGATCTCATCAAAACCGTCAACCAAGCCCTCCAGCGCAACGGCGTGGCCCCCGGAGCCTCCGCTCCGAGCCTCCCTTCCGCCTCCTCGCCCAGCCTGCTGCGCCATGTTTCCAGCTCCTCAAAACTGATTGGCCACAGCGAGGCCATCCAGCGCATTTTCGACATCGTGCGTCGCGTCGCCAACAACGACAGCCCCGTTTTGCTCGAAGGCGAGTTCGGCACCGGCAAGCACATGGTCGCCCGCGCTCTCCACGAGGCCAGCCGCCGCAGCAAATCCCACTTCAAGGAGCTGCAATGCGCCGCCATGCCCGAAGACGCCCTCGAAACCGAGCTTTTCGGCCCCAATTCCATCTTCCAGCGTGTCGCCGGCGGCACCGTCCACCTCGCCGAGGTCAATCAACTCCCCGCCCGCATCCAGGCCCAGCTCAATAGCTTCATCGACGACTCCCAGTCCCGCAAAGGCTGGTCCGGCAGCAGTGCCTCCGCCGTCGATTTCCGCCTCGTCGTCTCCTCCACCGCCTCCCTCGACGACTCCGTCAAATCCGGCAAATTCCGCGAGGACCTCTATTATAAGCTCTCCGTCGTCCCGCTCAAGATTCCCCCGCTCCGCGAGCGCCGTGAGGACATCAAGCCCCTCGTCGAGCACATCCTCAAAGACCTCGCCGAGCGCACCGAGACCCGCCCCAAGACCATCGATCAAAACGCCATCGACTTCCTCGAGAAGCACAACTGGCCCGGCAACGTCTCCGAGCTCCGCAATGCCATCGAACGCGCCTGCGCCTTCTCCGAGGGCGACCGCGTCCGCCCCGCCGACCTCCCAGCGAAGGTCACCCAGCAGATTGAGGTCCCCACGCCCTCCGCCAGCGAAGGCATGACCAAGCTGCCCATTGGCACCAAGCTCGACGACTTCATCAAGGCGCAGGAACGCGTCTTCATTCAGGAGACCCTCAAGTACAACAACGGTTCTCGCGAAAAGACCGCCAGCATGCTCGGCGTCTCCATCGCCACCCTGTACCGCAAAATGGGCCTCAACGTCGAGCGCAAGACCACGATGTGAAGCCGCGAGGCGGTGTTTCAGGTTCCATGGTTCAAGTTTCGCATCTCGTGAAACTTGGAACCTGAAACTTGCATCTTCCCCCGCCCGTTCCAACTCGTGCCGCTGTCCCCAACCCCACGAACACGAGTGCCTGATTCCCCCACGATTCTCTACTGCCGCTGCGCCTACGCCCAGGTCGTCCCCACAGGCGTCAAAAACGAAGTCCTCGGCAAGCTCTGCGAATCCAGCGCCAGCTTTGAGACCGTTTCCGATCTCTGCGAAATGGCCGCCCATCGCGATCCACGCCTTCAGGCCATCGCAAGCTGCCAAAACCTCCGCATCGCCGCCTGCTATCCCCGCGCCGTCCACGGCCTCTTCCAGCAGGCCGGCTCCCCTCTGCCCGAAAATGCCGAGATCCTCAACATGCGCACCCAGACCGCCGCCGAGATCACCGACGCTCTCCTCAAATCATAAATCACAAATCGTAACTCATAAATGATCACGCACACCCACCGCCCACTCCGCGTCATCCTTTACGAAGGCACCGGCAGCATCGCTCTCCCCACTGAATCCCGCGCCAAGGTCATGATGGCCTTGCTCGACAAAGGCTACGCCGTCACCCGCAGTGGCCAGGGCGCCAGCGCCGTGCCGCACGATGATCGCAGCCTGCTCGTCCTCGGTGCTTTTGAAGGCAAAGCCCCCACCCTCGAAGACGCAACTGGCCAGATCACCATCGACACGCGTGACATCACCGGCCTCGCTCCCGACGCCATCGTCTCCCTCGTCGAAAAGACCCGTGGCGACAAACCCATGAACGAACCTGGCAAATGGAAGCCCTGGTTCCCCGTCATCGACTACACGCGCTGCACAAACTGCATGCAATGCCTCAGCTTCTGCCTCTTCGACGTTTACGGCGTGAGCGAGGACAACAAAATCCAGGTCCAAAACAACGACAACTGCAAGACCAACTGCCCCGCCTGCTCCCGCGTCTGCCCTGAGGTCGCCATCATGTTCCCCAAGTATCAGGGCAGCCCCATCAACGGCGATCAAGTGAACGAAAACGAGGCCAAACGCGAAAAGATCAAAGTCGATATCTCCTCGCTGCTCGGTGGTGATATCTACTCCACGCTCAAGGACCGCAGCAGCGCCTTCAAATCCCGCTTCAGCAAAGAACGCAGCTCCGACAAAGCCCTCGACGAGCGCAAAAAGTGCCTCACCAAACTCGTCGGCGATGGCTTCATCCCCGCCGATGTCCTCGCCAGCCTTCCCAGCACCGAAGAGATCCTCAAAAAGGCCGAAGTCGCCAAAGCGAAAGCCGCTGCGGCTCTCGCCGCGCAGTAGAAATCGCGCCGATCCCGTCACTGAACCTTCAACAATCAACATTCGGCAATCGATATTCCCCGTCTTGCGCCGTCCTCGAACCGCAGATTGCTGAACTCGGATTGCTGATTGTTGAAGTTACATACACCGCCCTCACGCCCCTTGAACCGCTCCCAACAATGCTGGCTGGCGCTCGCGGTCATCACCGCGTCCTACGTCATCTTCTGGCTGCTGCTGTTGGGAGCCAGCGCCGCCTACGCCACGCCGGATTCGTGGCTCCGCGTGCTCGCCTCGCCGGAAATCCGGCACGCCACCTGGCTCAGCCTCATCTCCTGCACCGCCGCCGCAGGCTTTGCGCTGCTGCTCGCCATCCCCGTCGGCTACTTCATGTCTCGCAAGAGCTTCCCGGGCAAAGCCTGGCTCGATGCCGCGCTCGACATCCCCATCATCCTTCCACCGCTCGTCGTCGGTCTCTGCCTGCTCATCTTTTTCCAAACCTTTGCAGGCAAGCTCATCGAAAAAGTCATCCCCTTCACCTACACCGTCGCCGGCGTCGTGCTGGCGCAGTTCGTCGTCGCCGCCTCTTTCGCCATCCGCACCATGCGTGGCACATTTGACCACCTTTCCGCCCGACCGGAGGAAGTCGCCCTCACCCTCGGCTGCACGCGTTTTCAGGCTCTGTGGCATGTCGCCTTGCCCGCCGCACGTCGTGGCATGGTCGCCGCGTTTTGCATCGCCTGGGCACGCAGCTTGGGCGAGTTCGGCCCCATCCTCGTTTTTGCTGGTGCCACACGAATGAAGACCGAGGTGCTGCCCACCACCGTCTGGCTCGAATTGAGCGTCGGTAATCTCGAAGCCGCCGTCTCCGTGAGCCTGCTCATGGTCCTCATGGCCATCCTCGTCCTCGTCATCGTCCGCCGCACCGGGGAAAAAGTATGATCCAGCTCGAAAACATCACCTGGAGCACCGGCGCACGCGTCATCCTCGACGACGTGACGCTCACCGTCCCTTCGGACACCTACGCCGTGCTCATGGGCAGCACTGGCTGCGGTAAAACGACCCTCCTCGAAGTCCTCTGCGGCCTCCGCCAGCCCCAAAAAGGCCGCGTCCTCATCGAAGGGCGCGATGTCACCGCCCTCGAACCTCGCGAACGCGGCATCGGCTACGTCCCGCAGGATCTCGCCCTCTTTCCCGCCTTGAAAGTCTTCGATCAAATCGCCTTCGCTTTGAATCTCCGCCGCTTGCCCGCCGACGCTCGCGTCCGCGAACTCGCCGACGAACTCGCCATCGCCCACCTGCTCGAGCGCCAGCCCGAGGCCCTCTCCGGCGGTGAAAAACAACGCGTCGCCATTGCCCGTGCTCTCGCCGCCAGTCCGAAGCTCCTCCTGCTCGACGAACCTCTCTCCGCTCTCGACGAAGCCATGCGCGGCGAAGCCGCCACCATGCTCAAACGCATCCAGCAGCAGCACCACCTCACCGTCCTCCACGTCACCCACTCCCACGCCGAAGCCACCCAGCTCGCTGATCTGCGATTGAGCTTCGCGAATGGCCGTGTCACACCGCTGTAGGCTCGTTTGCCAAAACGAGGTCAAAGCCCGGCATTCTGGCGAATGCGCCTACGACCTCCGCAGCAGCATCACCGCCACGAGTCCCAGCAAGCCCACGCCGCCCCAAAGCATCCATGGCGTGCTCTTTGACCCCGAGGAGCTTGGCAAAGCATCCGCCGTCAATTTCGTCGTCTCCGGCACCATCGCTTCATTCGAGACTTTCACCTCAGAAGCCGCTTCGGTAACCTTCACGAGGCTCTTTCGGGCCTGCTGAGTCTCTTCGAGTGTTTTTGGCCAATCCACATTCATGAGCAGGTCCCAGCCTGGATTTTCATTCTTCACCCGGCATGAGCAGCGGCCGATGAGAAACATGCAGGCATCCTCCAAACCGGCGTCATCCAGTTCATCGAGTTGCCATGCTCCGAGCACGCGCCCACGGCCAAAAACCGCCGCCGCAAAGGGCCTCTTCGCATCCACTCGGCCCTTCGGTCCCGCCAGCATCGTGATCAGCGGCTTCTCCACCGCCTCATTTTGACGCAGACGCAGCACTTGAAACTTCAGCCTCAGTTCGGGGCCAGGTCCGAGCTGGCTATCGGGATCATTGGGATCTTGGATCGGTAGCGCAGCGGCCTGTTCGAGAAAGGCGAGACGCCTCGAGATACGCAGCGCCGCCTCTTCGTCGGCTGGGGCGCCACCTTCCACGAGCACCCACGTCACCGAGTCACCTTCCAAGATGTGTTTTAGGAGCTGCTTTCGCCCCGGCGAATCGAGCAGCTCCGTGAGTGAATCCGAATTCAGTTCACCGCTCCAGGCGGATTGGGATTCATCTCGTGGAAAATACAAAGTGGCCGCTTTTAGTTGCCCGCTGCGATCCGTCACGATGTCGAGATTCGCTTTTCCACCGGCACGCAAAGGCCGCATCAGGTTCACGATCTCCGGCTTGCTAGCCGTCTCGGCTGGCAGCACGAGCTTGAAACGGTCCGCCTCCCAGCGGTCCAAGGCAAAGCGAAACACAGGGATCGTACAGCCTTCCACCACCTGGCTCAGGGAGATCCAAAACAAACTCAAGACAGTAAAAAAGCGGCATTTCATCATTCGCACGCATCAACGCCGCCTCGTCATCACATCGCACAGGGTTTCCTTTAAAATCTCACGATCATGCAACGCCCTCAATTCTTGTCCAAATGAGAGCATTCCAGGCCTAGGATGTCGCCATGACGCGACTCTGTCTCTTCTTACTAGCCCTCTCTCTCCACGCCCACGCCGCCGCGCAGGCGGATGTGATCGTGTATGGAGCCACGCCCGGTGGTTTTTGTGCCGCCATCGCAGCGGCTCGTGAAGGGGCCTCCGTGCTGCTGCTGGAGCCGACGGCCCATGTCGGCGGTGTGAACACGGGCGGGTTGTGCTTCTCCGATTCGAACCAGACAGTGCGCCGCACGGTCATGGGCCTCTTTGATGAATGGCACAGCCGCATCGAGAAGGACTACCAGCAGCGTGGCGTGACGCTGCCCTACAAGGTGAGTGAAAAAGACCACAAACACTGGACCTACGAGCCACATGTGGCGGCTAAGATCACGCAGGAGATGCTCGATGAGGCCAGCGTGAAGGTGATGACGAAGCAGGTGCTCAAATCAGCGATCAAAGACGGCACTCGCATCACGAAACTCGTGACGAGCACCAGTGAGTTTGAGGCCAAAATGTTCATCGACGCCACCTACGAGGGCGATTTGATGGCCGCAGCAGGCGTGAGCTGGACCATTGGCCGCGAGGGTCGAAAGGAGTTCGGCGAGTCGCTGGCGGGGAAGCAGTATCCGAAGAAGAAAATGGCCATGTCAGGACTCGGTGCCGATGGCAAGCCGCTGCCCTTCATCACCACGACCGATGCCGGACCCGATGAAAACGGCGACAAGAATGTCATGATCTACAGCTTCCGCCTCTGCGTGACGAAAGACTCGGCAAACCGTGTGCCCTTTCCGAAGCCTGCGAACGACGAACCGTCACGCTTTGAGGTCTTGCGACGCTACTTTGCCCAGGAGAAGCGCCCGCACTTGCTGTGGGATCTTTATCCACTACCAGGAAACAAATTCGACGCGAACAACGGCATCGGAAAACAGTTCTCCATGGGCCTGATGGGAGCATGCAATGGCTGGAGCGAGGCGGATGAAGTTGGCCGTGCGAAGATCTGGGAGGCTCACAAGCAATACACCCTGGAGATGCATCACTTCCTCAGCACCGATCCTGCCGTGCCCGCCGCGATTCGTGAGGAATACGCGCAGATCGGCCTCTGCCGCGATGAGTTCGCGGACTACGATCATTGGTCCCCGCAGCTCTATGTCCGCGAAGGCCGCCGCATGATCGGTGAATACATCGTCTCGCAGAAAGACATCATGGATGAGCCGAAGAAGGACGACGCCATCGTCGTGTCGTCATTCCCCATCGACTCGCATGATTGCCAGCGTGTCGGCACCGCCAAGTTTGTCATCAACGAGGGCACCATCATGCCGGTGCGCGTGCCGGGAAGGAAACACGGTTACGCTTATCACATTCCGTATCGAGCCATCACACCGAAGGCCGCCGAGTGCGCCAACCTGCTCGTGCCGGTGGCTCTTTCCTGTACGCACGTTGGCATCTCCTCCATCCGCGTGGAGCCCACCTGGATGATCCTCGGTCAAAGCGCGGGCATCGCCGCTGCTTTGAGCGCGAAACAGAATCTCGACGTGCAAAAGCTTCCGTATCCGGCCCTGCGTGAGCGTCTGCTGGCGCAGAAGCAGGTGCTCGATCTGCCCGTACTCGCCGAACTGCCACCCGAACCGAAGGGGGCGATGAGCATCGACCCGAAAACCTTGCCCGGCATCGTGCTCGACGACAAGCAGGCCGAGTTAAAAGGCGAATGGAGCCACTCCTCCGGCTTCAAACCGCACATCGGCACCGGCTACCTCCACGATGACAAACGCGGCGATGGCGAGTCTGTGGCCGTCTTTCGCGTCAAAGTGCCGAAAAGTTGTCGCTACAAGCTGCGCATGGCTTATTCCGCGCATGAGACGCGAGCGACCAAAGTGCCGCTGATGATCCAAAATGGCAAAAAGGCCATCGAACTTCTTGTGGATCAAACGCAGCCACTTCCCGCCGGTGAAGCCTTCCGCAGCATCGGCAAGGTCGAACTCCAAAAAGACCTAGAAACGACCATCACGATCCGCAATGCCGAAACGGACGGTTTTGTGATTTTGGATGCGCTGGAGTTGGTGGTTGAGTAAACGAGACTTTCCCCATGAAGCTCCTCCCTCTTCTTTTCCTCACCACGTCTCTCTTTGCCGCCGAGCCTGTCGCCACCGTCACCAGCACACCCGGCCTCGTGGCCTTTTGGGACTTTGCGAAGCGTGAGCCGGATGGTGCACACCGCTTCACCGCCCATGTGCCCGCCGGAGCGAAGACGGATTACCCACTCGATGCGGCGAACTACATCAAGGACTACTGGGGCGCGGGTCGTGAGGCGACGTATGCGGATTTTCCGTTGCTGGGTCGCGGACCGTTCGGGAATGCCATCCGCATCGTCAAAGAAACGGACGCGGACTTCCGCCCCTTCCTCTTCGTGCCGCGGTCGCGGCTGCACGACACGCCGCTCGACATCAAAGGTTCTGGCAAGTCGGTCACGGTGGTCGTGTGGGCCATTCGCGAGAGCGGTAATCATGCGCTGGCAGGCATCTGGCATGAAGGCACCGATTTGAAGGAAAAGACCACCACGAGCATCGCCAAAGTGGAGCGTGGTCAGCGGCAATACGCGCTCTTTGCCGGCCTGAACAAGCAAGGCAGCGCCTGCGGTCATGTGTCGGAGAACGGCGCGAGTTCCTTCCTGAACAAATACGCCCTCCACAAGTGCAACTCCGTCGAGCAATCGCCCGAAGTGCCGGCTGATTCGCCCGCCGAGGTGCTCGACAAGTCCTGGCAGTGCTTTGCGATGACCTTCAATCATCAAAAAGACGAACTCACCGGCTGGCTCAACGGCGTTTCTGGTGATCGCTGGCTCGATCACCCGAAGAACGACAAGCTCATCTCCTCCGCCTACAACGCTTACATGCAGGGCCACTTCGCGAAGCTGCCGGGCAAGCAGGACGGCGAGGACGAGGCCTTCCCGAAGGATCAATACTACAACCCGCCCGAAGCCGAGCCGTTGAGCGTGAAAGTCCTCCGCGAGTCTGCCGATGAACGCGTCGAACTGCGTGAGCATCGCTTCACCAAGATCGAAGTCACCCTGCGCGGCGGAAAAGAAGTCGTCCGTGATCTCGTGGCGCTGCGCCTGAATCCCTGGTGGTATCCGCACGACCTCTACACGCCGAAAGACGCCCATAGCGGCGGCCCCTTCACCATCGGTCGCGTCATCCACAGCAGTCGCGGCGTCGGCTTCACGGGCTGGATCGGCGGCGCGGCGGTTTTCAATCGGGCGCTGAGTGTTGAGGAGTTGGGGAAGCTGGCGGAGAGACGGAGTGCGCCCTGAACAAAGTGGCTGCGGCTTCAGCCGCAATCCCAACTAACAACGATGAACTAACTCACCCCTGATGCCGCATCCGAAACTGCTTCGGCGTGAGACCGATGCGTTTGCGGAAGTGCTGGGTGAAAGCGCTTTGGTCGCAGAAGGCGTGGGCTTGGGCGATGTCGATGACTTTGTCGGTGGTTTGGATGAGGGCTTCGGCGGCGGATTCGATGCGGATGCGGAGCATGAGTTCATAGGGGGTGACGCCTAGGGCTTGGTGGATCTTGCGATACAGCGTGCGCTCGGAGAGGCCGCATTCGCGGGCGAGTTCGGCGGTGCTGAGGATGCGGCTGGTGTTCTTCTGGATATGGCTGACGATGAGCGTGACTTCGCTGCTGGGCTGATGACGGCTGCGGCCTTCATCGCGGCGGGTGAGGCCCATGAGGCCGATGATTTTGCCGTTCTTGCCTCGCAGTGGCACCTTGGTGGTGAGGAACCAAGTCAGCGTGCGCTGCTCGTCATACCAGACTTCGAGGCGATTGATCAACGGTTTGCCCGTGCGAAAGACGAGCGCGTCATCGGCTCGGTAGGCCTTCGCGGCTTGCTCGGGGTAGAAGTCTTCGTCGAGTCGGCCAATGACGTCGGCCTCACTTTCGAGGCCCAGTCGGGTCCACATCGGCTCGCTGGCAGCGATGAGGCGGCTCTCGCGATCCTTCACAAAGAAGAACACGTTGGGCTGCTGATCAAACATGAGCCGGAATGCTTGCGGATCGGTCATGCTGGCAAAAAAGGCGCTTTGGATGTGCTTGGGAGACATGGCAGGAAGATAACAACTTTTGGCAGAACTAGGCCAAACCATTTCGAATTGAAAGGCGTTTTAACACTTGTATGAAAATCCGCCATTTCTTCTCCTTCCTAGCTCTTTGCCTTCTCGCCTGCACGGTGGCCTCGGCTCACAATACGGTGCTCACGCTGCGTCAGGATGATGCGACGAACACCATCTCGGTCTATCGCGAAAATGACACGGAGGCAATCCTCACGCAGAATGCGCGGCCGGATTTTCGGCCTTACCTTCATCCGATTGCGGCTCCTGATGGCAAGGGCTTGCTGACGGAGTATAGCCCAGGACATCACAAGCATCAGACGGGGCTCTACTGGGGGCTGAAGCAGGTGAATGGGCGCGACTATTTTCACAATCCGGGCGCGGGCTTCTGGCGCAAAGTGTCGAGCTCGGTGCTCGTGCCCAAAGGCGAGGTGGTCAAGTGGACGACGGTTTATCAACTACTCGGTGCCGAGGGCAAGCCGGTGATGAACGAGACGCAGGTCTGGACGATGCGCGATAACGATGGTCGTTACTTTCTGGAGCTTGAATGGAGGGGAGAAGGAGTCGTGGACTTGACCATGGCGAAGCAGCCCTACGGCGGACTCTTTCTGCGCATGCCGTGGAAGCCTGGCATGGAAGGCGGCGTGATGAACAGCGTGCGTCAGGGCAACGGGCGTGCCGAAGGTCAGCGCTCGATCTGGGTGGATGTCGGCCTGAAACTGGATGGCCGCGAGGACCAGGCGCACATCGCGATTTTTGATCATCCGAAGAACGCTGGCTACCCGCAGCATTGGCGTGTGGATGGACAAATGGGCGTGGGGCCTTGTCGCGCGATTACGGGCGATTGGAAGATTGCCAAGGGTAAGTCCGAGACGATTCGGCATCAGTTCTTTGTCTATACGGGCAAGCTCAACGATGTGGCAGTCACAGAGGCGTGGAAGGCCTACACGGGTCAGGGTTCGGATGCTGTGATGTGGGGCATCGCCAAAGCGGAAGGCAAAGCCGCTGGGTTTCTCACAGGAGAGCAAGCCGTCGCGAAGATGAACGTGCCTGAGGGTTTCGAGGCGAAGCTCGCTGCTGTGGAGCCGATGATCACACAGCCGATGGCGTTCTGCTGGGATGATCGCGGTCGGCTTTGGGTCGCGGAGAATCGCGACTATGAAACACGCAGCGCAGGTTTTTCCGCCGACGGCAACAGCCGCATCCTGATTCTCGAAGACACGAATGGCGACGGGAAGTTCGACACGCGCCAGGTCTTCCTCGAAGGCATCCCGTTTCCATCGGCCATCGCCGTGGGCTTTGATGGACTGTGGCTCGGAGCGCCGCCGAATCTGCTCTTCGTGCCTGACAAGAACCACGACGACAAAGCCGATGGCCCGCTCGAAGTGCGGCTCACGGGCTGGGGCATTCAGGATCGCCATGAAGTGTTTAACAGCTTCAGTTGGGGGCCTGATGGTTGGCTATATGGTTGCCAGGGTTTCGCCACACGCTCGACCGTGGGCAAGCCTGCGGATGGCGGCAAAATCTTGCGCAAGGGCGATCCATTCCCCACCGAGATGCCGGTCAAAGATGGCCAATACATCGACGGTGGTGTTTGGCGTTATCATCCCACGAAAGATCGCTTTGAAGTCGTTGCGCACGGCTTCAGCAATCCGTGGGGAATGGACTTCGATGACCACGGCCAGATCTTCATTACCGCCTGCGTCATCCCGCATCTCTGGCATGTGATCCCCGGCGGCATCTATCACCGTCAGGGCGGCAGTCACATCAATCCTTACGTCTTCGATGACATCAAGACCATCGCCGATCATCGCCATCGCTCCGCGCATGGCGGCGCTCGTGTCTATCTCGCGGATGAGTTCCCGAAGGAATACCGCGACCGCATCCTCATGGCGAACCTGCACGAGCATGATGTGATCACCGATATCCTGAAGCCCAGCGGTTCGGGCTTCATCGGTCATCATGGCAATGAACCGCTTTTCGCCAATGACAATGCCTGGGTGGGCTTCAGTATGGAGATCGGACCCGATGGCGCGGCCTATGTGCTCGACTGGCATGACACCGAGATTTGCGGCAATGCCACGCACGACAAAGACACCGGCCGCATCTACCGCCTCGCACCGAAGGGCCTGCCTGGGAAGTCCGGCATCAATCTCGCTGCGCAGTCCGATCTCGAACTCGTCGGCCAGCTGACGCATCGCAATGACTGGTATAGCCGTCGTGCTCGCGTGCTGCTCCAGCAACGCGCTGCTGCGGGTCAACTCAATGCCGCAGTGCCCGCGAAGCTGTGGGAACTCTTCGCGCAATCCAAGACCTCCGCGCATCAGCTCCGCGCTCTGTGGGCTCTGCACATCACGCAGAATCTCCCGGCGGATCGTTTGCTGCCGTTGCTCGATCATGCCGAGCCCTATGTTCGTGGCTGGGCCATTCAGTTGCTTGGCGAAGATCGCGCTTACAGCCCAGCAGCTTTGGCAAAGTTCACCGTGATGGCGGAGAAGGACAGCTCGCCCATCGTGCGGCTTTACCTCGCGGCGGCGCTTCAGCGCATGAACGTGGCGGAGCGCTGGCCCATCGCGCAGAACCTCGTCGCTCATGCTGAGGACGCTATGGATCATAACTTGCCGAAGATGCTTTGGTTTGGCATCGAGCCAATGGTGGAAGCCGATGCCTCGCGAGCGATGGCGCTTGCCACGCGCAGCAAGATCCCGCTGCTTGCGCCATACATCGCCCGCCGCGCCATCGCTGCCAAACAGCTCGAACCGATAGCCGCCACACTGCTGAGCAACACCGATCTCGCCCTGCGTCTCCAGCTTCTCGAAGGCCTGCGTGATGGACTTAAATCGCTGGGCCGCAATGTGGTCACGAAGCCGAAGAACTGGGACGAAGCCTTTGCCGCGCTCGATGCCACGAAGGATGCGAAGCTCACTGACTTCACCGCGCAGATCGGGCAACTCTTCGGCGATGCCAAAGCCGCCGAAGCGCAACTCGCCGTGCTCAAGGACAAGGCAGCGCCCCTTGAGCGTCGCCGACAAATCCTGACCGCCTTTGCCCGCGATGCCTATGCTGCCGCGCTGCCCGTAGTCCTGTCGATGCTCGATGAACCCGCCATGCGTCGCGATGCCATCCGCGCATTGGCTTCGTTCGATGCGCCGCAGGTCGCGCCGACCTTGATCCAGCGCTACGCCAAGCTTTCCGCCGCCGAGAAAGCCGAGGTCGTCACCACACTCTCCGCACGCCGCAGCACCGCGCAGGCCTTGGTCGCTGAGCTGAAGAAGAATACGATTCCGAAAACCGATGTCACCGCCTTTGACGCCCGCCAACTCTACCGCGTGCTCGGGCCATCGTTCGTCGAGTTCTGGGGTCCCATCACCCAGCTCGCCAGTGATAAGCAGGCTGAGATGGCAAAATACAAAGCCATGCTCACCGATGCCGTGATTGCCAAAGCCAACACCAGTAAGGGTCGCGCCATCTTCGAGCGCACCTGCATGGGCTGCCACATGCTCTACGGCGCAGGCGGCATTGTCGGCCCCGATCTCACCGGCTCGAATCGCGCCAACCTCGACTACATCCTCGCCCAGATCATCAACCCCAGCGAGGTCATGCAGGAGAGCTATCAGCTCGTCATCGTCACCACCCGCGATGGCCGCACCCTCTCCGGCACGGTCGCCGCCGAAGACAACCAGCAGCTCACGCTCCGCCTCGTCGGCCAAGACAGCGTCGTCACCAAATCCGAGATCCTCTCCCGCGAGAAATC
>Ga0114981_10000516_pt1 | contig 25093 bp, 26 predicted proteins | sample S_140806_MF_Meta_FD_87028 | JGI IMG/M metagenome (GOLD analysis project Ga0114981, IMG submission 87028) | Freshwater microbial communities from Lake Simoncouche, Canada to study carbon cycling - S_140806_MF_MetaG | ecosystem: Environmental > Aquatic > Freshwater > Lake | place: Lake...
CAAAACGATGTGCAATTACCTCATGCCTTTCAATAAGAGGACCTACAAACTTTCTGAAATAATCTGCTTCGGCAGCCTTTGGAATAGAAATAAATCTCCGGTTCAAAAAGGGTTCCAACTTTCTAGCATCAAGTTCATGGTCAAAAGAAAAAAGCTTATTCTCAAGCAACATCCAGGCTGGCTCTGAACTTAGTAATAGTGCATTTTTATGTTGAAATTCGAGGCTTTCACCACTTAATTTTATCTTAGGATAATAATGGTCATTATCAGGGTTTATATATATATGAAACAGAATGGTGGCCAGGTCAGGTATAACCTCTACTTTTTTCCATGCCGGATATCCATCTTTCCCCATCAAATAAACCAACCTGCCATCCAACATGGAAAGCGCTTTTTTCAACCTTACCTGTACGTAATTAAGAATGACTTTTTTCATTTCATTCTTATAAACTTTCTGAAAAAACTCACTGGGTTTTGTTAGTTCAGATTCCTTACGTACAAATTTTTTTATGAGAGATTGTTGGCTGAACTCTTGCGCCAAGCGACATAGTTCAAAGTCCTTTGAATCAAGAGCATGCTCAAAAATTGAAAAATTCTCAGGCGCTAATTTCTGGTGGACATAGGTTAGGGTTCCATTGCTATTTTCCTGCACCACATAGGCAGAAATAAGGCAACCCAAATGTTCGTGGGTATAAATGGAGTATACCGAACGAAATGGTTTTTGACTATCAACTAATAATTTAGGCAAAATTCAGACCAAGATGCAAAATTAGTAAGTTTAAGGGTAGGTAAGCAATGGAAGTTTCAACAGGATATGGATTCTAAAGATAAAATTGTAAAGGACTGGTTACCAAGGTATACCGGCACATCACTCCCGGAATTCGGGGAGTATATTTTGTTAACCAATTTTGGCAATTATGTAGAAATGTTTGCCGATTGGGAGAAAACAACTGTCATCGGACGAGAAAAGCCTATGCAGACGGCAACTTCTGCCGATGGAATAACCATTATTAATTTTGGAATTGGTTCTGCCAACGCTGCCACGATAATGGATCTCCTTAGTGCCATTATGCCGAGGGCTGTGTTATTTCTTGGCAAATGTGGAGGTTTAAAAAAGACCACTCAGGTAGGTAGTTTAATATTACCTATTGCAGCTATTCGGGGAGAAGGAACCAGCGATGATTATTGTCATCCAAAAGTGCCAGCATTACCTTCTTTTCGCTTGCAAAAATCAGTCTCTCACGTTATTGTAAAAAATGACTTAGACTACTTTACGGGAACCATCTATACTACCAACCGAAGAATCTGGGAACATGACGAACATTTCAAGGAAGTGCTCCGAACCATGCGTCCAATTGGTATTGACATGGAAACAGCAACGATTTTTATCACCGGATTCTACAATGAAATTCCCAGAGGTGCTTTACTACTGGTTTCTGATCAACCTATGATTCCGGAAGGTGTTAAAACTTCTCAAAGTGATCTGCTAGTAACCAAGGAATATGTAAAAACACATTTAAGAATAGGCATAGAATCCTTAAGAGAACTAAAAAGCTCAGGAGAATCTGTCAAACACCTGAAATTTTAGTTTACTTTTTCCTGAATACTGTAATAAGTACAGAACGGATTCCATTGATACCAAGTCCATTTACGAACTTTTCGTAAGCAATTCCAAAAGGATAGGTAAAAAAGAACATCCTGAGGTATTCAGGTCTGCCTTCAATAAATTTGATTTCATGGATCACCATGCCATTTTTTTCTGCCCAGGAAGCCTGATCTTTTTTTGAATTTAACCGATAATGGGTTGGGAATGTATCAGACTCATCTCTGCCTCTTACCTTGTTGATGAATTTGTGAAAGGACAAAGGAGTTACTGAAGCCAGCAACGGAACATAATGATTTTTATTTGGTGTTTTTGTGATGAAATATCCACCAGGCTTTAGAACTCTTGAAATTTCTTTCATAAAGCTATCCGGATGCTCTACATGCTCCAGAACATTGTCACTGAAAATCAGATCAAAACGTTCGTTTTCAAAATAAGGCATATTGTCCGCCAGGCCGATATAGCCTTTATCCAAAAGCGGATTCTCTACTACCCTTTCATCCGGATCTACCCCTTCAACAAGAGCCGCAAGACCCTTAAAATTCATTTGCGCAACTCTGCCCCTGCCAGCGCCTACATCCAGCACAGTATCAGCAGGTTTCAAATATTTTAAAATCATATCCCGTAACATTTGGTCGTCCCAACGGGGACCATATTTTTTATACAGGGTATTGTCTATATAGGAAACTATGGCTTTGTTCATGCGCTAAAGGGTTTTTCGCTTGCAAGTTTACGGTTTTTGCTTCTTTTACAGGTAAATAAGGGTAAGGAATCGAAGATTAAATGCCAATATGCATGAAATTTGGTATTCATCTCTTTTTTTGGAAACCAAATTCAGGTAGGATAAATTGTAAAATCATCATTTATGACAGAAACAGAAATCTTTCTGAACAAATTGGAAACTAAGGGATTAAAGCTACCTGAGCTTGCAAATCCAGGTGGAAGTTATGTTTCAGTTAATATCCGAAATACCATTGCTTATATCGCAATACAGTTTCCAATCCTGAATGGCGCATTTTTATTTCAGGGACGTTATGGAGAAAATCTAACTCTTGATGACGGGTATCTGGCCATGCAATTGTGTACCCTTAATGTATTATCCCAAATCCATCATAAAATTGGATTTGAAAAAGTTTTAGGGTTAAACCATATGGATGCCTATTATCGGGCCGCTCCTGATTGGGATGAAGCACCAAAAATCACAAACGGTGCGTCAGATTTATTTGTTGAAATGCTTCAGGAAAAAGGCCAACATTCCAGAGCTATTTTTGGAGTGGAGCAATTGCCCAGACATTTTTCAGTAGGAATATGTTGCTCAGTAACCTTACTTTGATTAAACATTTTCATTTTTTTCATCCAAAATTTTTGCCTTTTTCCATAAACCAGGAAAATATCTTACCACCCAAAATAGTATAACTACAAGTCCACCAATAAAAAACAGGGCACTTATTGATTTTATTCCCAATTCGAAAAACTCATCTGCCATCCAGATTGAATTGGCCGTAATCCAGAAACATATCGCCAGGTTGGGCAGAAAATCTGCGATTTGCTTACGTGTTCTCCATGCCAGATAAATTGCCAGACCCAGAGTTGGCATAACTAGTATCATCCCAGGTATCTTTAACTGAAGAGACCAACAAGTGTCCTTGGCAAGCCAAAGCGGTAAATGGAGGTTTTCCATCAATCTGAACCGAAGCATAAAAATTAAATTTTCCTTCAAATACCGATTTATTTTTCTTCCAGCATATAGACATATCCTTTTTTAAACTCCTTGAGCCTGGATTCATCAATCAAAGGTTTTGATAATTTAACGTTATCAAGTTCTTTTCCTTTTACTGTTGAAACTTTAAGACGATACCCCTTCAAGGGTTCATCATATTGCACTGCAAGAATAAAATAGGTAATCATTTCGCGCTTGCCCTTTGGCACTAAAACTTCCCCCTTGTTGGTAGAATCAGATACAGATTGCCAGGTAATCTTTATGGGAATATTCAATCGGTTATCCACCCATAATTCAGAACTATAAATAATTGCACAGGCAATTACTTCTTGTTTAACAGGCTCTTTCGGCTTTGGAACCTCCAATTTTACTGGCTTTTCAAGTGGTTCCTGAATAAAGGTAACGCGGTCATCATCCTTCATTTCCCAAAAATCTGTTCTCAACCCTTCTTCATTAAAAACCGAATAGGAACGGTACCATTGGATTCCAGCATCAGGATGGGAGGAGTAATCGGCTTTATGTACACCGCCATTTGCGTGAAAGCTAAAATGTACACTTGAAAGCATGTGCATTCTACTGATGCTCCATTCGCCTATTGTATCTCCTTTTAGATTAAAAGCATAGGCTTTGCCTCCCCACCCACTTTCAGGTAAACATTCTATTGTGGACAATTTCCCGTTTTTAAAATAGGTTTTTGTACAATTCTGTTTCTCTTTTTGAGCAAAAGAAGTATTTTGAAAAATGAAAAGAAGTGAAATAAAAATTAATTCTAATCTCATGTTTTTTATTTAGCAACAAATATGCCAAAACGAAAAAAGGCTGCTCTTTTGAGACAGCCTTTTAAAAAAATGTTGTTTTAGTCCCCTTACTCCACCACCAATTTCCCATTTTTGGAATACCCATCACTCTGAACCTGCCAAAGGTAGATGCCTTTGGGTAATACAGATAAATCCAATTTTATTGAACCAGAACTCGCAGTAATCTTATCCTCCATCATCGCTCTACCTAGCATATCACGCAACACAAAAGCACCTTCTGGTACACCCGACCAGGTGAGCGTGGCTTCGGTTTGGGCGGGGTTGGGGTAGAGGGTTGCATTCATTTTAGGTCTTAGTTGTAATTCCTCCACTGCGGTAAAGGAATCGCAAGGGGAACCAATTAAAGGTCCTAGATTCAGGTTGTACCGGTGGGGCAAGGCTGCAAAACTCCTTCCACCTTGTAGATATAGACCATAAGTCTGCACTGAACACCCAACTCCTTGCACCTCTGGATGCTCAATACTTCCCAGCCATGTTGTATATTTTGTATCAGGAACAATTCCATTTGTATGAGGACAATCAAAATAATTATTGGCTATTGTAGCAATACTAAAATATATTTTCCCATTGGGTGCAAGAGACATAGAATACACACCCAGAGAATCATCGTGCAAGGTGTCGTACCAGACTATTTGCTTAGAGCTTTGTATGGCACTCAACACTGGGTTAATTAAATCATATTGCCAGATCGTATCCAAATTAGAAGCATACAAAAATCTTGAATCTTGAGAAAAGGCAATACTCGTAAAAGGTAAGTTATTCCAAGTAGTAATTGCATTTGCTCGACTATCAATAATCCTTCTATTGCTTATTATACCTGAACATCTGTCAAAATCATACAATTCGAGATATCCTAACCTATGAAAATTAGCAAACATGCTGCCGTCCTCAGTCGCAACAAGGCGGCCGTTGGCACATACATTCTCAGTAATCCCTGGAATAAAACTTTGAAAGGAAGGGAAATAAAGACTGTCATTTATAAATGGGTAAATTAAATACCCATTGTTATAAGCATTATAAACTGGTGAGGTTGTGGAATTTGCAGCCGTTTTTTGAATAATCCAGAAATCTCTCCCATTGCCATGTTTTATTGTAGTGGCTTCGTTACTTGCTGAACTTGGAATGTTTGAAAGAGCAGGAACCCAATCAAAACCGGTATTGTGAGGGATGGGAAAGCTCTGGATCCATTTTCCTGAACCATTATTTGCACTTACATCAATTTTCCAATAAGCAAATCCATTTCCTGATAAAGACCTCATCCATGATAAATCAAACAGATAGTATATATTGGTATCTGAAACGGAAGGTAAAAGTAGAGGTAATGAAGCATAGTCTATGCCTTGACAGGGTGGGCCAGAACTAATACTTCCTGCCATATAAGTATGGTTCTTGTTCCAGACTCCCCAAGCGTTGCTATACAATTTTATATCGCCCTGTTGATTACAAATCAAGGCAGAAGCTTCACTTCCTCTAAAACTTGTCTTAAAAAAGAATCGATTGCTAGTAATTGGCAGTGTCCAATCTATACCCAATGAATCAGACAATACCCACTTACTTTCCGACCAGTTTTGGGAGAAAGCAATACCATATGTTGTAAATATGAAATATATTATTATATTTTTCATATTTACTCAATGACAATTAATTTATAAAATTCTGTCGTATGAAAATCTCTTTCTACCTTTAAAAAATAAATTCCAGAGGCAAGATTTAGGTTTTCAATGATTCCATTACCAATAAAATCGGTTTCAAATTCCATTTTGCCTGAAATTGATAGCACTTTAAGATTTAAATGTTCATTCTCATTGTTTGAATTTATGTTTAATGGAGCATTTTTTGCAACAGGATTTGGAGAAATTAAAATTATCGATTTATTCAAATTTTTCTCATTTACAATGGACTTTCTGCTTAAATCTTCCTCTTCTTCAAACACTCTATAACAACTTAGATCATTTACAGTAGGCGAATACCCTAAATATGCCCAAGCTTCAAAAACAACATCTCCATAAAAATTAGGGCAATAAGCTGCATAAATTCTCAACTGATCTTTTTCGCTTTCGCTAAGAACTTTTTCAGGATCAGATTTTAAAGCTTTATGCAATTCAATTAACCAATTTCTTGATTCAAAGTAATCACCTGGCACATCTAAATCAGCTACAGCATCTGTAGATAATTCAATAATTGGTTGGTTGATGTTATAAAGATATAAATTATACTCCCTTTCTAAAATTGGAAAATAACTAAATTCCTGAAATGTAGTTAAAGGCTCGTTTTCATTGATAACAAAATCCATAGCTTTTTTTGCGAGTTGTCTTTTAGCAATGATATTTTGATAAGATGAAGAAAATTCTAGGAATTCTGAGACACTTTCCTTTTCTATATTTTCGGGCTCCAATTGTAGTTCCATAGGCACACAGGCCTCTGGACCTAATGGTATTTGACCGAAGTGGGTGGTTGTAGGTGTAATTTCACATAAAGCAAAGTTCGGATTAGTAATCCAAGTAAAAGGCCCACCATTTGGTCTAACAACAAACCAATTTGAGGCGGTTGGTAATGTAGACGCTAGTGCATTAAAACAAGAAACAGTATTTCCCTTCCATTTATTATCAGAGGGTTGACCAGGCCCCCCGTTAGTTCTTAACCGAACCTTAAAAACTGTAAAAAATAAAGTTACATCACTTATTCGCATTCCTGTCATACCATCTTTCATTGAATTTCCAGTAACTCGATTATCTAATGAATTATCTGTACCCCAAAAACTCATCTGATCGCCACCGTTATAAATACTATTGCATCGAATTTTTAAATCTTTCCCAAAATTATCACTAATTCCAAATCTTTTGTTGTGATTATTAAATAAGTATACTCCATTTTCATGTATTTCACCATTCAATTTTGAATTACTTGGGTTCATCATACAATTGAAAAAATCCATACCAAAGCGGTCAGCGTTGATAGCTGATAATGGTACATAGATAGTATTTATATATATCTCCCCACCCGCAGTATTTATCCAGTTAATACCCCTATGAAAACCATTGATTACATTAAAATTAATTGTATAATCTGCAGAAAATGATTGTGATGACTCTGCACAATAAATGCCACTATTTGCAAATGGTAAAATTGTTGTCGGCATTAAGCTCATATTTATATTGTTATAGTTCATATTTATTGTGGCAAAATCATTCCTTTCAGAACAAATCCCAAACATACTTAATCTATTTACCCAGTTAATTTGAATTTGGTTATATTCAATGGTTATGGTTTTAGAATTATTTTCCTTAATATAAATTCCTTTCCATTCAATATTTGATAGAATATTGTTTTTTATAACACCATCATATCCATCATCTACTTTAATCCCATTTTCACAATTATCAATAGTTACCAATTCATTTGAACCACTTCCTCCAATTTCAATTAATTCATTTCCATTTGTGGCTCTTGTAGCATATATCCCTATTTCTTCGGAACTATTACTTTGGCTTACATCATTGCATAATGAAATATCGGTGTTTACTATTCTGACACGACTATTTGTTACAAAAATTCCGATGTCTGCATTCTTAATAGTAATTAAATTACTTGGGAATGTGGCATCACCAAATGTATGGTATAAATTTTGATCTATTTGTACAGCATAGATTGTACGATTTGACAGTGGAACTGAATTTACCAAAGGCATAGAACCTGGCAAACAATCCATAAATACGTTTTGAAATGTCCTATCTAATGGTGAAAGGGGATTTCCAAAATATTTTATATGGTAATAGTTATTAAAAAAAGTAAATGTGTTTAAATGCATTTCAGCACCACCACCTGCACTTCCATAATCTGAAAGCCCATGAATTGATCCTCTCAAAGTACAATTTCCAGAGCTGATAAACGTTGAGGTTAAACTCAATAAACGAATCCCCTCCCATGCAATATTAGTGCTAATATCCTCTTGAAATATTGTATTTGAATTTGCAGTAAGTGTTCCTCCTGATGGAATATCTATTCTAGCATTTTCATCCATATTAAAGGTGCAAGTTGAAAATGTATAATTACCATCAATAATTAAAACTGCATTAGATTCAACATCTATAATATCTCCCGCTAGCGTTGTAAATGGGAATAAAGTAGATGCATTTACTGTTGTACTTGCCAAAACTGTATAGGTAGCAGATTTTGCACTTAGAAAATAACTTAAAAATAGTAAGCTAATAACTGCTACCTTACTTGCTTTTTCTTTCAATGTCGCTTGTCGCTTGTCTCGGTGTGTAGGGCGAAATCGCCTTTGAAGGAGGAAGATGCGCTCGCCAATTGGGGAACTACGATTTGAAACTGTTCACTTTTCATATAAAAACGGTTATTGTTTAACATTTTAGGGTCTGGGTTAAATAAAATGTTTTAGAATTTTAAAAAACTTAAAAGCTAATTTAAGGGGATTTTCTTTACTTCCAAATTTTTGTGGGTTAAATAATTGTTATGCAAAAGTTACCAAATGGTAAATTTCAATAAAACTACATGATTTAGTGTACAATAAGGCATTCTAATTACTTTAATTGTCCTTAAAATCATCCAGCAAAAAAAAGGCTGCCCTTTTGAGACAGCCTTATTAATTATTTGTGTTTTTTATTTTACAGATTCCACCACAGCTTTGAAAGCTTCCGGGTGATTCATGGCAAGGTCGGCAAGAACTTTTCTATTCAGTTCTACATTTCCATTGCTTAGCTTACCAATCAATGCAGAATAGGACATTCCATACATTCTGGCACCGGCATTAATCCTTTGAATCCAAAGGGCACGGAAAGCACGTTTACGATTACGACGGTCTCTGTAAGCATATTGCAGGCCTTTTTCAACCTGGTTTTTAGCTACAGTCCATACATTTTTTTTACGACCAAAGTAGCCTTTGGCCATGGCCAGGATCTTTTTTCTGCGCGCCCTGGAAGCGACACTGTTTGTTGAACGGGGCATGTTGTTTTACAATTTTTGGCGGGCTGTGGCATTAAGCACTTACTACAGATCGCCGGGTGAAACGAATTGAAACCTTATGTATTGATTTAAACGAGTTTGCTGATACGAGGCATATCCACATCTGCAACAAGGGCAGAATCACCTAGGTGACGCTTGCGTTTGGTTGCTTTTTTAGTCAGAATGTGACGTAAAAATGCGTGTTTGCGCTTGAGCTTTCCGGACGCGGTTTTTTTAAAACGCTTAGTGGCGCCAGAATTGGTCTTCATCTTTGGCATATACTGTGTAATTAACTGCTTAAGAACTTACGGTTTTACTATTTTAGTTGGAGACAACACCAAAAACATTCGTTTTCCTTCCAGTTTTGGTGCCATTTCAATTTTGGCCAGGTCTTCAAGTGCTTTGGCAAATTCCATCAGCAACTTTTCGCCCCTGTCCTTGTACACTATCGTTCTTCCATAAAAGGTAACATAGGCTTTCACTTTATTACCTTCCTTCAGAAACTTTTGGGCATGTTTTAATTTGAAATCGAAATCATGGTCATCGGTATTAGGACCGAATCGGATTTCTTTCATAATCACTACATGTTGTTTGGCTTTATTTTCCTTCTCTCTGCGTTTTTGTTCGTATCTAAACTTGGAATACGGAACCAAACGACAGACAGGAGGTACAGCCTGAGGTACTATTTCCACCAAATCCACTTCAAGTTCTTCAGCAAACTTGAGTGCTACTTCAGTTGGAAAAATCCCATTCATTTCGGGATCATCTGATCCGCTTAATCTGACTTCAGGAGCAACAATCAGTTTGTTGATTCTGTGCTCCGGTGCTTTTTCTCTTCCCCGGGAATATCTATTTTCCATCCAGGGCGACTAATTGTAAGTTTATATTCATTAATGCGATTTACGCTACTTTCCTTCCTTTGACGCTGATTCTGCTTGCTGGAAAAATTCAATGAATTGTTCCAAAGGCATACTTCCCAGATCTCCTTCTTTATGACGACGAACCGATACTGTACCGTCGGCAGCTTCCTGCTCTCCGATAATCAGCATAAACGGAACCTTTGAAACCTCAGCATCGCGAATTTTGCGACCTATTTTCTCGGCTCTTTCGTCTACGAAGGTGCGAATATCCGAAATTTTCAGTGTATCACAAACTCTTTGTGCATAGTCCATGTACTTTTCTGAAACTGTAAGCACAGAAACCTGTTCTGGCATGAGCCATAAAGGAAAATCTCCGCCGGTATGTTCGAGCAAAACAGCGATGAACCGCTCCATAGAACCAAATGGAGCTCTATGTATCATCACCGGACGATGTTTTTGATTATCCGAACCGGTATATTCTAATTGAAACCTTTCTGGCAGGTTGTAATCTACCTGAATGGTTCCGAGTTGCCATTTTCTGTTCAAGGCATCTTTCACCATGAAGTCCAATTTTGGACCATAAAATGCAGCTTCTCCAGTTTCGGTTACAGTTGGCAATCCTTTTTCTAAACAGGCTTCCTGAATGGCCGCCTCTGCCTTCTCCCAAAGTGCATCTTCTCCGATATATTTCTCTTTATTCTCCGGATCACGAAGTGAAATCTGAGCAGTATAATTATCAAAACCCAGAGTCTTGAAAATCAACAGTACAATATCAATAACTTTAAGAAATTCAACTTTTACCTGTTCCGGGCGACAAAAAATATGGGCATCATCCTGAGTAAATCCACGCACTCTGGTTAGCCCATGTAATTCACCACTTTGTTCATATCTGTAAACAGTACCAAACTCAGAAAGCCTTAAAGGCAAATCTTTATATGATCTTGGTTTAGATTTATAAATTTCACAGTGATGAGGACAATTCATGGGTTTCAGCAAAAACTCCTCCCCTTCCTGTGGTGTAGTTATTGGCTGAAAAGAATCCTTGCCATATTTCTCATAATGACCTGAGGTAATGTACAATTCTTTTTTGCCGATATGGGGTGTAATTACGGGTTCATAACCCTGATCCAATTGTACTTTTCTCAGAAATTTTTCTAGGCGTTCACGAAGAGCTGTTCCTTTTGGCAACCAAAGCGGAAGGCCCAAACCTACCTTTTCTGAAAAGGTGAATAACTCTAACTCTTTTCCAAGTTTGCGATGATCCCGTTTTTTTGCTTCTTCCAGATTATGCAGGAATTCTTCCAGTTCTTTTTGCTTTGGAAAGGTAATTCCATAGAGACGGGTCATCATTTTCCTTTTTTCATCTCCCCGCCAATAGGCACCTGCAACATTGAGTAACTTAACTGCCTTAACTATTCCCGATTCAGGAATATGCGGACCACGGCATAAATCAATAAAATTACCTGATTCATAAAAGGTAATTTCCCCATCGTTTAATCCATCAATTAGTTCTAGCTTATACTCATCGCCTTTTTCGGTAAAATAAGCAATAGCATCCTGCTTTGAAACTTCCTTGCGTTCAAATCGGATATTTTTCTTAGCTATTTCCTTAAATTTCGTTTCGATTTTTTCAAAATCATCATGAGAAACGGAATGATCTCCAAAATCAATATCATAATAAAAGCCCTGCTCAATCGGAGGTCCGATTCCGAATTTCGCTCCAGGAAACAAGGCCTCAACTGCTTCAGCAAGGATATGGGCAGAAGAATGCCAAAAGGTTGATTTACCTTCTTCATCCTCCCAGGTTAAAAATTTTATTGTTGCGTCGGTATAAATTGGTCTGTTGGATTCAATTACCTGACCATTGACTTTAGCGGAAATAACATTCCTTGCCAGCCCTTCAGAAATAGATTTTGCTATTTCATGACCACTGCTTCCGGATGGATATTCCCTTACTTTTCCATCAGGAAAAGTGATTTGAATAATTTCTGCCACAATTTTATAAGAAGTACAAAGTTAATTCTGTCGGGATAATATTTAGGAAAATAGTGCAAGGTCAACAGAAAGAATATCCGGAAATGCAAAATCAGCCATTTCCGGGTGTTTTTCGGACCCTTGAATGAAAATGGTTGTACATCCAGCATTTTTACCAGCTTCCATATCTTTTTGCCTATCCCCAATGAAAAAGGATTGTGCCAAATCTATTCCAAATTCATCTGCCGCTTTTTCAATATTCAAGGTAGAAGGTTTACGGCAAAGGCAGGCACCAACTGAAGGATGATGAGGACAAAAATAAATTTTATCTATATTTCCTGTATAATTCTGCATCCAATTATGAAGATTATCTACTTCCTCAATCGTATATAATCCTTTAGCAATACCTCCCTGATTCGTAATAATAATTATTTTATACCCTTTTGCCCGGGTAAAGCTTATTAATTCTTTTATACCTGGCATTAATTTAAAAGCACCAGTGGTAAAAACATAATCTCCGATTTCCCTGTTTACAACGCCATCTCTATCCAGAAATAATCCTTTTTGACTCGTTTTCATTTCTGCAAAGTTGGTAAATAGTGTCTTTCAGTTTATTATCCGCGGTAAAAGGTTTAGTTTTACGCTTTCAAACCATTCAATTTACAGTGGAAAGCACTATAGACCTCCCTTTACAGGATGAAGTTGTTTTTAGTTCATTGAGTGAAATGGGTCATGAACAAGTTATGTTCTGCAGCGACCCTGAAACAGGATTAAAAGCAATCATCGCCATTCATAATACCCAACTTGGTCCTTCATTGGGTGGATTAAGAATGTGGCAGTATGTCTCTGATCTTGATGCCCTTACCGATGCTCTTAGACTCAGTCGTGGCATGAGTTTTAAGGCTTCCATTAGTGGTTTGAATTTGGGAGGTGGAAAGGCTGTAATAATTGGCAACAGCAGAACTCAGAAAAGTGAAATTTTAATGCGGAGATTTGGACGCTTTGTTCATAATCTTAATGGCAAATACATAACCGCTGAAGATGTAGGAACCAGTACCCAGGATATGACCTATATCCGGATGGAAACGCCCCATGTTACCGGTATTCCTGAAATTTCAGGCGGTAGCGGTGACCCTTCACCTGTTACTGCATATGGCACGCTTTTAGGGATAAAGGCATCTCTAAAAAAGCTTACAGGAAATGAATCCCTCTCTGGAAAAAAAGTATTGGTTCAGGGAACAGGAAATGTGGGTAGCCATTTGATTGAAATGCTGGTAAAGGAAAACGCAAGTGTTTTGGTATCAGATATTTATGAAGAAAAACTAAAAGAAATCAGTAATAAGTTCCCCGTTCAGGTTGTGGATACAGAAACTGTTTATGACCAGGATTGTGATATATATGCTCCTTGTGCTTTAGGAGCAACCCTGAATCCCGATACATTGACGAGATTAAAATGTTCCATTATTGCTGGCGCTGCCAACAATCAGCTTCGACATGAAAAAACCGATGCTTTAATTATTCGCAGAAGAGGAATCTTATATGCTCCTGATTTTGTAATTAATGCTGGAGGATTAATTAATGTTTATACCGAATTGAACGGATACAATAAGGATAAAGCTTATGCCCAGGCTGAGGGCATTTACACGACTACTCTGAAAATTTTTGAAGAAGCTGAAAAACGCAATTTAACTACTTCTGAAACCGCCATTCAATTGGCAACAGAAAGAATTGCACAGATTGGCAGATTAAAGTCCTATCTGTAACCATGATTACCAGAAGACAAATCAGAATCAAAGCAATGCAGGCATTATATGCCCATCAACTTACTGGTGATAATCCTGCTGAAGTTTTTAAAAACAACTTACAGGAAACCTACGATATCCTTCGAGATACTGACAAAAAGGGACAAACAGATGGAGATTCTGGTTTTCTGATGCGCCTTTTTTATGACACTATAACCCACGAAAGAGAATTTGACAAGATGATAGAAAATCGTGCTCAAAATTGGGAACTCGGTAGAATGGCTACTATTGACCGGATAATAATGCATCAGGCCCTTTTTGAGATTTTATATCAGGATCAAATTCCAATTAAAGTGAGTATTAATGAATATTTAGATATTGCAAAGGAATTCAGTACCCCCAAAAGCAGTCAGTTTATCAATGGGATTTTGGACACCATTCAGCTCAGTTTAAAGGAAGAAGGTAAAATCATAAAAACCGGAAGAGGGCTTATTGAAAATTCACCTACCTCTGGCAATAATGAAAAAGAGACAAAGTAAAAAGTAAGATCGCATGCAGACAATTACACTAATTCCTGGGGACGGTATAGGTCCTGAAATTGTTCAATCCGTAAAAGAAATCCTTGCGGCAGCCAATGCAGGAATTTCCTGGGAAGAAATAAATGCCGGAGAAATGGCTTTGGCAGAAACTGGTCAGGTTTTACCTCAGGCTTTACTAGATTCCATTAAAAAGAATAAAACAGCCCTTAAAGCTCCTGTTACTACACCTGTTGGTAAAGGATTTAAAAGTGTAAACGTTTCCCTTCGTCAGGAATTAGACTTATTTGTAAACCTCCGACCTGCAAAAACAATTGAAGGCATCAAGACAAGATTTGATCAGGTTGATATTGTTTTATTCCGTGAAAATACAGAAGGTCTTTATGCCGGTCTTGAGATATTTGATGAAAGGTTGCAGATCGCTGACGCTATAAAAAGAGTCACCCGCAAAGGTAGCGAAAGAATTATCAGAGCTGCTTTTGAATATGCCAGAAAGCATAACCGTAAAACAGTCACCCTTGTTCATAAAGCGAATATTCTGAAAAAGACCTATGGTTTATTTCTGGATATTGGTAGAGAAATTTCAAATGAATTTCCTGATATTCAATTCAATGACGTAATCATTGATAACCTGTGTATGCAATTGGTTAAAAATCCCGAGAAATATGATGTTCTGGTAGCTACTAATCTTTTCGGAGATATTTTATCTGACTTGATGGCAGGATTAGTGGGTGGATTAGGCATTGTAGCTGGAGCGAATCTTGGAACGGATTATGCTGTTTTTGAAGCAGTTCATGGTTCCGCACCTGATATTGCCGGTCAAAATAAAGCGAATCCTACAGCACTTTTACAATCAGCTATTTTAATGTTACATCATTTAGGTAAACCAGAAATTGCCAATAATGTTGAAAACGCTTTATTTAGCACCTTGAAAAATCAGCAATTTTGCACCCAGGATTTAGGAGGTCCTTGCGGAACTACTGAATTTACACAACACATTATCGCACATCTTCGTTAATTGTTCATTATGAAAAAACTTTCACTTGTATTACTCTTACTAGCTGGTTTTGCTTTTACTGCCTGTGAGCAGGAAGCTGGAACTGAAACTCAAGAAGCTGCGGAAGCAGGCGCAACAGCAGAAAATGCTACTCCCACTCCAGGAACTGAACCTTCTCCTGCCGAAGGAAAGGATGAAGCTAAACTTCCTGTAACCAAAATTACCTTTACAGAGGAAAGCCATAATTTTGGCAAAATCAAAGAAGGAGATGTTGTTTCCCACACTTTTAAATTTAAAAATGAAGGAAGCAATCCACTCGTAATTAAAAACGTAAAACCTTCTTGTGGTTGTACAACTCCTGAATGGACAAAGGATCCAATTGGTCCAGGAAAAGATGGAGTAATTAAAGTTTCTTTTGATTCTAAGGGTAAGCCCGGAGTCGCAAATAAATCAGTTACCGTTGAAGCCAATATTGAAGGCGGTATTAAACAATTGACCTTCACCGGTGAGGTGATTGCCCAGAAATAATGATTAAATCAGCTTTTTACCTACTCCAGGCAGCACCTGGTGGAAATTCAGCCATCATGCAATTTGTCATGTTGGGTGGTATCCTTGTCGTATTTTATTTTTTCATGATTCGCCCTCAAATGAAGCGGCAGAAAGATGAAAAGAAGTTTCGTGAAAACATTAAAAAAGGGGATAAAGTAGTAACTATAGGCGGTATGCATGGAAAAATTGCATCTGTAGAAGATGATTCCGTTTTACTTGAGGTAGACGAAAATGTCAAATTACGATTTGAAAAAGCTGCTATTCGTTCCTCTGCTTCTCCTCAGGAAACAATTAAAAAGTAATTAGATATGCTGAAGTCCTTCAGGCCATCTGGACCTTCGGACAGCAGGCAGTCAACAGCTACCCATAAAAAAAGTGTCACTGTATTGCTATCTTTTGGCATTGCATTGACACTTTGGTTTTTTTTAGCTTTAGGTAAGATTTACCAGGATAATGTTACGTTTCCTGTGAGATATGTTAATATTCCTGAAGGCGCACAAATAACGAATGCTGCTTTGCCAAAAAAAATCAGCATGCTTGCCAGAGGTTCCGGTTTCAATTTATTCCTAACACGGTTCTATGTGCGAAGGGACACTATTTCTATCAATGTTGCTGCCAGCAGCGAATCGGGTGTTTTTTTGACAAACCGGGAATCCAGTTTGTTTTCGGAGGAAATGTCCTTCCCTGTTGAACCAGTTCATGTAAGCCCGGATACCATTAATTTTGGTTTGAAAAGAAAACTCAGAAGAAAAATTCCTGTCAAAAACATGACCTTTTATGAGCCTGCCGGAAATTTCAGACTCGAAGGTAAGATGAAGGTACAACCAGAAAGTATTGAAGTATATGGCCCTTCTGAAATTGTAAACAAATTGAATTCCTGGCCAACAGTAAGATATTCAGTTACAGAGAAAACAAGTAACTTCTCGGAATCAGTTGCTTTGGATACTTCCTCCCTAGTAACCTTTTCCCGTGACGAGGTAACTATTACTGGAAATATTATAGAATATACAGAATTTCGTTTTGAAACCAAGGCGAAAATTATAAATATTCCAGCTAACAGGAAAATAAAAGTCCCTGATACCAGAGTGACCATTATAGCCGATGTTGCTATGAAGGATTATGAAAAAATTAAGGAATCTGACTTCGAAGTGATATGTGATTTTTCAAAAGTTAAAGCAGGGCAGTCTTATGTGCGACCAGAAATTCTGAAGAAATCTTCTTTGGTGGTTAAAACTCAGGTAGAACCTCCTAAATTACCTTTTGTACTGGTCAGACAAAGATGAAAGTAATTGGTATAACCGGTGGAATAGGTAGTGGTAAAACTTTTATCTGTGATAAATTAAAGCAAAAAGGTTTTCCAGTCTATGAAGCAGATGTTAGGGCTCTTAATCTGATTGAAACTCAAAATGAAATTAAACAAAACATTATTTCCTTACTTGGGCCTGAAAGTTTTACTCCAAATGGAAACTACAACCGAGCATTTGTTGGCAATCTGGTATTTAAAAATCCGGAACTACTCGAAAAGTTAAATAAAATCATTCATCCAGCAACTACAGAAGACTTTAAACATTTTACAAAAAAAATCGCATTTGAAAATCCTGACTGCCCCTTCTTATTTAAGGAAGCTGCCATATTGTTTGAAGCCGGAACGTATACCTCATGTGATGCTGTGATCTTGGTCTTTGCGCCGGAAAAACTAAGAATTAAACGAGTGATGGAAAGAAGTGGAATTTCTGAGGAAAACATCATTAACAGAATCAGGAATCAGTGGACAGAAATAAGAAAAATGAGCTTAGCAAATTATGTTGTTATCAATGATGGTTATTCTGATTCAGATAATGAAATAATGAAACTTATAGCTTGGTTAAAGTATAAATTCAACAGAGATGCCTGAATGGAAAAATGGATATTTTCATTTCAGAGAATCAGGATTCAGTATTGATTCAAAGGAAGCGGAAAATAAAGTATTAATCACGCATGCACATGCAGATCACTTTGTAAAATACTCTAAGGAAATTTGGCTAAGCAAAATGACAGCCAATTTAATTAATGCACGATATGGAGAAATACCAGCTCAAAAAATAAATATTATTTCAGAAAACGTACAATTCGAAATAAATGGAAGTATGATCACTGGCTATTCAGCCGGACATCTCCCAGGTAGTTTGATGTTTAAAATTCAACAAAAGGATCAACCAGATTATTTGTATACTGGTGACTTTCACGATTCTCCTTATATTATCTCAGAACCAATTCATATACCACAAATTAAGGGTGGAATCCTGATAACAGAATGCACCTTGTCAGATACTGAAAAACACAGGTCGCCGGCAGAAGAAATTGCAGAAGAACTTAATATAGAAATGCCTGTCATTTTGGATGTTTATCCACTTGGAAAAGCACAAAATATTTGTCGCTTAATTCACCAAATTTTCCCTGGCAGACCTGTTTTTATCATACCTTCTATTGCACGATTTTTCAAAGCTTATATTTCTGAAGGATTTGATACTGGTCCAATCCGGATGTACAGAGAAAGAGACTTTAAAAATGCTGATCGACCTGTTTTACTGGCGCCACCCGGTTTATATGGCCAAAAACCACTTCACCAGTTTATCCATTTTTATGTTAGTGGGATCAACAGGAAAAATAAATATCCATACAGTCGTCAACTTAAAATCTCTGACCATGCCGATGCAGATACCATTAAAAAGGTCATTCAACAATCGGAGGCCTCTGAAGTTTGGTTTCATCATGGTAATCCTGGAGGTCTTGTACAGTGGTGTACAGATCAAGGTATTGTGAGTAAGGTGTTTGATTAAACCATTTAATGGTTAATTTTATTTTGCATGATTAAAGGGAAAAAAGTGGTGGTGGTTTTACCTGCATATAATGCTGGCAAAACCCTTGAGAAGACCTTTAGGGAAATTCCACTTGAAATTGTAGACCAGGTAATTCTGGTTGATGACAAGAGCAAAGACGAAACCTATGATTTAGCCCAAAAAATTGGGATTCATAAAGTTATTCGACATGAAAAAAATCGTGGGTATGGCGGAAATCAAAAAACATGCTACAAAGCTGCTATTGAGGAAAACGCAGATATTGTCATTATGCTTCATCCTGATTATCAATATACTCCTTTGCTGATTGAGGCTATGGCCTACCCTATTGCGCATGGATTATTCCCGGTAATGTTAGGATCAAGAATTTTGGGAAAAGGTGCTCTGAAAGGCGGAATGCCAATGTACAAGTATATTGCAAACCGGTTTTTGACTTTGTTCCAAAATATTATGCTGGGTCAAAAACTAGCAGAATATCATACCGGATATCGTGCATTTTCAAGAGAAATATTATTACAAATGCCTCTGGAAGAAAACTCAGATGATTTTGTGTTTGACAATGAAATGCTGGCACAAATAACTTTTGCAGGCTATGAAATTGGTGAAATTACCTGTCCAACCAAATATTTTGACGAAGCTTCCTCTATTAATTTTAGCCGAAGTGTGACCTATGGTTTAGGGGTTCTACGCACCTCACTTAAGTTTAGAATAAATAAATGGGGTTTAATTCAGTATAAAATGTTTGACCTGGTAAATGGAAAAAAACTTATCTGACAATCACATTTCCTATATTTACGAGTCTTTTCAAAATTCTATGAAAAAATCAATCCTTTGCCTGTTATTTACCGCTGTTTTCGGCGGAAGTATTATGGCGCAATTACCCAACGTTGGGATTAAAATTGCTGCCAACAGTTCCAGAATCCCAACATCTGCAGATGTTAGTTCTGGTCAAAATGCTGGTGTGGCTATTGACGAAACCATGAAATCTCTTTTTGGGGGTACTGTTGGTGGTTTTGTACGTGTTAATTTGAAAAAATTCTACATCCAACCAGAGGCATTATTTTCATTAAAAGGTGGAAAATTTGACCTGAAAACAACTTACAATTTGGGAAGTGGTACTGTTACGACAAAACCTTCCTATACAGTTAATTTAAGCACCATCGACGTTCCTATCATGTTGGGATACAAGCTGTTGGATGCTGAAGTCATGAATCTTCGGGTTATGGCAGGTCCTATGGCTTCTTTTGTAGTAGGTGGTGAATATAAAATTACTCAGGACGGCGTTGACCCTTCTACAGGATCTCCATATCCAATACAAAACCTGAAAGCAAAAGATTACATTGAAGGAGCAATTTGGTCTTATCAGGCAGGCGTGGGCGTTGATGTTGCAACCTTTACCTTTGATTTAAGATATGAAGGTTCATTTACCGACATTGCTAAAGATGTTGTGGGTTCAAATATTACTTTTTCACAACATATTAGTTTGATCCAGTTATCCGCAGGATTTAAATTCCTGTAATTAACTACTGTAACAAATCAAATACAATCATATAAAGATCGCACCCCTGGGGTGCGATTTGTTTTATAGCCCTCCCCAAACTCCACACCTATCATGTGGCCCATTTCTCTGGCACGGGCTTCAAAAAAATGCCAGTACATCTTCGATGAAATCAAGGTTTCTGGTCCGGAAATGCCTTGCTTATAAAACTGAGTATCAAAGGCTGCAATAGCTTCCAGTTTCTTTTCGAAATATGGAGTGATGTCTACAATAATATCGGGAGTTATAAAATTATCTTGAATGTAATGCCACACTTTTAAGGGTCTCCAAATATTCTGAACTACTCCTAGGTCATCCTTAGTTTCAATCTTAAGTAATCCAGCCAAAAAAGCACTTTCTCGGACCAATGTTGCGGCATTGCCGTGATCTGGATGTCTATCACTGATTGCATTTGCCAATATAAAATCAGGTTGATACTTTCGGATGGCTCGAATCACCTTAATTCTGTTTTCCTGAGTATTAAACACCTGACCATCAGGAATACTTAAATTTTCCCTTACAGTAAGGGATAAAATTTCAGAAGCTTTTTCTGCTTCATTTGCTCTGGTTTTATCATCACCTCTAGATCCAAGTTCACCTTTCGTCAAATCAATGATTCCTGTGGTAAACCCTTGCGCCTGCATTGTCAACAAGGTGCCCGCACAACTTAATTCCGCATCATCAGGATGTGCGGCAAAAGCTAAAACGTGTACTTTCAAAGAATAATTAATTTAAATATTCCGGTATATCCTGAGGTTGACCCTTTTAGAAAATAGATTCCAGGAGCTATAGTTTCCGGCAACTCAAAATAGTCTTTGGATGTATTAAGAATACACTTGAATTCGGATTTGCCAATAGTGGAAATCAATTCAAAAGTGATATCTTCTTTTAAAGACACTTCATTTCTTGAAATTGAAATTTTCCGACCAGAAACTGGATTAGGGAAAACCGAAAATAAACTATTCGAGGTGGATTCTTCAATACCCGTAACCACAGGCAATGTTTTAAATACTGGTCGCATCAGCAAAGCTCCCTGATAAGAACTGTTCACCCAGTACCCACTAGAGTCCCATTTCAATACAGGAAACTGAAGTGGTGTTCTGTCAATTCCTACTCCAATTGGTGTTCCATCAAATTGTGTTATTCCCATCCAAAACCCACTGGTAACTACATATGAACTATCAAAGGAATATCCTATGAAATCATTCAGTTTCGTTCCATAATTTATGATACAAAATTGCTGATATCGGATAGAATCCGGTTCATCCGCATCACCATAATACAGAACCAATCTGAAATTTTTAGTATCATCAAAATTATAAAGCGTTGGAACAAAGCTTATTCTAACTCCTATTAAAGTATCTTGTGTTTTAAGATCAAACCACTCTGCAAATCCTCTTTGTTGGGTAAAAATTGTACTTATGCCATATCCTGCATCAGCTGAACCATCGTCATATGCCAGCAGTGAATCTGCATAAAACACCGATCTGAAGGTATCATTACCCGGGATGAAATCTGTACTTCCTGACATCCAGGTAGTGTGTGTAAAATTCCCGTAAGAGGTTTGGCTTACGCTTGTTGTAAATTGTGAAAGCGAGAACGTTTGACCCACTCCAGGAACAATAGTTACGGGCATGTTTTGGGTAGTAGAAGCAAACTGAGCAAGAGAATCAGAAATGGATGATGAGAATTGTACAGAAATATTCGTTGATTTCAGATTCACCAACTCAGAGTTATAGGTATTAAAAACTGAATCAGGGTCTGTTGCTATCCATTGTCTGAATGGTAAAGCGGTATATGGTTTGAGGTAAGGATAGTCTATAGAAACAAATGCTGCATCATTGAATAAAGTATCGCTATGGCTTCGGCTAGCATCTAAATACACATAATCGAGTAACCAATGATCCATTGAACCACTTAATGTGGCAATATTTTTAAACATTAACCTGAATTCAGAATGAAAACACATGGAATCTGTTACAGGAATCATTTTCAGGTCAAACGGCTCAAAAGAGGTTCCCGGGAAACCTGCCAATTCATGAAAGTACCCCAAAGAGTCCATAAAACTGACAATAAAACTATCTGAAGTTTCCGGAGCATTGCCCAATCCTTGAGGCTGCAAATAGAAACTTAGGTATAAACTGTCCGAAGGTGAATGATTACTTAAGTCTATATAATTACTAACCAATAAATCAGCATACCCTACTGGCAAGGGCGCAGGTGCAGGAAGTGGGATGGAATATTGTTGTCCTTCTTTATTGGTACCATCAAACATCATTACTCCTTTCCCTGGAGGATTTACCGCTATAGGTGTATTATTAACGGGTAGATTAAAGCCACAATAATTGTAATCCCAAAGAATTGAATCGGGATATTGATCTATGCCGGAAAAGTCATCTAGGAAAGGAAGGTTTAGAGTTGTTGTGGCGGAGGATTTTGAATTAATGTTTGAAAAATTATTTGAATTAGTAAAAAAAGTTAGTTGTCCGGAGTCTGTAACCAACACTGGTTGGGCTTGTACAAAACCTATAAAAGTTAAAAAAATAAAAAAATAAAATTTGATATTATTCATTTGATTCTCCCTCTATTGCTTCCTCCGGTTCCTTGCCACTTATAAAAATATCAACAGTTACGCCATATGAAATACTATCTCCGGCCACAAATTTAGGATGCTGGGCATAAACAGATCCTTCTGGCAATTTTGAACCCGGATTATAGGAAATTGTGCCAAGTTTTAGTCCGGAAGAAAGTACGAAAGAGATGGCTTCTCCCCCTTCCATTCCCACAAGGTCAGGAATTGCAACTTTCATATTTCCCAATCCTTTACTAACCAACAAATCTATTTTACTTCCCAAACGCACCTTACTCCCGGGTTTAATTTCCTTTCCCTTAAAACGCACATTTAAAACAGTGTTTAATGCAAAGTCTTCGGTATAGCTGATATGACCGGGTTTCAGACCCCAACTTTTCAAAATAGAAACAGCCTGATTTACATCCATATTGAGGATTTTGGGTAGACTAACCAAGGGAGGAATAACTTTATTAACTACCAGGTAAACAGAACGGCCTGGTTTCACTTTACTTCCAGGATATGGATCCTGTGTTATTACAGTTAAAGGAGGCAAATCCGGAACATACTGTGAATCTACAATAACTGGTTTCAGGCCTTCATTTTCCAGCATAATAATTGCCTTTTTAGCCGAAATCTGCGCTATTTGAGGAACCTCAACAAAATCACCATGTCGGGTAATTACAGGTAGAAAAATAGTAAATAATATGACCATCAGCAGAAAAATACTGCCTACCGTGATTATTAACAGGGTTCTAAATTCCCGGGAAAGGAAATACTTTAGCACTGCCGTAAAATTAAGGTATTAACTGATAACGGTGCATGCCCTGAGTAATTATAGTGTGGATGAAATCAAATGGCGTGAACCCTTCAATTGCTGCCTGATGGAATATACAGGTAGCCGGAGTCATACCCGGAAGAGAATTTGCTTCAATGATCCAGACTTCAACCTGATTGTTTTTTATTTTCACAAAGGCGTCAATTCGGCTATATCCTTCAATATTAAGATGTTGTGCAACTTTTTTTATCTTTTCTTTAACCTTATCAGCATATTCCTGGGATTTATTTCTGTCCTCATGAAATCGAGCTGGAGTAATATTCTGGCCTTCGCCAGCTAGAAACTTTTCTTCAAGACTTAAAATGCCATCAGCTGCCAGGGTTTCACTAGGTTCCATTACATGATATTTAAGACTCCCATCAGGTAAACGTTCAGTATACAAACCAACAGTTACTTCAATCATGAACTCCCCTTCCTCCCTTTGAATCAAGGATTCTGCAAGAATAATTTGACGCGAAGGAAATTCCTCTCCCTGCCGTAATCCCATAATTTGAGCATCAGCAAGATTTATTTCCTCGTTTTCTCTGAAACTGAGCCTGCAATAAGCATGAAACACTTCCTTTGAACGTATTTTAATAACAGCACTAGAACATCCATCATCTGAAGGTTTAAGAATCATGGGCAAACCAAGAGTAGATTCTACTGTTTGGAATACAGACTTAGGATCGGATAAATACTCAGATTTATGAATTAACAGGTGAGCCGCAACCGGAATTCCATGGCTTCTCAGCAAGCTATTGGTTTGAAACTTATCTATTGTAATTTTCGAAGAATGAATTCCTGACCCATTATAAGGTATTTTCTCTGCTTCAAACAAGGTTTGCAGTTCTCCATCTTCGCCGGGTCTGCCATGTAGCGCAATGAAGGCAAAATCATAGGTATTCTTAAAATCTGACAAATAAACAACCTGAGGAATTAGCAATGCACTTTCAGCATTCAGTAAATCAGTGATTGCTTTTGTTTCTTCAGAAATTTGTTCGGTAAGCGCAGATCTTTGTCCGCCACTTAAATAGTAGACAATTTTATCCCTGATATCATCTGCATGATCTTTCAACAAAACTGATACCGGGAGCTTCCACAAAGAAAAAAAACTATCTTTTGAAAATTTAAATCTTTCTGCCTGTTCTAAAGAAAGAAATTTATTGTGTAACAGAAAAAGTGCTTCCGGATAGTATGTGGACGAACTGCTGAGCTTTTCATAAATATTGCGACCACTCTCAACAGAAATATGTCTTTCTGTGCTATATCCTCCCAAAATAATGCCAACCTTTGTTTTTTTGTTTCCTGATTTTTTACCTGATAAAATAGACTCATTCAATGCATGATTTAATGCTGATAGTTTTTGATCCTGCCAACCTTTACCCATTGATGCACTGAGAGAAGTTAAAATAATATAGGTTAGAAATTTAGAAGGATTCAATCCAATTTCAGCAGCTTGATGAAAAAAGAAAGAACTCGGCAACATGCCCGATGTTGTATTTGGATCATTAAAAAATATTTCCTTTTGCTCAGAATAAAATCCATCTAATCTGGCATATACTTCAAATCCCA
>Ga0114981_10000518_pt1 | contig 25038 bp, 19 predicted proteins | sample S_140806_MF_Meta_FD_87028 | JGI IMG/M metagenome (GOLD analysis project Ga0114981, IMG submission 87028) | Freshwater microbial communities from Lake Simoncouche, Canada to study carbon cycling - S_140806_MF_MetaG | ecosystem: Environmental > Aquatic > Freshwater > Lake | place: Lake...
ACAATCGGCCGTGGCATCGGCCAGCATCGCGAGGGCCTGCATGGCCTGCGTGCGCAGCATCTGGGTGTGAAACAAATCGCCGCAGGAGTAGCCGGTGAGGCTGAGCTCGGGAAACACAATCACGCGGCAGCCTTCGCTCGCGAGTCGGGCGGCCTCTTTGGCCATGATGATGGCGTTTTTGCCCGGATGACCGAGCACGAGTTCCGGTGACACGGCGGCGACACGGACGAAGCCGTGCGATTCACGGATTTCGGCGGCGGAAGGCTGGCGGGCGGGCATGAGGCGGCGAGCCTAGCACGACTTTGGCGACCCTGCACAGGGGGAATCACGGCTCGCGGTGCAGCTGCGGAGCGGCAGGCGAGAGGAGGCTGGCCAGGGTGATGCCGAGGAGATCAGCCACGAGATCCCTCCAATCACAGGTGCGGGCAGGAAACCATGCCTGACTATACTCTTCCGCCGCCACGATCACCGAGATGACAATGGAGCCGGTCAGCAGGCGGAGCGAGCCAAGGTGAAGGCGATGATGATTCAGGGCGATGTTGGTGACCCAAGCGAGGAGGCCCATGAGGGCGAAGTGCAAGACCTTGTCGAGATGGGGCACGGAGGCCATCCAGCGAAAGAACTTCGAGTGGAGCCGCATATCCGCCGCATAGATGATGAGGGCGACGGCAGAGAAGATGCGAATGAAAGGCAACCGGCGGAGCATGTCGTGCCCATGCTAGGTGGTGATGCCGTGCCGGACAGGGAAAAGCCGTCCTTCACCTCGAATTCACCGTGTCTTTGCCAAGGCGTGGAGGCTCGTTAGCATGCGTCACCCTTTCATGAATGACTCCCCTGCCCTGCTCCAGCCTGCTGTGTTTTTTGACCGCGATGGCGTGGTCAACGTCTCACCGGGCGAGGGCTATGTTTTAAAGCCAGAGGACTTTCATTTGAGTCCTGGCATCATCAAAGCGCTCGCGATTTGCCATCAGCGTGGCTTCAAACTCATCCTCGTCACCAGCCAACAAGGCGTGGGCAAAGGTCTCATGAACCAGCCAACGCTGGATGCGATCCACGTGGCGATGCAGGAGGCGCTGGCACCTGCCGATGCCTGTTTTGATGGCATTTATTCCTGCACGCATCTCTCCGGCACCTGCTCATGCCGGAAGCCGAGTCCTGAAATGATCCTGCAAGCGCAGCGTGAGCACGGCATCGACCTCACCCGAAGCTGGCTCGTGGGTGATCATGACCGCGACATCCAAATGGCGGTGAATGCCGGGGTGCCGAAAACGATCCGCATCCTGAGCCATCATGAGCCGGGCATCACAGCGACGCACACACTAGACTCCACCGAAGGGCTGACCGCGCTGCTGGCGGAGGTGCTTTGAGGCTCTACACCCCATTCAGCACCATGGCGCGCAGGGCGCTGGAGGACATCATCGGTTGAAGCAAGGCGATGCCGGCGCGGATTTTGGCGGGGGCGGTGAGGGAGGGATTGCTCACGATGATGACATCGGTGGCGAGCGGGGCGAGCGGGGCGACGTTGGCGAAGGCTTTGAGCAGCGGCGAGGCATCGAGGATGATCCAATCGACCTGCGAGCGAGCGCGGTCGATCCAGGTGCGATAGCCATCGAGCAACTCATTGGTGGCGTGGGCCGGGAGATCGCGACCAGGCAGCAGGAAGAGATTGGTGTGGCTGTAGCGGAGGGCTTCGAGATCATTGGCCCAGGCTTCAAAACCTCGCGTGCGGGGGAACCATTCGTGCAGGGTGGGAGACGATGGATTGCACTCCATCATGAAGACGCTGCGGCCTTGATGGCAAAGGGCGGCGGCGAGGGTGGAGGCGACGAGCGTCTTGCCTTCGCGAGGTTCGGCGCTGGTAATGAGGATGACGCCACCGCTGCTGCCGCGAGAGGCGGCCTGCCGCTCCAGCGTGCCGGTGAGATGATGCAGCGCACTGCTGGCCCCGATGGGCTCCGGCTTGAGGAGTTGGGCGAGGATGGACTCGGGCGAGTTCGCATGCACATAAGGCAGGCGGGCGATGGTGTTGAGATCCTTCTCGGCGGGGCGGAGGAGTGAAGATGCGGCAGGCTGGGGAGCGGGCGCGGCCGTGAAGGGTGAAGGCTGCGGCGGTGGTGCCTGTCGAAGCGGCTGCGAGGCCGGAGTGAAAGGTGATGGCAGCGCTCCGGCGACGGGCGCGGTAGCCTGGGGCTGCGGCGCATAGAGCGGGCGGGTAAGCGGCTGCGTGGCGTAGCTCATGGCGGAGGCGCGGGCGGCCATTTCCTGCTCGTAATCTGGCTGCGGAGTGGATTTGGGCTTTAACAGCGTGGGCAGATGATCTTCGGCAAGGCCCCAGCCAATCGGCAGGCCGATCAAACTGAGTCCAAACAGCATCGCCGCAGCGACGGCGGCGAGGGGCTTGCTGGGCTTCACGGGCTTTTCAGGTGCCACCGCACGATCCGCGATACGCAAAAGACCGCTGCCTCGGAAGTTGCCGGTGAGTGTGGCGGCACTGCGGCGCTGCTCGACCTTTTCATACATCTCGCGGTTCAGGCGCACTTCATCATTGAGCATTTTGAGCTGCACATTTTTGCCACCGGCATCCACGGCCACGCCCTGAGCGGAGGCCAGCTGGTTTTGAAGATCGGTGGCCTGCCGCTGCTGCGTTTTCACTTCCTCCTGGATCATGTAAACGACGGACTTCACCGCCTTATCGAGCGCGGCCTGGAGTGTGACGATCTCACTTTCGAGGGCGATGATGCTGGGATGACGACGTCCGAGCTGTGGCAGGGAGGAACGCATGGCCTGCTTCGCATCGAGGTTTCGTCGCGTTTCGGCCACGGTGGGATTTTCGGCAATGAGGCGCACGTCGAGCATGCTGTGACCGGCGGAGAGCGCGGCGTTGAGGCTCTGCGAATCATTCTCCGCGCGGGTCAATTTCACGCGGGCCTCGGTGAGGGCGGCATTGAGCTGGCGCACTCGCTCACCGGAGACGTCCTTGTTTTCGATGTCCTCGATGATGCCGTTGGCTTGGCGATACTCGGAGAGCTTTTGCTCGGATTCTTGAAGGCGCTTCAAAAGCTCGGTGGATTGCGTGCGGAGGTAGTCGGAGGCGTCTTCGCTGAGCTGAGCCTCGTTATCGCCGACGTATTCGATGTAAAACTCGACATAGCGATTCGCCAGAGAAGCAGCCAGTTCGGGATCGCGGTCACGCACCTGCACGCGAAGCACATGGGATTCCTTCAGCGGCTCGACGGCCACATTACCGGCGAGGATTTCGATGAAAGTCTCGCGGGCGGGAGCGGGTGTGCCGGGTTTGTAGAGGCCGAGGAGTTTGAGGAGCTGATCTTTGCGCCCGAGCGTCTCGGACTCACGCTTTGCCACGACCTCCACGGCGGTCTGTGGATAGTGATCGGCGAAGTATTCCATGAAGCGCCGGGAGGTCATCTCGGTGCGATGGTTGTTCACGAGCATGGGGGCGCTCAAATCGGACACGATGCTGTTGGAGACGCCGTCGAGGCCGAAGGGATTGTCCGTCTTCAAGCTGAGCAGGATCTGCGACTCGGCCTGGTAGATTTTCATGCCCATGCCGAGGTAGTAAAACAAGCCGATGCCAATCAGCAGACCCACCAGCGCTCCGATGAACCAGCGCTTCCGAACGTAGCGAATGAGATCCGGGATACTGATGAGCGACTGCACATCAAACTCACCCGGCTTCACCGGAGGGAGGAAGGCATGCGGATCAAAAACGGGCGAGATGCCGGGGTGATACACCGCCGGAGCCTGCATTCCTGCGTTTGGTGCCATCGGCATCAGCGTCCGCGTAGGCGCGAGCGCCAGAGCGGCGCCAAAGCCGCTATGGGTCGGGTATCCTGGGACGCTGTAAGGGATGGCCATGAGTTAGAATGACGAATGAGGAAGGACGAATGATGAAGGGGCGGATGCCGCGACCTCTTCCGAAGAGCGCTGGCCGCCTTTGAGCTGCATGGCGCGGAGGATGATGTCGTTCACAAGGCGGACATCGAAGACATCGGCGGCGAGCTGGCGGCTGCTCTGACCGTGGAGGGCGATTTGAGTTGGATTTTCGAGGTAGAAAGCCATCGCGGCTTCGACGGCGTAGATGCTTTGCGGAGCACAGAGGAAGCCGTTTTCGCCTTCCATGAGGCTTTCGGAGGCTTCGCGTTGTTTTTCACCTTTCGCGGTGAGTTTGACGCATTCCTTGGCGCCGACGGAATTCGTGGTGATGACGGCGCGGCCAGTGGCGAGAGCTTCGAGCGTGGCATGTGGCACGCCTTCGCGATACCAAGTGGGCAGGCAGAAGATGTGCATCGTCTGGATCAGGCTGGCGACATCCTTCACCATACCATGATGCGTGAGCGTGCCCTCGGCCACCCAGTGGGCGACTTCGCTTTCTTCGACGCGGTTCGGATTGGGATCGAAGGGGCCGATGAGATGGAATTCGGCATTCGGGAACCTTTGGCGAATGTTGCGTGCCGCTTCGGCGAAGACGCGGACGCCTTTGCTGATGAGCAAACGGCTCACGAGGCAGAAGCGCACGGTTTTCGGCGTTTCGGTGATCGGCGCATGCGGGAACTCATCGAGGTTCACGCCGCTACCAGCGGTGACATGCACGGGAACGCCTTTCGGCAGCAGGTTCAGTTCGGTGAAGAGCTGCCGGTCATCTTCGTTTTGCATGAAGATGACATCCGCACGGCGCAGCGCGAAGCGGTGAAGAGCCTTGGAAATGGCGGAGAGGATCTTTTGCTTCCACGTCACCGGTTTGACGAAGGTGAAGCCGAGGCCGGGAAGCAAGGCGTAGATCTTCGGCACACCCGCAAGGCGTGCGATGGGGCAGCCGTAGAGTACGCTCTTGATGGTGTAGGCGAAGAGCGCCTCCGGCTTTTCAGAGCGGAAGAGACGCCACATATCGAGCCAGGTATCGAGATCGCGGCGCGGGTTGATCTGCGAGCGCACCATGCGGATGGCGCGATGTTTGCCACCGAGGCTCTTCATAATTTCACGCACATGCGGATAGTCCTCCGCAGCGCTGGTGGTGACCTCGCAGCCATGCGCGGCGAAGTCGCGAATCAGATCGCCCCGGTGATAAATGAGCGTGTTGGCATCGGCGGTGAGGACGACGACTTTTTTCATGGTTTCACTCCTTTCGCTTCGGCGGTTTGGCGGCGCACGGTGGCCTTCTCGATAAGGGCGGCGAGGGTGGTGCGTGCTTCGAGCAGGGCGGGAAGATTGTCATCCCAATCGCCAAAGCCACGCGCAAAGGTCTCGGTGAGTTGGCGGGCCTTTTCATCGAGGCCCAGCTCGCGGGCGAGCATGAGGTAATCGTAGTCTTCGACGGCTTCACGCAGCCATTTGAGCCGGATGGAGGCCACCGGAGCATCGCGGCCATGGCGTTCCTTCGTGGCGGGATAGATGAAGAAGCCATCGCCATTGTAGGTGTGGCCTTCGGCATCGTTTCGGAAGGTGCCAGCTTCCTTCCAAGGATCGACGCCATCGGCGATATAAAGCGTGTCCCAGTAGGTGACGCCGGTGATGCCATGCTTCGGGAAAAGCCACGAGGTGAGGCGATGATTGATGGCGGGATAATCGGTACACCAAACAGGCGAGTGACTGTTTTTGAACATCTTCGGATGGTTGTGCGCCCGGTCCCAACCTTCGGAGTTTTGCACGAGGGCGGCATAGCCCCACACTTCCTCGCCGGCCTGACGACGAGCGAAGATCTCGTGTGAACCGCCGGCCCATTCCATGTCATCCCAAATGCTGCTGAAGTGGGCGGACCAGATGTCCACGCTGCCATGCAGCTTGCCCCAGGCAGCTTTTTCCGGTGCAGGCTGCTCGGTGACGAGCAGCGGAACACGCACGCCGTGCTTCTTTTCGACGTCGTTGAAGAATTCACCCCAGCGACGCACGGTGGCGTAGGCATCGGCATCATTCGGCTCATCGAGATCGCCCATGATGACGTAGCCGCGACCTGCGCAACGGATCTTTGCCAAGATGCGGGCATAGGTGGCGACGTGCTTCATCGCGGCTTCGCGATCTTTGCCGAGCGGGTCTTTGAAGGGCCAATCCGGCCAGATGGGAATGCTGATGGTGCTGGCGTGGCGGTGGAGCAGTTGCTTGCGCAGCGAACGCTCGATTTTTTCCTCGTTGAGGCTGCCATCGGGCTCGGGAAGCGCCCCGTGGATCTGATCAATGGCCAGGCGATGTCGGGCGAGCACATCGTAGTATTGATTGAGGAGCTGGGCGTGCTCGAGCGAGAAGCGGGAGCCGTCATACTCAAGGCCATGGACCTGCGAGACACGGCGCGGCGTGGTCATGATGGAGGTGCGCAGACGAGGCACGACGGGCAGGTCGAAATTCCACACATGCAGCGTGAAGTTCGCCGTGAGACTGGTGCCATCAGCGAGACGGAAACGCAGCGTGCCTTTGTAATCACCGGCGACGGCGTCGTAAGGCACGAAGACATCCACCCAGAAGGGCTGGTTCGTCGATTCGACTGCGGGATGTGGCTCGGCAGGCATGTCGAGCGGCAGCAGCGCATCGGGATACTCACCTGGAAGCAGCGGGGCATTCATCGTGCTTTTGCTGACGCGGACGTAGTGCTCGTGAAAAATCTCCGGCGCTGGCAACGCGGTGCCGGATTCATGCAGGATCGTGGCGGCATCGACATCGACCTGTTTGAGCTGCGCTGGCGACGCATGGATGACGGCCTGGAGAGGTTCCCACTCACCACGGGCGGCATGCAGTGTGAGGTTCTTCGCCGGGCGCGGTTTTTCCTCGCGAGACACCCGCGTCATGCCATCCACCAGCCAGATGGCGGGCGCTGCCGACGCTTCGAAAGCGATGGCAAGGCCGAGGCAAAGGATGGCGCTGAAGGTGCGGGTCATTTGTTGAGATGAAGGAGCTGCGAGTAAGTCTCCGCGTATCGTTGAGTGGCTCCGGCGATGGTGAAATGCTCGATCACTCGCTGACGCGAGGCTTCGCCGATCTGATGAAGCGTGGCGGCATCGAGCGTGGTGGTGACCTGCCAGGCTTTGGCAAGACCTTCCGCATCATGCAGCGGCACCGTGTGGCCAACTTCATCGAGCAGGCGGCCGCAATCACCCGCCTCGGTGGTGATGCAGGGTACGCCGCAGGCCATCGCTTCCATGACGGTCATCGGGCAAGCCTCGGTGCGTGAGGAGAGCGAGAAGATATCAAAGGCCGGATACAGGTTCCAAGGATCGGCGCGGAAGGGCACGAAGCGCACCTGCGAGCGATTTGGTATCGTGGCGAAGGCTTCGCGTTCAGTTTCGCTCAATTCGACCTCGCGACCGCCGCAGAGCACGAAATGCGCCTCGGGCCTTTTTTGCTGCAAAAGGGCGGCGGCACGGAAAAAGGTCGGCAGGTCCTTCATCTCATGAAAACGTCCCACATAGCCGATGAGCGGTGCGCTCTCGGGAATGCCTAGCTCGGCACGCGTGGCGGCGCGGGCCTGCTCGGAGGGGCGGAAGCGGCTGGCATCGATGCCATTGGGGATCCACAGCATTTTTTTGCGTGGATAGCCCATCTTCACATGGTCCTCGATGGCCTCGGCGGAGCAGGAAAGGATGCGCGAGGGAATGAATTTCGAGCTGAGGCCGAGGGCACGGCGGAAGAAGGCGCTCTTCGCGGCGCTCTCGCCCGGATTCCGATGAATCTCGCGGCAATGAATGCTCCACAGCACCTTTTTGACACCGGCAATGCGGGCCAGCCAGCCGCCGACGAGATCCGCATGATGCATCCAGGTTTGCATCACATCCGGCCGCTCGGCGTGGAGCACCATGCGCAGGCGGGCGAGCGTGCTGCGGCTCAAATAAGCCTCGCCTTCGAGATCATGCAAAGCCGCACCGGCATCGCGGAGGCGCTTCGCGGCATGCGGCCACGGGCTGGCATTCACGGCCACGACGACCGTGCGAAATTTCGCCGGATCGAGGGACTCAACGAGGTTCACGAGCATCGCTTCCGCACCGCCACCGCCGATGCTGTAGGTGAGGTGAAGGATCGTGGGGCGCTTGTCTTTGGCGAAAGCGCGGGGCTGCACCGGAGCGGATGGATGCAAAGCCCGGTGCGCCATGAACGGGAGCGGCAGCGCGGCCTCCTTGGAAGTATGGATGACGATCGACTTCATGGCAGAAAGCTCCAGAGCGAGTTCCTCGCGGTTTTGCGCCAGGCTTTGACCGCCTCAAAGGCACCCGAGACCGTGGCCTCCGCCTCCCAGACGGATTCCGGCGAGCCGTAGCGCGGCAATTCCATGAGCGATGAGTTTTGATCCACGCGTCCACTGCGCAGCGTGCAGGCTGCTTCAAAGCCCGCTCCCTGGAGCAGGGCGATCGTTTCCGCCGTGTAGTCCGCCTGGCCTCCATTTGGGAAGCAAAACAGCTTCGGCGCACGACCCAGTTCCTGACGCAGCCTTTCGTGGCAGGTAAAAATCTCTCCGTGCATGGCCTCCGGGTGGCATCGGGAAAGCACCGGATGCGTGTGCGTATGCCCGCCGATCTCAATCAAGCCAGTTGCAGCCAGTTCCCGCACCTGCGGCCATGTCAGCGGGCGCATCGGCTCAGGCAAAGCACCCACAGCGGGCGGCTCTACGCCGAGAGCCTGCTCAATGCGGTCGATTTCGTCGAGCATGTCCTCATCCGGCATACGCTTCAGTTCCGGCAGCAGCCTGCCGAGTGCCATCTGGCGCTTCTCGCGAGTGCCCAGCGGCAGCCGATCTTTGCCATGAGGAAACTTCCAATCCAAAAAGGGCTTGGCTGAGGTGCCCAACGCCAGATCGAGCCGCTGAAACCACATCGGCTCCGTGCCATCGAGGAAGCCCGTGGCGACGAAGATGGTGGCAGGCAGATTAAACTCCCGCAGCACCGGCCAGGCGAGGTGGTAATTCGACGCGTAGCCATCATCAAAGGTGAGCACCACGCTGTTTGGCTCCAGCTTTGCGCCCGCTTTCAGCCTATCCACGACGCTTTGCAGCGAGACGACGCTGTAGTTTGAAGCCAGGAAGGCGCAGACACGCCGGAAAATCTCCAGCGGGAGATGCAGGGACCAGTCCAGTACACGATCCGTGCCCATGCCCTCGCACAGCCCGTGGAAAGACAGGATGCTGACCTCATGCGTGTCCCTGATTCGAGCCAGACCGGCCATACCGGAGCCGACGAGGGCCACCGATTTCAGCTTCTGGCTGGTGCGGGAGGGATAGAGGGTTGGCATGGCGGTGAAAGGAGGAGGATGCGCCTATGAGAGTGTATTTTTTTGTATGGTTTTTCTAACTTATCACAATTAATACAAGCTAACATCATGATTTTTTAACTTCAATGTATAATTCATAACAGCCATGCAAAGCCAGGCGGCCCCCTAGCCTAGGCATTTCCCCCCTCCCTGCCCCCTTTTGAACCTTCCCACCCCAGCACCGTCAGAGCCTGCAACAACCTTAGCAGGCTATGAAAACGAGTCTCTCCGACCGTCCTGACGTGCTCCACGATGCGCCGCACGCCCTTTGGGAAATCATCCACGGTCCTTCCGCTCCGGCGCATCATTTCCGGGTCGATGTCGATCACGACGGCATCGCCTGGCTGGTCTTCGATTCCCCAGGCAAACCCGCCAATGTCTGGAACGAGGAAACCCTCCGCGAGTTCAACCACCACCTCGAAACCCTCGAACACGACACCCGCGTGCGGGCTCTCGTCCTGCGTAGCGGCAAGGATCGCATCTTTGTGGCCGGGGCGGACCTGAAAGCCATCCGCCGCATGCCTCACGCCCGGGTGAACGACCTCATCTGGCTTGGGCAGGCCGTTTTCGACCGGCTGGCGAGACTCAAAATCCCAAAAATCGCTGCCATTCATGGCGCGGCGATGGGTGGCGGCTTCGAGGTGGCCCTCGCCTGCGATTGGCGCATCGCCAGCGACCATGAATCGACGAAAATCGGCCTGCCAGAGACCCAGCTCGGCATTCTCCCGGCCTGGGGTGGCTCCACAAGGCTGCCGAGGCTCGTCGGCGTACGCAAAGCGCTCGATCTCATCACCAGCGGCAAACTCCTCAGTGCCAGCGCCGCCAAGCACGTCGGCCTCATCAGCCATGTCGTGGCACCGGAAAACCTCGAAAAGCTTGCCCGCAGGCTGGTTCGCGAAAAGCGGCCCGCGCCACGTTTTCACTTCGAGAACCTCTTTTCGCGGCTCATCGGCCCTTTTGCCAAAAAGAAGGCGCTCACTAAAACTCGCGGCCTTTACCCCGCCATCACGAAGGCCATCGACGTCGTCACGCGGGCCGCTCATGGCAGCATCGACGACGGTTTGAAATTCGAACGCGAAGCCGTGGCCGAGCTCATCCAAAACCGCGACACCTCCCGGCTCATCGACCTCTTCTTCAAACGCGAAGAAGCAGCCAAACGCCCCGCTGCGACTAGAACCGCCATCCCCATTCATGACGCCGTCGTCATCGGTGCTGGCGTGATGGGCAGCGGCATCGCCCACGCCCTCGCTTCGCGGGGTGTTCGCGTCTTGATGACCGATGTGGCGGCCGAAAGCCTCTCTCGCGGCCTGGAGCGCATTCGCGGCGTGGTTTCCGAGGCCTCCCATCGCAGGCTCGTCACCCAGGTGCAGGCCCGCGACACCCTCGACCGCATCGCCACCACCACCGACAAGGTCCCGCTCACTCGCCACCACCTTCTCATCGAGGCCGCCACCGAGAGCATGGACCTTAAAAAGAAGATCTTCGCCGATCTCGCCTCCCGCGTCTCTGCTGACACCATCCTCGCCACGAATACCAGCGCCCTTTCCGTGGCCGAACTGGCCCAAACCGTGCCGCATCCCGAGCGCGTCATCGGCCTGCACTTCTTCAATCCGGTGCATCGAATGCCACTCGTCGAGATCATCACCCTGCCGGAGACCTCGCCCGAGGTGCTCGCCACGGCGGTGAGCTTCGTGCAAAAGATCGGCAAAACGCCCATCGTCGTCAAAGACAGCCCCGGCTTCCTCGTGAACCGCATTTTGGTGCCTTACCTGATGGAAGCGGTGCGACTTCATCAAAGCGGCATCACGGTGAGGGACATCGACGAGGCGATGCTAGAATTCGGCATGCCGATGGGGCCGATGCGCCTGCTCGATGAGATCGGCCTCGATGTGGCCACGCATGTCGCCCAAACGGATGCCTTTGAAAAGATGATCGCCGCCGGTCACCTCGGCAAAAAGAGCGGCCAGGGCTTCTACCGCTACGAAAAAGGCCGCGAGATCCCGCCGCCCATCCACCACCGCCTGCCCAGCCATGAGAGCATCCAATCGAAGCTGGCCCTCCTGCTCAGCCAGGAAGCCATGAAGTGCCTCAAAGAAGGCATCGCCCGCAGCGCCGATGACATCGACCTCGCCATGGTCCTCGGCACCGGCTACCCACCCTTCCGCGGCGGCCCCATCACCTTCGCCCGCGACAGCGGCATCATTGATTACTGAGCAAAAGAGGGATGACAGCGCTGCGAAGGTGCGTTTTTTCTCCGCACACATGTCCCAGCCCCAGCCGAAGCCGATTGATCCCGCCGAAGTGCCCGCCCTCGCTCTTGAAACGATGAAGCGAGCGAAGTTTCCCGTGCTCGCTACCTGTGAGGGAGATCAGGCGAGGGCCAGGCCGGTCTCGCCGGTGCGCACGGATGGCTTTGTCGTGTATGTGGCCAATCTGAGGCGCTACGGCAAGACGCGGGAGATTGAGGCCAATCCAAAAGCGGAGCTTTGCTACATGGATGACGAGCACAACCAAGTGCGCATCACCGCCACCGCGGAGATCGTGACGGATCGCACGCTGCTCGAAGAGATCTGGAGCTCGAGTCCCCTGCTCCGCTCCTACCTCGGCAGTCTCGAAAATCCCGAGCTGATCATCTACCGCTTCACGCCGAATCGCGTGCGCTACATGCGGGAGTGGGCGCTGGAATATTACGAGGTGGATCTCACGGTGCGGTGAGCCCCACCACCGGCGGCGGCTTCCGGCGAACACCAATGTACACTGGTGAGAGCTGGCGTTCGAGCGGTTTCCTCTCGACGGGTAGCAGCGTGTTGAAAGCCGTGAAGTGCCACGGGCCATCTTCGGTGCGGATGGAGTATTGCAAGGCACGCCCCCCATCGAGCAGCGTGGCATGCTGCACATCCAGCTTCCGGGCGATTTCAGACACCTCGGCCACATTCATCACCCCGCCATCGCCACTGAGCACGAAGACGATGCTGCCATCTTTTTTCATGCCGCCAAGCGCCCGGTAGGTGATCTTCGAGCCGTCGAAGAACTCGTCCGGCTTCAATTCCACATAGGAGAAGATGGTGTGGTTCTTCATCACGGCCGGATACACCTGCGAACCTTCTTGAATCGGCCCCGGCACCTCCACTTCGAGTGATTTAGGGCCGAAGAAGGGCCTCCCACCTTTCACAAAGAAGCAGCCGCTCCAGTCGCCGAAGGGGTTGTTCTGCCGGACGCCCTCGTGATACACCCAACCCATCGGTTTGCCCTTCGGGTCGCGAAAATTCGAGGTGATGGAGAACCACAGGTTCTGCGAATCCATCCGCTCCCGAGCCGTGGTGACGGCAAATTTCGGTCGGAAGGAGGTCATGAAATCAAAACGATCCGGCGAAATGGTGACGACATGGACCTGCGCTCCGAAAATCTTCTGCACCAGATTGGCCCGCAGCCCCGCATCACGGTTGACGTGCAGCGATGCCCAGCGCAGCCCCGGTTCGGAATGCCGCTCGATCAACGCCGCAGCGAGATCAGCAGGCGTGAGATCGGCAGGAGATTTCCACGCACCGCGTCTCAGGCGCACTTTCAGCGGCGTGCTCTCCGCATCCCGCACGGCCACAAAGACCAGATTGCTGTTCAGATTATAAAAGACCTCGCCAGCCATGTACGCACCCAGCATGCCCGTAAGGACAATGATCAGCACGATTTTGAGCCAGCGGCGTTTTTTGAACATGAAGAGGGCGCTCAAAGTGGAGCAGGCCACCCGTGGTTCAAGATGCAAAACACGGTGTCAGCGAACGAAAAGGAACTGCTGCGTGTTGATCAGCGCGAAAACGAGGTCTTCGATGCTCGTGAGGCAGGAATTGGACCACGCTGCTTTTTCGGCAGGAGTTGGAAAACGGGACAAAATGGTCAGATAAGCTGCGGTGACCTGCGCTTCCATGCCGTGAGCATCGTCAAGGTTCTGACGGAGCTGGGTGTGAGGCCTGAGGATACTCTCGAATAGCTCGCCGTTCATCAGCACGAGTGCCTGAGGCATGGACGCATCCGCGTTCGAGTTCTCGATGAGGTCGCGATCGCTCTGGCCGAACTCGCGCAGATAATGGCCGCGAGGCGCGGGAGAGTCGAGATCGGCGGCGCGGGGCCAGTCGCGGGCCTGGGCACGGCGGGCTTTGAGATAGGTATCGAGATCGGAGAGGCCGAAACGACGGGCTTCCTCGCGGAAGACGACGTCGCGGGCTTCTTCGGCGGCTTTTTCATCCCTCGGGATGGCTTGGTCGATGTCGTAGCCGGGCACGGCGATATAGGCGCGGTTTTGACCGGCTTTTTTGAGTTCTTCGAGGCTCGGTTTCACGACAGGGATGGACGGCGGTGCGGGCTGGCCGGCCTTTTTCGTGTAAAGCCGTGCCACGGCGGGAACGACGACATGATCGTGAATGCCGGTGCGGGCCACGAACTCGACGCTGCGGATTTCGACGTTGAGTTTTTCGATGAGCGGCTTGTCCTTGGCCTTCTGCGCGGCGGTGTAGGCCTCGCGCAGCGGCTTGGCACGGGCGGAGACAGATTCGTAAGCCTCGGAGGCCTTCATCGAGCCGTCGAATATCTCCTGCGGCGTCATCAAATCGAGCGCGTCGCTGAGCTTGCCCCGATAGACGAGCTTTTGTGCCATCTCCGCGTCGATGCCCTTGCGACGCGGGAGGTCGGGCGTGGCATGGATGAGCGTGACGAAGCTGTCGTAGATCTGCTCGGCGGTGAGGCGGCGGAGCAGCGGGCCGGTGAAGTGACACGGCTCGCCAGCGACGAGTTCCTGCCGGGTGGCTTCGTTCTGATAAGCACCAGTGTGGTAGAGCACCCGCAGGAAGGCCTTCACATCATAGTGCAGCTCGACCATGAGCTTTTCGAGCCGGGTCATGAGCGCGGGATTCATCGCCACGGTGGTGTCGAACAGCTCGTCCACCGGCTCGATGAGGCCGAGGCCGAAAACCCGTTTCCAAAGGCGGTTGGCGATGACCTTGGTGAAGCGCGGATTCTCCGGCGAGGTCATCCAGGCGGCGAAGGCCTTCAAATCGCCTGCGGCCGGCTTTCCAAGCATCGTGGCGGGCTGGATGGCGTCGTGGGGTTTGGCGTCGGAGTATTGATAATCGTGCGGGAGCTTCAGCACACGGCTGGGGAGGGCCTGCACCTTGCTGTAGCGGACGAAATCGCCGAGGTTTTCAAACACGCGACCGAGGTGGCGCACGCCGACGGCCAGTTCCGGCTTCTTTTCGGCTGCCCGCTTGAGGTCGGTGAGTGCGCCTTTTTCCGCCACGCCGGTGAAATTCGTCTCCAGCGGGTAGGTGAAGGCCGCCATCTGGTAGAACTGCATCTGCGTCCACTTGTCGAAGGGGTGATTGTGGCACTGGGCGCACTCGACGCGGGTGCCAAGGAAGACACGCATGGTGTTCGAGAGGTTCTCGAGCGGCATCCCGAGATCCCGCATGTAGTAGCCGATGGCGGGATGGTCCCACACCTTGCCCTGCGCGGTGAGCAGTTCACGGGCGAAGGCATCGTAGGGCATGTTTTCGCGGATGCGACGCTTTACATGCTCCAGGTAGGGCTTGGAAGTCATGTCCCCCTGGCCGCCATTGGCCCGCGACTGCACGCGGAGGAGGTCGGCGAAGAAATGAAACTGATGCTGGTCAAAGCCCTCGGTGGCGAGCAGCCGGTCGATGAGCCGCGAGCGCTTGTCTGGTGCCGGATCGGTGAGGAAGCTAAGAAGCTCCTCCCGTGTGGGAATGCGCCCGATCACATCAAGATGGAGGCGCCGGGCAAAGGCCTCGTCCGAGGCCGTCGGGTTACCTCGGAGACTATTTTTGCTCCAGTCCTGCTCCAAGAGGGCGTCGATCTCCTCCGAAGGCCCGGCGAAGGCGGAGGCACCCAGAAGACAGGTGAGGAGAAAACGCTTAAGTTTCTTCATGTGGGCGAGGCAAAACGAGCTCGGCGCGGTCTTCTATCCTTGGACGCCCCGTGGCCATGGCCACAAAAAGAGGACAAATTCCCATCCAAGATTTTCTCCAGGCATGAATCCCGGTTGCACGCTTGTTCCGTATCTCCATGATGAATTTCCACTTCCCACATGAGCGCTGTTTTTGACTCCTTTTCACGGTTTTACGCCTCCTCCATCGGCAAGAAGATCCTCGTCGCCCTGACGGGTCTGATGCTGATCGGCTTCGTCTTCGGGCATCTCGTCGGCAACCTGCTCATTTTCGCCGGTCAGGATGCGATCAATGAATACGGCCATCTGCTGCAAACAGCGCTTCACGGAGGCGGTGTCTGGATCGCCCGAGTCGGCCTGCTAGCAGCTGTTTTGATCCATGTGGTGGCCACAGTTTCGCTCACGAAACAGAACAACGCAGCCCGCCCGGACAAATACGGCCAGCACAAGGCCCAGGTGAGCTCGAAATCCTCCCACACGATGATCCTGAGCGGCCTGACGATCCTAGCCTTCGTGGTTTATCACCTGCTGCACTACACGGTGCGTATCGGAAACAGTTTCAATTCCGACGCCTACAAGATCGACCTCCACGGCGAGAAGGTGCACAACGTCTATAAGATGGTCATCGACGGCTTTTCTTGGGCTCCGGCGTCCCTTTTTTATCTCATCGCCATGGCGCTGCTCTCCAGCCACCTGAGCCACGGCTTCAGCAGCCTCTTCCAGACGCTCGGCATCAGCACGGACAAGTCCGAGCCTGTCTTTAAGAAGGCCGGTTACGCCTTTGCCGGCCTCATCTTCGCCGGAAACGCTGCCATCGTCCTCTCTATCTGGCTCTTTGGCTACGGCCGCTGAATTTGAACCTTTTTGCTCCTTTTCGCCATGTCTCTCGATTCTCACATTCCCAGTGGCCCGATGGCCATGAAGTGGTCCAAGCACAAGCAGGACTCGAAGCTCATCAATCCGAAGAACAAGCGCAAGTTCACCGTGCTCGTCGTCGGCAGCGGTCTTGCCGGTTCCTCGGCTGCGGCGACGCTTTCGGAGCTCGGCTACAAGGTGAAGTGCTTCTGCTTCCAGGACAGCGCTCGTCGTGCGCACTCCATCGCGGCCCAGGGCGGCATCAACGCGGCGAAGAACTACCAAAACGACGGCGACAGCGTGCATCGCCTCTTTTATGACACGGTCAAAGGCGGCGACTTCCGTGCTCGCGAGTCGAATGTGCATCGTCTGGCCGAAGTCAGCGTGAACATCATCGACCAATGCGTGGCGCAGGGCGTGCCCTTTGCCCGCGAATACGGCGGCATGCTGGCGAATCGCTCCTTCGGCGGTGCACAGGTGAGCCGCACGTTTTATGCGCGTGGCCAGACTGGTCAGCAGCTCCTGCTCGGTGCCTACTCGGCTTTGAACAAAGAGATCGCCGCAGGTGGCGTGCAGATGTATCCGCGCACCGAGATGCTCGATGTAGTGACTGTTGACGGCCACGCAAAGGGCATCATCACGCGCAACCTCGTCACCGGTAAAATCGAGTCCCACGCCGGCGACGCGGTGCTCCTCTGCACCGGCGGCTACGGCAACGTTTTCTACCTCTCCACGAACGCCATGGGCTGCAACGTCACCGCGACGTGGCGCGCACACAAGAAGGGCGCTTACTTCGCGAATCCCTGCTACACGCAGATCCACCCGACCTGCATTCCCGTGAGCGGCGATTATCAGAGCAAACTCACGCTCATGTCCGAGTCGCTGCGCAATGACGGGCGCATCTGGGTGCCGAAAAAGGCCGCTGACATCGGCAAACCGCCGGCACAAATCCCCGAGTCAGATCGCGATTACTTTCTCGAGCGTAAATATCCGAGTTTCGGCAACCTCGCCCCGCGTGACATTTCCTCCCGCACCGCCAAAGAAGTGTGCGATGAAGGTCGCGGCGTCGGCCCTGGTGGTCGCGGTGTGTATCTCGACTTTGCCGAGGCCATCGGCCAGTTCGGCCAGAAGACCATCGCCGAGCGCTACGGCAATCTGTTCGCCATGTATGAAAAGATCACCGGCGAAGACGGCTACAAGCAGCCCATGCGCATCTACCCGGCCGTGCATTACACGATGGGCGGCCTTTGGGTGGATTACAACCTCATGAGCAACCTTCCCGGCCTCCATGTGCTTGGCGAGGCCAACTTCTCCGATCACGGCGCGAACCGTCTCGGCGCTTCCGCTCTCATGCAGGGCCTCGCCGATGGTTATTTCGTCATTCCGACGACCATCGCGAACTACCTCGTGCATCAAAAGCCCGGCAGCGTCACCGCCGAGCATCCCGAATTCAAAAAGGCGCTCGAAGTCTGCACCGCGCAGACGAAGGGTTTCCTCAACAGCAAGGGCAAGCGCAGCGTGGACAGCTTCCACCGCGAGCTGGGTCTCCTCGTCTGGGACAAATGCGGCATGGCACGCGACCGCGCCGGCCTCACGGAGGCTCTCAAACGCATCCCCGAGCTGCGTGAAGAGTTCCGCACCAATGTCGTCGTCCCCGGCAGCGGCGAAGCCTGCAATCCCGAGCTCGAAAAAGCCGGACGCGTGGCCGACTTCATGGAGTTCGCCGAATTGCTCTGCCTCGACGCCTTGAACCGCGAAGAAAGCTGCGGCGGTCACTTCCGCACCGAGCACCAATACCCTGATGGCGAGGCAAAACGCGACGACGAAAACTTCAGCTACGCCGCCGCCTGGGGCTATACCGGCGACTTCGCCAAGCCCACGCTCAACAAGGAGCCGCTGACCTTCGAAGAAGTCCACCTCGCCGTCCGCAGCTACAAGTAAAACGCCTTCCTTCCCGTCCCCATGTCCCAACTCAATCTTCACCTCAAAGTCTGGCGTCAAAACGCAGGTCAGCCCGGTCACTTCCAGGACATCGAAGCGCCGGAGATCCCAGATCATGCCTCGTTCCTCGAAATGATGGACATCGTGAACGAGCGCCTCATTTCCAAAGGTCAGGAGCCCGTCGCCTTCGACCATGACTGCCGCGAAGGCATCTGCGGCATGTGCTCCATGCAGATCAACGGCGTGCCTCACGGCCCCGAGAAAGCCACCACGACCTGCCAGCTTCACATGCGCAAGTTCCGCACGGGCGACACGATCTGGGTCGAGCCGTTCCGCGCGAAGGCCTTCCCCGTGATCAAGGACCTCGTCGTCGATCGCGGTGCCTTTGATCGCATCCAGCAAGCCGGTGGTTTCATCAGCGTGCGCACCGGTGCACCGCAGGACGCAAACGCACTGCCCATCGGCAAAGTCGTGGCTGACGCCGCGATGGACGCCGCCGCGTGCATCGGCTGCGGCGCCTGCGTGGCAGCCTGCAAAAACGCCAGCGCTATGCTCTTCGTCTCCGCCAAGGCAGGCCAGCTCAATGTTCTGCCGCAAGGCCAGCCTGAAAAGGATCGCCGCACCCTCGGCATGGTCCGCCAGATGGACAAAGAAGGCTTCGGCAACTGCACCAACCAATACGAGTGCGAAGCCGCCTGCCCGAAGGAGATCAGCGTCCGCTGGATCACCAAGCTCAATCGCGACTACGCCGTCGCCGCCGTCAAAGAAGCCCTTGGCAACACGCCGAAGGTTGCGGGTGGCGGGGATTGATCGACAGACATGTCGCGTCTCGTTTCTGAATGGAGATTTGGCCCATGTGCCAAATCTCCATTTTTTGATGCCCCTCACGGTGGCCTATACGACCGCTTTCGCATCTGAATCGGATAAAGAGCTGACAGCGAAGCGTGATAGCCAAACGAAACGTTTGGAACGAGGTGTGGCAGACCTTCATCCCACCGCCAAGCATTGGACGAACGAGATTCCTTACTTCAAAGCCGCCTCGATGGCGGAAAGGAGGTCGCCTGATTCGGGTTCGGCATCGGAGCCGAAGCGCTGGATGAGTTTACCATCCTTGCCGACGAGGAATTTTTCGAAGTTCCAGCCGACCTCACCGCCGCCCTCAGTGAGGAGGGCATAGAGCGGGTGTTTGGCATCGCCCTTGATGGTGACTTTGGAGGTCATCGGAAAGGTGACCTTGTAATTCGAGCTGCAGAAGGTCTGGATGTTTTTTTCGTCTCCGGGCTCCTGGCCGCCGAAATCGTTGCAGGGCACACCGAGCACCACGAGACCCTTCGCGGCCATTTTCTCGCTCAGGGCCTGCAAGCCGGCATACTGGCCGGTGTAGCCGCACTCGGAGGCCACGTTGACGATGAGCACAGCTTTGCCCGCGTAGGTTTTGAGGGCGAGTTCTTTGCCTTCGATGTCCTTCATCGTGAGGTCATGGATGGAATCGGCGGCGAAAGTGGAGAGCGTCATGGTGAGGAGGGCGAGGAGGGTTTTCATGGTGGAAGGTGGGCGCGGGTTAGAGTTCGACCGTCTGCTTGAACGTGGCGGCTTCGATCTTGGATTCAGGATGGCGTGTCTGGAGGTCGGTTTGCAGCAGGGCGGAGCGTTCTGGCTCACCGTGAACGAGAAAGACCTGCTTTTTCGGGCCGGTGACCTTGTCGAACCATTGCAACAGCTCGTCGTGGTCGGCGTGACCCGAAAAGGAATCCAGCGTCTCGATCTCCGCATTTACTTCAAACTCCTCGCCGAGGATGTGGACGCGTTTGTGACCTTCACGCAGCCTCCAGCCGAGGGTATTCTCGGCGCAGTAACCGACGAAGAGGATGATGTTCTTCGGATTGCTGACGTTGTTGCGCAGGTGGTGAAGGATTCGGCCGCTCTCCGCCATGCCGGAGGCGGAGATGATGACGGCAGCACCTTTGAGGCGGTTGAGCTTTTTGGAGTCATCCACCGTGCGGATGAGTTGGAGGCCCTCAAAGCCGAAGGGATCGTTTCGCATGAAAACGGCATCACGCAGCTCGGGGCGGAGGTCGTCGATGTGCAGGCGGAAAATTTCCGTGGCCCGCACGGCGAGCGGACTGTCCACATAGGTGGGAATCTCTGCGATGGTGTTGTGATGGCGCATGCGGTCGATGGCGCAAAGGAGCTGCTGAGTGCGTTCGACGGCGAAGGCGGGGATGATGAGCTTGCCGCGTTTTTGCGAGGTGCGCCGGATGATGGCGGCGAGGTGCTCATCGGCCACCGTGGAGAGTTCATGCCTCCGGCCGCCATAGGTGCTCTCCATGATGACGTAGTCCACGTTTTCACATGGCTCGGCACTGTTGAGCAGTTCATTGCCAGGGCGGCCGATGTCGCCGGAGAAAAGCAGGCGGGATTTGCGGCCCGTGGCACGGTCGTCGATGTCGAGTACGACCTGCGCGGAACCGAGCACATGGCCTGCATCAATGAAGGTGAGCCTCACGCCGTCGGCGATGGGCAGCGGACGATGATACGAAACGGTAACGAACTGCCGCATGCACTTTTCCGCATCCACGACGGTGTAGCTTGGCTCCAGCTCGGCCTCACCCTCCTGGCGGTGCTTGTTCAGCCACAGGATGTCGTTCACATGAATGTGCGCCGCATCTGGAAGCATGATGCTGCACAGGTCACGCGTAGCCGGCGTGGCGTAGATGTTTCCTTCAAAGCCCAGCTTGCTCAGATGCGGCAGGGCACCGCAGTGATCGATGTGCGCATGAGAGAGCACGACGAGATCGACGGTCTTCGGATCAAAGGGGAAGTGCTTGTTGCGTTCGATGGTGTCCTTCCGGCGTCCCTGGTAGAGCCCGCAATCGAGCAGGATGCGCTGGCCGTTGACCTCGATCAGATGCTTCGAGCCGGTGGTGGTGCCTGCGGCACCGCAGAAGGAGAGTTTCATCGCAGGAAAGACGCCGGGGGCTCGGAGAGTGCAAGCGCCTTGTCCTCACGCCGGGTCCACCTTCTTGCCGCGCCTCCTGAGCCAGGCAAACGGTTCCCAAAGCTGACCGAGGAAGCCCTTCGGCATCGGCTCGCAGATGCCGAAATTCTCCGGGTAACAGCCACGCGGCATGTAAAAGGTGCCGAAGAGGATGTCCCACAACGGCAGCAGCCCGGCGAAGTTCTTGTCCCAGGCTTCCCGCTCCCGCGAGTGATGCCAGCGGTGGAAGACGGGCGTGGCGATCACATAGCGCAGCGGGCCGAAGTCCCAGTTCACATTCGCGTGGATGAAGATGGCGAAAAAGGTGAGCACGGGCGCGGTGCTCAGCGTCACCAGCGGATTGAAGCCCATGAGCAGCAGCGGCACGGCTTGCGAAAGTTTGTTCACCAGTTCATTCACCGGATGCACCCGCACGCTGCCGAGCCAGTCGAGATCCTCGGAAGAGTGATGCACCGCGTGGAAGGGCCACCATCTGCCGCGATGAAAAAGCCGGTGCGTCCAGTAACCGGCGAAATCGCCGATCACATAGATTTCGATGGCTTGCAGCCATACCGGCTGGTGGCTCAGCGGGCCAAATCCGGCATACAAGCCGGCTTTGAAGGTCTCCGCAGGCACTACCTGTGTGATGACAAGAATCGCGGCTGGCACAAACAGCAGCAATCGCATGAGAGGCTTCGTGAACAAACCCGTGGCGAAGAGGTAAATGACATCCGTGAACCATCCGCGACGGATCACTGGCTGCGCACGATTTCTCCCACGCCCGGCGAGGCGCTCGATGATGAAAAAGATCGCGGACAGGATGAGCAGCGCCGCTGCGGTGCCGAGGAGAGTCTTGTTGTCTTTCATGGGAGGAAGCGGCTGGAACCACGCTAGGCGATAATGGTTTCCACTATGCCGCTTTTGCGGTCATCCCGGACAAATCATGCCGTATCCGACCACAATATCGGAACAGCGCACCGAGGGCATCATGGCGTCGTCAACCTTCAACAACCAAACGCGCCATGAACACCACCACCGCTCCCCTCAATGCTCGTCAACGCTTTATCCAGAACCTCGCGGATAGCGAGCTCTTCCAGCATTACCAGAAGGCTTTCAATACCCTCACCAGCCTGCCGCTGTGCCTTGAGACCGCTCCTGAGGACTGCCACTACGAAGGCGTGATCACCCGCACCGGCGTCGCTGGCGTGGTGGAAACCAAGGTTCCAGTGAAAGTCGGCAAAAACGTCATCGCGCTCATGCTCACCGGTGCCGTCCGCCTCCAGCCCGCGAATGCGGACACCTTCGCACCGGTCGCCAAAGCCCTCCTCGATGAAGACCGCTCCGCTGCTGAAATTCGCAGCGCCAAGGTCCACTTCGACCACGCCCCGGTCATGGCTCCTGAGCGCTACGATGCCGCCATCGCCATCCTGCAATCCTTCGCCCTCCAACTTGGCGAAAGCGCCCACCGCCTCCTGTTTGCCACCGCTACGAATGAGCCCGAGGCCGTGCGCAATGCGAAGTCCTTCATCCATCAGCATCTCGCCGAGCCGATGTCCCTCGAAGCCGTCGCCAAGGCGGTGAACGTGAGTCCCTTCCACTTCTGCAAGCTCTTCAAGCGTGCCACCGGCCTCACCTTCACAGACTTTGTGAACCGCGCCCGTGTGGAAAAAGCCAAGCGCATGCTCATGAAACCCGCCGCCCGCATCACCGAGGTGGCCTACGATGTCGGCTTCCAGAGCCTGTCCCATTTCAACCGCAGCTTCCGCCGCATCGCCTCGGAGTCCCCCACCGAGTTCCGCGGCCGAATGAAGCACGGCTCCCCTGCCCTCGCGGCAGCGTGATGCCCTAACAGCTTGCCGCCATGCGCATCGCACTGCGATGTTTCGACGGCACGGCCCCGGAGAGAGAGTACCGAGCGCGTCGGGATCTCCTCTCCGGGGTTTCTGTTTTTGACAATCCCGCCCGCTCCGGCGACATTCCGGCTGCTTGAAACGCGTCCTCTTTGTCTGCACCGGAAACACCTGCCGAAGCCCCATGGCCGAGGCGCTTTTTCGTGACCTCGTCAAAGACCGCGCTGATTACGAAGTCAGCAGCGCTGGCGTGGCCGCCGCTCCCGGCATGCCCGCCAGCAAGCACACCACGGCCATCCTGAAGGAAAAAGGCCTGCATCGCGATGACTTCTCCAGCCGCATGCTCAACGAGAAGATGCTCAAGGCCGCCACACATGTCTTTGCCATGTCCAGCCACCACCTCGCCGCCATCGAGGATGAGTTTCCCGAGCACGCCGACAAGGTGTACCTCGTCTCCGAGTTCACTCAAGAGGATGCCATTCGTGGCAAGGATGTGAGCGATCCCTTCGGCGCCGGCCGCGCCGCGTATGAAGAGACGCTCGCCGATCTCGAAAAGATGCTCCCGAGCCTCGTCGCCTACATCGATCAGACGCATAAGGAATCGTAATCGGGGCATTCCTGCCCCGTTCGAAGGGCCAAGAATGGCCCTGCTACTTTTCGCCGCTCCTCAGTTCACATAAACGAACTCATTCAAGCTCAGCACCACCTGGCCGTAATCCGCCAGCGAAGCGCCGGATTGCAGGAAATCGAGCCCGGAGGTCAGTTCGGCGGCTTTTGGAGCACGATTGAAGCAGAGGCGGTAAATCATGGCGATCTGCTTCGTGGCATCGCCAGCGGTTGAGACGCGTTTGGCGAGTCCATCGGCCCATTGACGAGCCTGCGGGCTGTTCATGAGCACGAGGGCCTGTGGAGCCACCGTCGTCGTGGGGCGTGCGCCCTGGCTCACGAGTGGTTCAGGCAGGTCAAAGGCCACCATGCTGCCGATGAGCTGGCTGCGCTTGATGTTGAAGTAGATGCTGCGGCGCTTGCTGTTTTCGTCGCGAGTGCCGGGACCAAACATGGTCTTGTCCAGCACGCCGCTCACGGCCAGCATCGAGTCGCGAATGGCCTCGGCTTCGAGGCGCTGCGGCACGAAGCGCATGAAAAGCCCGTTCGCGGGATCAGCGGCTTCCTTTTTCGCATCGCGAACGCTGCTTTGCTGCCAAGCACGACTGCTGAGGATCAGCTTGTGGATCGGTTTCAGCTTCCATCCATTTTCGATGAGCTTCGCCGCCAGCCAATCGAGCAACTCCGGCTGCGTGCAGGCTGTGCCGGTCTTGCCAAAGTCATTCGGCGTCGGAACGAGACCGGTGCCGAAATGATGCTGCCACAGGCGGTTCACGATCACGCGTGCCAGCAGTGCACCCGCCCCCTGATCGACATCCGTGATCCAGTTCGAGAGCGAGCGACGACGACCACTGTATTTTGCGTCCTTCGGCGGCTGCCATTGCCAGCGTTTTGAGTCGCCGGGCTTGCTCAGCACTTGCAGGAAGCCCTGCGTGGCCTCGCCGTCCTTCATGAGCGGGTTGCCGCGCTTCAGCACATGCGTTTTTTCAAAGAACGGCCCGCCTTGCGTGTGCATCACGATGGGATCGTAGCCCTCGGCGCAGATCATCATGCGCGTGGCCCCCGGGACGGCTGCGGTGTTCTTTTTGGCGTTCATCGTCGTCACCGCGGAGGTCACTTTGCCATCGGGATGCACGTCCACATTCATGCGCGTGGTCGTCGTGAAGGTGCTGAGCATCGCGTAGTAGTCGCGGGTGGGCAGCGGATCGAATTTGTGATCGTGACAGCGGGCGCAGCTCAGCGTGAGGCCGAGCATGGCACCCGCCGTGGTGCCCAGCATGTCGTCCATCGCGTCGTAGCGGGAGCTTTCGACCTCATTCGCGGTGATTTGCGAAGGAAACACCCCCGCGCCGAGAAAGCCCGTCGCTGCCAGCGCCAGCGGGTTCTGCGGCTCGTATTCATCCCCCGCGAGCTGCCACTTCACGAACTGGTCATACGGCATGTCGGCATTCAACGCCTTGATGACAAAGTCCCGGTAATGAAACGCAAAGGGCCGGTCATAGTCCTGCTCAAAGCCCGTGCTTTCGGCATAGCGGGCCACATCCAGCCAATGACGTGCCCAACGCTCACCATACGCCGGGCTGCTCAACAGCCCGTCAATCAGGTCACTCAGG
>Ga0114981_10000524_pt1 | contig 24933 bp, 31 predicted proteins | sample S_140806_MF_Meta_FD_87028 | JGI IMG/M metagenome (GOLD analysis project Ga0114981, IMG submission 87028) | Freshwater microbial communities from Lake Simoncouche, Canada to study carbon cycling - S_140806_MF_MetaG | ecosystem: Environmental > Aquatic > Freshwater > Lake | place: Lake...
CGAGTTATTGGAACTTCAATTGCAAGAGATCCTTCGCTTGCTCACATTAAAAGTGACTTTGAAAAAGTCAGCCGTAATGTTTACAACTCCCTTCGTGAAGACGTAAAAGATTTTATAACTGCTGCCGAAGGGCCTGCTGTTGCATCTGAGTGGTCTATTGCAAATAGACAGATTTACGGAATGATCAAGGAAACGGAGTCTGCCGCACTTCGTTCTGTTTTGCGTAAAGGAAGCGCAAATCCGGAGCAAGTTGGTCAAATGCTTAGCTCCGCAAAACCAAGTGACGTCAAGATATTGATGAATAACTTGGATCAAGCTGGAAAAGATAATGCCAAATCTGCTTTGGTATCAATGGTAGCAAAAGATGCTATGACAAGCAGTGGCGAAATTTCCATTCCAAAGTTTTTAACCAGTGTACAAAAACGAGGAAAAGCACTTGGAATAGTTCTTGATTCTGCTGATTTAGATTACCTTAATGGTCAGGTTAATTACCTAAAGCTAACAAAGCGGGCTGGCGCTTTTAATGACAGTCCAAATACTGGAGGAAAATTGGCAATGCCACTGATTTTCCAAATGGTTTTTGGTGGCTTAGGAGGACTAAAAGCCGCTGCTGGCCTTGCTTTAACTGGAACTGCTGCCCGCGCCTACGAGTCTGCTACATCTCGCAACCTTCTAATGAAGTTGCCCAGCTTCAAGCCCAACAGTCCTGAGCAAATGGCCGCAGTTAAGCGCATCACAGAGTCACTGCATTCTGATTACGTCAACCAGGTTGCTGACCAGACGCGTAACCAGCAGATGACCTTCTTGCCTGAAACAACACAGCAAGAACAACTTGGCCAAGGCATGTTAGCCACAGACACCACTACCGGCTATCGAATGCTAAGCAAAGACGGCAAGAAGTTTGGCTTGTATGGGCCTGACAATCAACGGATTGGAATCTTTAGCTCACAAGAAGACGCTCGTAAGCGGGCAGAAAAAGAACTTAGAAAACGTAAATAACCCCATGCCACTCAAACACTCCGCCTCCGAAAAAGCGTTCGTCGAAAACATCAAGACCGAGATCAAGTCTGGCAAGCCGGCCAAGCAGGCTACCGCAATTGCCTACTCCGTGCAGAAAGAAGCCGCAAAAAAGCAGGCTGCTGCAAAAAAACGCTAAAGACTGCTTGCAGTCCTTCCGAATCCGTAGTTGTCTGCAAACCGGCAGCGGTTGATGCGGGAACAGTCGTTCCTGCCCGCTGTTGAAGACACCAAAACGAAAACATGAAAGTTGCAAAAATCTCAGACCTAGCAAACTTGGCTGATGGCTCCGTCATTGGCGAAATGACCCTTCAAATCAAGGCGGCATTTCCGCCAAAAACAGGCGAGGGCAAGTACGGCACCTGGCGCGTAGTGTCTGCTATTGTCAAGGACTCCACCGGCGAAGTCCGGGCATCGTTCTGGACTACTGACGAGATCAAGGATCTCATTGGCCAGACGGTCACCATCAAGTCTCAGCCCACAAATAAGGGGCTTGCAGGCCTGTCGGTGAAGTACTCCAGTCACAGCTCTTCAAATGAACTGAACATCTCTGAGAAAGCTGCCATCATTGACAGCACCCGGAATGCTGACAAGCAGTACAGCCAAGCCGTTAAGGTGAATACTTCTTTGGCAGCGAATCAAGGAGGTGGCACTCCTGCTGACGCCAAGCGCCTTGTGTTCCAGCGTGCGCAGTTGTATGTCCAGTGCGCCGCTGCTGCTAAGTGGGCGGCAGAGCAGGCCGGCATTACTGGCACTGACGAGATCCAGGCCATCCGCGCTTCTATCTTCATTAGCGCAGACAAGGCGAACCTGTTTAACTGTTTTCCGGCGACTACAGCAAAGCCGGCGCCGGAGCCAGACGAGATCCCCATGGATGGCGCTAAAATCGTGGACGAACTTGAAGCTGAGGCCGGCTGGTAATGAACCAGCGCCAAAAAGGTGCTCGAGGAGAGCGCATGTGGCGCGATAAGCTGCGCGAAGCTGGCTTCACCGCAAGGCGGGGCCAGCAGTTCTCTGGAGGCGCTGATAGCCCTGATGTTATCTGTGCGGAGCTTGCTGCTCTGCACTTTGAAGTAAAGTGCGTTCAAGCTCTTAACCTTGAAGGCGCAATTGCCCAAGCTGCTAGAGATGCTGGAGACGCTAAAGATTGGGTGGTTGCTCACAAGAAAGACCACAAGCCTTGGAGGGTAACAATCAGTAGTGAATTGTTTTTTGCTCTTCTTAAAGACGGAATGGACGGCCTAAAGAAGCCTTCAAAATAAACTTGGTCCAAGTGTGCGAGTGTTGTCGCACATGAAACATAACAACAACAGGGGCTGCGCATCTGATCATCACGCAGACCATCAATTATGAACATTACCATAAAAATAACTCATGCCAACGGGACCTGTGTGGACGTCAGCATCCCTATGGGAGAACAGCCTGCCGCTGTTGCTCCAGAAGTACCTGCGCCAGAAGCACCAAAAGACCCGAAAGAAGTTATCTCAACTGATTGCTTTGGGGAGCCTGTCACCAGGGAAGACCTTAAACCAACTGGGGAACGGTTTGCTTCAGCGCAGAATATGATTGATGGCAAACCAATTGAGAAAGACCTTGTTGGGGAAGAAGGTTTGGCTTTTTTGAAAGAGACAATCTTTGGAGAGCCGGCAGCACCTGCTGCGCCGGAGCCAGAACCTGAAGCACCAGCAGTGGATGTGGGTGAGCAGTTCCGTTGTGTAGACGGCTTGTACACAATCACGCCCAGTCTGTACTCAGATTTCTGCGCTGCATTTGGCGCACCAATGGTTGATCGAGAACTGGTCCTTGCTCGTCTCTGGCTGGAAACAAATCCAGCAAAACGGAAGACAAAGCGCGGCATCAGCCGATACCTTAATGCCTGGCTGTGCCGAGCGCAGGGAGAGAAGCGGCAGCCAATTAAGGGCCGGTCAGGCTCGCTGTTAGGCGCCGATAACACTTCCCAGGAGGGCTGGTGAAACTACCAACTCCTACAGAAGCCGAGCGTGGAATAGCGTCCATTACGCTAAACCATCCCGAGCTGGTGCTTAACAGCATCAGCGATGCCGGATTCAACCCAACGTTTATTCACGACCGGCTGAGCCGGGATGTTGTGGAGGTAGTGCTAGACCAAGTGTCCAGAAGAGCTGTCTGCGATGTGCGAATCATCTTTGAGCGCGTGTGTGAACGGTGTGAAGGCGTGCAGTTCCATCAGGTCAGTGATCTGTACACGCTGATGCCGGTTGCAGGTGCACTTAAGGAGCTAATGGGCATCGTTAAGTCGGCAAGTAAACGCAGGGCAATTGTGGCAGTGCTCGCGGAAGGAATGCACATGGCCGACTCTATTGACGTGACGACGACTGAGCTTGTCAATGGCTTAGCAGTTGGAATTGAGCGCATTAGAGGAGAGATGACTCCTCCGGCTATTTTAGATACTAGGGCACTGATTATGGATGCCATTAACCGCTATCAAGAAGGTGACGATCAAACACAGCGTATTCGCACTGGCTATGATAAGCTGGACAACTTAACTCCGATCCGATATGGCGACTTTCTCGTCATTGGTGGTCCAGAAAAAAGCGGTAAAACCATGCTAGCCTTGAACATCTTAGCAAACATTCTCAATGAAATTAATTAATCTGACTCCTCACATTATCAACATCTCAGGCCATGAATCCGTGGCGCCATCTGGATACATTGCCCGCGTCAATACGCAGCTATGCCAGATTGGTGACGCCAACGGAATACCGCTAATGTCCAGTAAAGTTCTTGGAGTTAGCAACATACCGGATGAAATTGCAGACACTCTGTTCATTGTTGCCGGCATGGTGCGAATGCATCTGCCGTTCAGAAAGGATTTGGCATCACCGTCAAAACTTATTCGCAACGAACATGGAGCTGTTGTGGCCTGTGGAGCACTGGAGGTGAACCCATGAATGACAACATTGGACTCATAGGGCTGGCCGGTTCTGGGAAAGATACAGCGGCCAAAGCCTTGATGAAGGCTGGCTACCATCGAGTGGCGTTTGCGGATGAACTCAAATCGTTGGCGCATTATTTCGGCTGGAACGGAGAAAAGGACGACGACGGCAGGTTGCTGTTGCAAGAGCTGGGCATGGCTTGCAGGCGCTATGATCAAAATTTCTGGATCAGACACGTCAGTAAGTACATAGACAAAACGACTGTCAAAATTGTCTTCACGGACGTGCGGTTTCAGAACGAAGCTGACTACGTTCGCAAGCGCGGCGGAATCATCGTCCGAATCGTGCGCCCAGGAATTATTTCAGGAAATCACGAATCAGAGCTAAACCAAAGCGAGATCGCTGCCGATATAGAGATAGTCAACGATGGTAGCATTCAAGACCTATATAACAAAATAACAGCAATACTATGATCCACAACAACATACCAATGGCTGAGTACCGGCAAATGCCCGGGCTTAGCAAACATGAGTTGGACAACTTCGCGGTTGCTCCAGCCTACTATCAGCACCGCAAGAAGCAGGAGTGGAAGCCATCCCGCAGCATGGAGATGGGCACGCTCATCCACAGCCTTGTGCTGGAGGGCCGGTGCGACTACGCAGTTGGGCCTGATGTAGACAAGCGCACCAAGGCCGGAAAGGAAGATTGGGCGCTCTTTTGCGAAAACAACCTTGGAAAGATTGTCGTAAGCAAAGAGGAGGAAGCAATCATTCGAGGCTGCCAAAGTGCGTGTGCGCCACTTATGGAGCACTGCGCCTTTACGGACGATGACATTGAAACCAGCATATTTTGGCAGCGTGACGGCATTCCCTGCAAGGGCCGGCCAGACATGATTGCACAGGTGCATGGGGAGCTAGCGTTGGTGGACCTTAAGACAACGACTGACATCAGAACTTTCGATAGCGCCTTCAATAGGTTCCGCTATGACGTGCAAGCGGCTTGGTATCAGTACGGCCTGAAGGAGGCAATGAAGCTAGATAAGCTGCCAGGCTTCTGGTTCCTTGTTGTGGATACAGAGGCGCCCCATCTTGCGCAGTTCATGCGGGCGTCTAGCGAGATCCTTGAGATTGCCAACGCGAAGATCGACGAGGAGCTGGCGTATTTTAACCGCTGCCAGACCGCTCAGGAGTGGCCTGGGCTTCCGATGTTTAAACTCATTTTACCAAAATACTAACATGCTTAGCACCGGACGACCTGACGACGAGGACCAAAACTTGGACGAAGGTCCAATATGCCCAACGTGTCTACACGAAATGGACTTAGACGGCGTAGATTTAGACGGCGCGGAATGGTATTGCGCTGAATGTGAGCCAAAAAAAGAGGAGGAGGGAAAATGAATACACAGGAAATAATCAAAAGACTTCACATCATTGTGGGAAATCGCACCATAGCTGGCATCCCAACTGACGAGTTAACGGCGGCCACTGACAGGCTATACGAGTTGCAGTTTCTTGTAGAGCGCAAGGAGATGCACTCTAAAGAATGGGAGGATCAGGCTAGAGAAGCCAGAAAAGAACGCGACGAAGCCCGTACGTTAAACCAGGAGTTAATAACAAAATTAAATCACGCCCTTGCCGAACTGCATCATGCGCGTGCAAATACCCGCCCAGAACCTTCACGGCTGAAGATTGCGGCGCGGTTGATGGCGGCAAATCTGAGTAGGGAGACAGAGCAATGGGAAACTGTAGAAGAGGCAGTCTGGGCAGTTGAACAAGCAGACGCACTCATCGCAGCAGCAAAGGAGGCAAAATGACCGACGCACAGATTAACGCGGCGATTGCCAAAGCTCTTAATGCTGATGAGCATTGGATGATCCAGAAAAACTACTGCAACGACCTGAACGCGATGGCACAGGCGGAGAAAATGCTGAACCCTGCACAGATTGAGGATTATGTAATCGAAGTGATGGGTTTTTCGCACGAGCCAATATTTGCTACAGCCCGCCAACGCGCAGAGGCGTTTTTGAGGACGCTGGGCAAGTGGGAGGAGGTGCAGGAGTGAGTAAGCAATACGTTGCATTGAGACGCACCAAGTTGCGTGACGGAGTTAAGCATCTCCCGCGTCCAAAGCTGACCCAGGAGGTAATCCTAATTGGAGACAAGGCTACTTGTCAGGAGGTCATTGAACAGGCAGCAGTGTTGCTACACAACCAGTCTACAGATGAGGTCGAGGTAGATTTGCTCGTAGTTGTTTACGACGGTCACAGGACGCACAACTCAAAGGAGATTCGCAAAGACAACGGAAAGAGGTTCAAGAAATGAAAAAGGGAGTGCTTATCATCTCGCTAGAAATGCCGGCGAGCCAGATTATTGACCGGCTGGTGGCGCGCTTAGGAAACGTGTCGTTGCGTGCCCTAGCTGAAGGGGTAAAGACGGAAAGCGACCTACAAGGGATGCAGCGCGCACTTAACGTCTTACACACCTCTGAGCTAATTATCAGAGACGACCTGTACGACATTGGCAGCATCTGTTCTGTTGCCAGGGCAGTTGCCAAGTCAACAATGGGCCTGCGGGTGTTGTTTGTAGACTACATCCAATTAGTGCGTTGCGAGCTAGGCAAGGAAGCCACACGCGAGCGCGAGGTTGCAGAGGTGTCTAGGTCGCTGCGCTTGTTGAGCTTGGAGTTAGGATGTCTAGTCATTGGCATCACGCAGTTAAACGAACAGGGTAAGGCAAGGGAGTCTAGGGCCATCCAGCAGGACGCTACTTGTATCATGGCGATAGAAATAGATGGCGAAGAGAACCGAAAAGTGAGTATACCTTTTCAGCGCAATGGACCGTGCGGTGTCAGTACACACCTGCGGTTCAACGGCAGAACAGCATCATTCCTAAACAACTAAATACATGAGATTTGCAGCACAGAAAACAATTGGGATGCAGGACATGCTTCCGGCGGATGGCAGCATTTATCAAACGGACATGGTGGATAAAGGCAGTTCCATGATGCGCGCACTTCGCGCATGGGAAAAGAAGCGCGGGCTAAACCTTTCATTCAAGGGAAAACTTATGTGCAAAAAAGCAGTGGTTGAGCCAGTGGCGCCTGAGCCGGCACCAGTTGAACGCAAAAAGCCTGGGCCAAAGCCCACATTAACTGAAGAACAGAAACGTCAAATCAAAAAAGAATACAATGCAAAGAAACGAGCAGCAGAACCGGGCAGAAACGCAGCACAGAGCCGGGCTTACAGAGCCGCACTTACACCCGAAAAGAAAGAGATGTTTGCCCAAAAAAACAGGGCCTACAAAGCTGCCAAACGAGCTGAAAAACTGCGGGCTGGTAACGTGGCAGGAAGCGGCAGAAATACTGGGTTGCCACTGGCAGACGCTGCTGTATCGCGAGAAGAAGGGACAGCTTAACTCAATCAAACTCAAGGGCCGTAAATACTACCTTTTGGCCGAGGTTGAGAATCTAAAGCGCACAAAACCAGTAAACAATAAACCCCACCATTCAAAGTCTTTATGGAACCGAATCAAGTCCCTGTTAACTGCGTTTGTTGCGAAGTGATCCTGCCTGAATACGAGGATACTATTGTGCGTCAAACTAAACGAATCAAAGAACTTACAGAAATAATTGAAAGGCTAAAGAATGAAAGAGAAGAAGCCGAAGAAAAAGTATAAATCACCGGAGTCCAGAGCTAGGCAGTTAGCAGGCTTGGCTGGAGTCCGAATCGAGGATTACGTTATGGGCACGAACGTCCAAAAGGTAAACGGCATGGGGATGCTTGCCAGTGTGTCAGAAGACATGCGCAAGCAAGTCATCGAGCTGTACTGCCAGGGATTCAGCGTGAGGGCCATTGAAGAGAAGACAGGTGTCAGCAAGACCGTAGCCCAGGCAATTAAAACGCACGGCCTGGATCACGACTCACAGTTTAGAGAGAAGATGTATGCGGCCAGCCTCAAAGACAAGCTGCAACAGGTAGCTGATGGAGCAGCTGACCGTGTCATCGAACTCATGCCCGAAATGAGTGCCAAGGACTCTGTGCTGGCGCTGGGCATAGCCACAGACAAGTTAGCTGCGATGGACCGAAACAAGAGTGTAGACAGTCTGCATCAGCACGTCCATGTCCACACGACGGCAGAAGTTGGAAATGCCTTCATGGCAGCAATGACTCCAAAATGAAAAAGCTACCACCTCAACCCGTCAACTGGGCTAATCCACAGTGGAGACACACTGCGTCTGGAATCCAGTGCCGCGCAGACTGGCGGAATGCCTGGGTGTACGACACAGATGCAGGCCTCATAATTGCGTACAGCCAGAAGCACGCAAACGACAAGGCAAAGTCTGTGCTCGAGGATGATGCGTTAGAACAGGCAATCAATGATGAGTACAGTTTGAAGCTGGATTTAGAAGACTGTACTCACTAGCCAAAGAAACTGCACTAATTGCGCCACCAGTGACTGCGAACCAGCTTCGTGCGCACTCCCTGGTGGCCAGTTTAACTGCAAACATGTTCCATTGCTGGTCTGTAAAATTGTTGGCAGTAAGCCAAGCTCGAGCAGCGGCCGGATCAGTAATGCCAAGGTTCTTCCACATCGAAGCAGATTGCCGCTGAATTTCCGCCGGCGTAGGCGTAATGCCAATGACTGACGCCAATTCAAAAAACAAGTGCAAGTCCACTGCTTCCGTTTGGTTGCTGGCAGTCTGCCACTTCCTAAGATCGCCAACAGGCAGATCGTTGTTTAGCAATATCTGCATATTGCTATTCATCGCGTTCTTGGCGGTACTTGCTGGCCGGCGATAGGTGGCAGCCAGATTGATGGCTTCTTGAGCGTCCAGTTGTTTTTGGTTGACGTAGCAGTCTTGTAGCTTTTTGCCAATCTTGGGCAGCAGACGCTTAATGGCAGGCCAGCTGCGTTCCATGTAGTAAATGGAGCGGCATTTCTCGATGACATCAGCGTCCAAATTATGAGAAAGCACGGTAGCACGAATGTTGACTAACGGCACAGTCAGCGGCTTGGAACCGTCAGCGTAATGACCGTGAGCCAAGGCAACCTCAGAATCATCTGTGCAGGTGCCATCAGCGTACCAGCCAGCAATGACGCCCACAGGCTCAGCTCCGTAAATAGCGCACTCCACAGCTCTAAGCGCACCAAGCGACCCAGCGCCTATGACACGACAGCCATTACGAATAGCAAACAGGATCTCCTTGTGCCAGGGAGAGAGCGTGTGCGTGAAGTATCCGTCAATCAGGATAATGGTGGTAGCACCATCAAGGACGGCTTTGGCAATGTCTCCCTGTTGTGCAGGAGGACGAACATCTAAGCCAGTCAGATTCAAACCAACGCCGGTTGGGCCAATAAAGATGACAATCATAAACGGCGGCCTGCGGAACCGCTGGTGTGGTAGTAGCCAGCTAATGTGGGAATAGCCACTTTAACAACTGAACAGGGATATGGATGTTTAAACACTTTGATAAGCGGTTCTGGTATATTTGCGTTATTTAGCTTTATTAATATTGCTTTGATGTCAGTAAAAAAAGAATCAGTGCTTAAATCATCGTAATGCTTGCTTGATATAGTTTTGTTAAGTGACATTAGCTTATCCAATATATGTTTGTTGTCATTTGATTTGTTTTCTGAAAACTGTTTATGAAATATATCATCACGACTGCCGCTCATAAACACAGTGCGCGCTTGCACAGCTTCGCAAAGTGCCCGGCATTGAGCAACTTCTGGGTTTAAGTGCGAAGCATAACCTTTGTACATGCCGCTGTTTTGCTCTTTGTCGTAAAGATAACAAACATAAGTAGGTACACCAATATCAAGCGTGCAATCAATTATGATTGGAATGATGTCATTAGTCTTTAAGCGGTCAACTAAAGCACCGAGCGTATGGTCTTGAATTGTATTTAAATCAACAACAATTTCATCAGTATTGCTTAAGAACGCATTTGATATTTGATCTCGCTCAATGACTTCATATAAACCACCGGCAACAGCTTCTTCTAAAGTATTTCCAGCAGACAAACCATTTGTGCTGGAAGAGAAAGCAAATTTGAAGAATGGAAATCCAAATTGGTTGAGCAATGTTTTAACGCACGCTTCCGGGACCCAGCGCGCTTGGTTGCTGACAATGCCATACATGGCGGTCCAGTCAATTGGGTTGTTGGGATTGTAGTGGGCGCCGCGAATAAGCTGAAAACGAGTCTCAGCGTCTGGCACATCAATGCCTCGAGCAGTTACGACGTCCAACACAGCAGTCTCTCCAACGTGACGCTCAAAGCCTTCCATCATCGCGCTGCACATAGCAGCTTCAGCAGTGGCTCCCTTGCCAGAGTCTACACAAAGCGAAATAGCATCAGGACGAACACACTGAGCAACAGGGATGCCAGAGCGGTCCAGACCGGTAATCTCAGAGACGCGGGTGATGCCAGCCTGTGGCCACCAAGGCTTCATCCGGGCAATAGTGTCAGCAGGCGTGCAAGCTCGCTGAGCACCTTCTAATTTCAATTTCATTATGTTAAAAACAATATACCAAGACAGTACTTACACGGCACAAGTATCACCTGATACCTCCTGCGTTGTCCACCGAGTTGCTGAGTTGCCAAATGGTCAGCGGCTTACCACTCATGTGGGAGAGAAGCTGCCAAGTCAAGATTGGCGCGAGGTCAAGTTGATGGGCTGTCCAGACGAGATCCGTGTGGAGATAGTGAAAGCCTGGAATCAAAATCAAATTTGCCAAATCAAATTATGAAAATCAAAATCAAATTTGCCCTATTAGATTGGAATTGCGGTTCCTGTCCTTGAGCCTGGCCGCTGGTCTTCGGCGCGCGCGCTGGCGTTGACGTTGGCGCTGGTAGTCGGCTGCGCTGGCTTAGTGCGCTAGCTCGGCTGCGGAAAAACGAGAAATGAGGGCACGAAAAAAGGGCCCTCCTTGTGAGAGAGCCCTTTTTGTTTGCTGGCTTGCTGCGCCTTAATCTTTGCCGAATACCATTGAGAGTATCAAATAAAGAAGCATCGCTTCCATGAGAGTATGCGTGCTCATACCTTAAATTTGCTCCTCACTGGCGAGCAAAAAAGCGCTGTCGCGCTCGCGGCGCAGGCAAGCGCAATAAGCGTGTTGCCTGGGCCGGCCCGCAACGAGCTCGGCATTAGGAGCCCATCAACAAAGATGAGTCCCAAACACGCCAGGCGAATGAGAAGGGTGTGTTTGCGGGTGTTCATAATTTGCCGTTAACAATTTGATTGTAGAGTTCAATATTTTGCAAGTGAAGTTCCCGGCAGGCTTTTTCAAACTCGGCTCGCCACTCGTCCGACTGGCGTTCAAAGAAACCTTTTCTAAACCTGCTTTTTGCGTAGGCGAGAACATCCGCTTGAGAGTCTGTGCATCTGCAGCGCAAAACGATGGAGTAAAGGGAGGATTTGAAGTCTAATTTGGTCATAGCAATATTTAGTGTAGAAGATAAGCAACGTTGCTTTCGCTTTTCCAACAAGCGCGACAGTCGCGACATTGATTACCCTGGGTCGGAGCTGGGCATGTTGCTTGCGCCTTGTCGCTTGTCACGGTAGACGTTGTTACTCCTAAGCGCGAAGCAAGCGCAAGAGGAGCGGGCCCGTTCACTAGGTAGGCTGAGAGGCGCACGGTAAGGTTACCAGGGAAGGCGCCTACCGTGTCTGTGTAGCGTTGAATAAGAGCGTATTCCTTAGTCGGAAGCCAGAAGCGGATCTCAGGAAGCGCGATCGCGATTTGCACTATCTTTAACAGCCCTTTCCAGCTGGGGACGTCCCCAGAGTCAAACCAACGGAAAAAGCCGGACTTCTCTTCCTTCCTAATTTTGGAGATCATTTCAGGGACGAAGGAAGCCGAATTGAAAGCAGACAACCTAGCTTCTAAGGCTCGCTGTACGTTGTTGAATCGGTAGTTTCCTCCGTCCGCGTAGCACTCTGCGCAGATTGTGCCTGGCCGTTTGGCAAGCTTGCTGCCGACGGTACAGACAGACAGAGGAAGGGAGAAGGACCGGCAGGGCATTTTGCTAGGTGCCGAAAGGGTGAAAGGGACAGAGGGTAGAATTTCAGTAGGGAAGCGCATATGGGTGTTCCTTAGAAGTTGCGGATGATGATCCCTTCTGAAAACGTGATCACGTCGGTACGATCACAAAGCCAATCTAACGCGCTTGCTTCTTTGGTGTCCTCGTCCTCGTCCTCGTCCGGCTTAAAGCCCTGTTCCTTTGCTGCCTCTAGGGCGGTGTCGTGCTCGCTATAATCGCAACTGATAGCAGCCTTTAGTAGTTCAACGGCAGCAGATGCTGCTAGTGTGAATTTCATGTGTTTTTAGGTGTTTAGATGTTAGGCGGTGCCGTATCGGCACCCTACCACCCCCCCTGTGTAGGAGAGGCGGAATGGGTGACGATTAGGCCTGGTGCCATTCGGAAGCGTCAAAAGGACGTTCTGCAAACTGTGCGCAAACTGTGCGCGCATTAAGAGGGCCCACGAGCGTTTTGCTGTAGTAGCGTTGGCCGTCGTGCTCACAAAATATTTCTGGACCGTCTAGCTCACAGAATCCAACAGAGCACCAGAGCACACCGGCAGCGGCACACTCAGCGGGTGACAGCTTGTAGCGGATGTCTTCTATCTGGCCATTGTACAGGTTCACAGAATGCCACGAGCCATGAACTAAAGCTAGTGGACCTGTGGGAGTTAGGCGGGTTGTTGCGTGTGTAGTAGTCATTTTTTTAGGCTGTTTGTTTGTTTGAAATAACCGACCGAGCACACAGATTGAGGCTGTAGAGCGAGAATTGCAAGGGGAATTGTGAAAAATGTTGCAACGTGTCAAACGAGTGTGCGCGCAGCCGGCTGGCGTGCCCGGTAGCGAGTGCAGCCGGCTGGCGTGCTGGCGTAAGTATGGGTGTGGGTGTGGACATGCGATGTCATAGGGTAGGCTGCTAATGCGTTGAGCCGGCTGCGCGCTCTAGACAACGTGCGTAACGCTGGCGAGCTCCCTAATTCGCTGACTGTTTGCCTGGTTGCAGTCGCAATCCGGAAGGCTTCACAGAGCATTCAATAACCTAATACAATACCAGACATACAGAATGGACCGAGTTTGCCGGCATGGAAACGCAGCTCGGAGCAACCCGGAGGCGAATCCAAAGGGGGGGAGGGGGATCGGCTCCTCCTTAGATTTATAGTTGTATTGCATCCCCCCACCTGAAAATTTTATCCGCCAATGGCCCGCTCCGCCTCTGTACGCAGTCGTTCTCCGCCTTCGCCTGGCGTTGCTACTACTTGACGCTGCCGGTCCGTCGCGCTACACATACAGCCGGATGGAAACCGAAAGGGGACGCGGGCATATTGCCCCCATGAACGAAAGCTGCTCTTATTCTTTGGCGAGAGGCTGAGCGGCTAAGTGAGTGGCTAGCTTGCTGTGCAGGCTGGGCGTCCTTCCTCTGTGTAAAGAAATTGAACACTTTAAACCAAACCGTCGTAGTACTAATAATCGTATGAAATTTAAGATCAGTGAGAAGTTGGTTAAAGAACGCGATGGCTTGAGTTATAATTTAGCTAACTACGCACTTGGCATTGATTATATCGCAAAAAGAGCGTTTAAAGGCGTTCGGATCATCTTTAGACAGAATATACTCGATTTAAACGCGGAGATAATTGAGTTAAGCGTTATTGATCCCAGTCTTGTTGAACATAAACAGGACAAAGTGCCGATAGCTGTCGTTAAAGATGACGATAACGCAGTTATGATTCGGCCAACACTGCTTGACGGCTCCGTTAGAGCGGCCAGGGTGATTAAGAAATACGCCAACCAGCGGTTCGTGGAGACGGATCTACTGGGTAGAGTGTTTGTTGGCGAGAAAGGTCAGCAGATAAAGCTGCACCAGATTATTAACGTGAAAGACGGCGTCCTCTATCTCAGTAAAGTCCTCTTTACTCCATCTACTCTTTCTTTAATTTAGAGCGGCTATTGTAACCAGTCTGGTAGCCAGACTCGTTACCTACCTGCTCGAGCTGCTTCGCCGCTCTCGCTGCCGTATTCTTAAGCTACTTCCGGTAATAGGAGCCTTGAGCTGAGCATAGTACCCCCAAGACTGAGTGTTAGCCACCTAGAATTGGGGGTAGTGCTCATTGAAGCGATTTACTTCCGTATAAAAGTCACCAATATCGCGTCGCATATCATAGTCTTTGCCCATGGCTACCCGTTCAGCCAAGCATTACCTTTATCGCAGGTGACTATGCAGCACTCACTGACTCTAAACATCAGTGATCTTTAATCTAGGCCAAGAGGTATGCCTAGAACCATGTCTTCATCCCGTGGGTCCGTGTTTCAGGTTGACCAGAGGCTACGCGGCCTTCTTATGTTAGAGGCGCGAGAACTCTCCCAAAAACAAACTACCATGTCAACCTCAGACGATCAAAAAAGTAAACTTTTCCACAAAATTCTCAACTACCCGTTGCTCGAGCATCCTTTGATGCCGGCGCCGTCTCAAGAGCAACGGCAGCAGATGATCGACAACGTTGGGCCAGAAGAGACGATGCGCTTGTTTCTCATGCGGGAGCAGCGTGTTCGAGCAGAGCAGTCTGATCCCCACCGGTACGGTACGGAACTGGAATCCTGGCGTGACGCTGACGGTTTGCTTAACAGCCACTCGGAGCTGCTCATTCTTGGAGGCAACCGTGCGGGGAAGACGGAGTACGCTGCCAAGCGAATTGCCCAGGCTTTTGTGGGAGCGGATTTGAATGGCTTTGCTCCTGACTGGATTAAAGAGAAGTTCAAGAAACGCGGTTTGAACATCTGGTGTCTGCACACGACCAACATGACTAGCGTGTCTATGCAGCAGAACGTGTTTCACAAGTACCTGCCAACGGAGTTAAAGGAAGCCAAGCGCAGCAAACACACTCAGGTAAGCTGGACGCAAAAGAACGGTTTTTCGGACAATACCGCCGTCTACAATGGCAACCAGATCTGGTTTCTTAACTACAGCCAAGACATTAAAGTCGTGGAAGGTGGCGAAGTAGACTTTGTCTGGTGCGATGAGCTTGTGCCAGCCGACTGGCTAGAAACGCTTAAGTACCGCTTGATTACCCGCAACGGAAAGCTGCTAGTGACGTTTACTCCGATCCTTGGCTACACGCAGACTGTGAAGGAGTTTATCTCTACTAGCCGGATTAAAACCTGGAAAGAGAGCGAGCTTCTTCCTCACAACAACGTGATCGGTGTACCCAGAGGACACATGCCTTACACGGCTGAAGGTGTGTTTGGAAAACACGCTTGCATCTGGTTTCACTCAAAGCTGAACCCGTACAACAACTGGGAGCGGATGACGCAGACATTAAAAGGACGCAGCACGCATGACGTTAAAATTCGCGCTTATGGCTGGGCAGAACAAACTGCTGGCAGTCAATTTCCCATGTTTGGTGAAAGGAACGTGTTCACAGATAGTGTTACGGAACGCTGCCCTGAAGGGACAAACTACATGGTGGCTGATCCTGCCGGCGCCCGAAACTGGTTTATGCTTTGGGCCAGGGTCGATAAACATGGTACGGTTTGGGTCTACAGGGAATGGCCAGATCAAAGCTATGGCGAATGGTGTCTTCCAAGCGATAAGGCTGACGGCAGGCCCGGGCCTGCACAGAGAAGTGGAGCAGGCAAAGGCATTAACGAGTACACGGAGCTAGTTTGGTCGCTAGAAACGCATCAAGACAAGCGTGAAGAGATCGCAGAACGCTACATTGATCCGCGTAGTGCTGGCACTGAAACCACAAGCAAAGAAGGCGGATTGACACTTTTAGATCTTCTTTTAAGTGCAACCGAGCCTCTTTATTTTCTACCAGCAGTTAGTGTGTCTGTAGATGAGCGCGTTTTAATCATCAACGATTTGCTGTGCTATAATAAAGAAGCAGACGTTGATATTGAAAAAAACCATCCACGGCTTATGGTTCATCACAGCTGTCAGAACCTTATTTACTCTTTAAGGGAATGGACTGGACACGACGGTCAGAAAGGCGCGGCTAAAGATCCGATTGACGCACTGGGCTATCTTGTGGTAATGCAACCTAGTCACACGCCGTTATCCAACAACCAGTGGCAAAAGTTTAATAAGTGCGGGAGTTATTAAAGGATATGTACAATAGCAACACTGATGTTCTGGCGATTGCCTCAAAAAATCCACACGTTGGAGAGCTTTTGAGCGAATACAATCGTGCAATGATCAACTCCAGCCAGGGTAATCTGGTTACCAAGTTTGATAATATCCGCTTCTGCCGGTGGGCTGGACAGACGGATGACGGCAAAAAACACTCTGAAAACCGTTCTGAAGGCGATCCTGCTTGGCCATTTGAAGGAGCTTCTGACGTTCGCACCCGGTTGATTGACTCAACCTGTAACGAGTTAACTGCTTTGCTTGTAGGAGCTTTTCAGAAAGCTGAGATTAAAGCTATTGGCAACGAGCTTAGTGACGCTCCAATTAGCTCTGTTGGCACAACACTGCTGCGTTGGATTCGTGACTGTAAGCTGCCTCAACAGCTTTACAAAGAGGCAACTTTGGGCGCTCAATACGCGCTTCAGTACGGATGGAGTGCTTTCTTTGTAGGCTGGCAGCAGAACATTAGCGTTCGCACCCAGGACATTTCGCTGGATCAAATCATGCAGTTGGCCCAGCAATCTGGAAGCCAAATAATGCTGGAGCTGCCGCAGTTAATTGCAACTGCTCCTGAGCAAGCTGCTGAAATTCTTCAGGCTGCTATTCCGTCAATTAAGGCATCAGATGCCAAACGCATGGTTCGTGAACTTGCCAAAACCGGCAACACGACAATGGATGAGGAGTACGTTAGCCGTAATCTTCCTGAGATTGTTGCGCTAAAACCTTGGGATGAGATTATCTTTCCGCCTGAAACAGCAGATCTTCAACGGTCCCGCGTGATTTTTCGCAGGACTTGGATGTCTGAAGTGGAGTTGCGTGAAAAGATTACCACTGAAGGCTGGAATCCTGATTGGGTAGAGCGTTCTTTGCAGCAGCTTGGCAAATCAAGCAGCTACTACAACATCAACCTGCTGCCGACAACTACCATGATGGTTTACAACGGTGTAAACTACATGAACATGGTGGAGATTGTTTACTGCTACACCAAAAGCCTAGATGGAGACGCTCCAGCAATCTTTTACACTGTCATTTGCCCACAGGCAGCCTCAAATAGAACGTCAGATTCTTCATCTTGGGCAATCCACGAGCGGCTTGATTATGCTCATGGCGAGTATCCGTTTGTTGAGTTTAGACGGGAACAGATTCGACGCGCGATCACTGACACTCGCGGGATACCGGAGTTGGCAACTACGGATCAGGACGAAATCAAAGCCCAGCATGACTCTATTCGAGATCACACGGCATTTTCGACGCTGCCCCCGATCAAAGTTGTTAAACGAGTCGGAGCCATCAATAAGATCGGTCCAGGCGTGTCGCTTCCGGTAACCAATCAGAACGATTACACGTTCATGGAACCGCCGGCGCGGGAACCTACCGTAGCGTTTAACTTAATCCAGCGCGTTGAACAACAGCACGCAGCATACTTTGGCACTACCAACGGCAACGTGCCTCCAATGGTCACGCAGATGCTTCAGCAGGCACTAGTAAACTCATGGTTGCTGTCTTGGCGCTCTGTGTTTCGGCAGATGTTCTCTTTGTGCTGCCAATACATGGACCCACAGGAAATTCAACGAATTACCGGAGGGCAACTACCTACTAATCTGTCTGAAATCCACAACGAATTTGACATCAATGTCCGATTTGACGTGATGAACATGGACAAGGAATACATCGCGCAAAAGGTGGATTTTTTGACCAAGATTAAGCAGATGGACACTGGTGGTGTGCTTAACGCAAACCGGATTACGGAGATGCTTATTCAAGCAATTGCTCCTGAGATGGCTAGCGAACTTATTCTTGATCAAGCTCAAGCATCGCAAAAGATGTTTAAGGACGTGCAGACTGACATTGGCATGATGCTGCTTGGCAACGAAGCGTTGTATCAGGAGAAAGATCCGGCCGCACAGACAAAGCTACAGTTTGCTCAGCAGGTTATTCAGAGTAATCAGAAAGCGCAGCAGGCGCTTCAGGGAGATCAGAACTTTCAGGCTCTGTTCCAGAACTATGTAAAGAACTTGCAGATGAGCATTACGCAGCAGCAGAACGCTCAAATTGGCAGACTTGGAGTAACTCCAATGCAGCAACAACCTGGACAATGACACAAAAAGAACGCGCAGCTTACGGCTTTGCCGGGAAAAACCACATCTGGGATCAAGTAATTGAAACCATTCAACAGATGCAGGAACAGCTTTGGATGTCAGCCGTTGGAAACAACAACAAAGGCGAAGACCGGATTCACGCTTGCGGTCAAGCTGACGGAGTTAATTTAATATATTCAACACTTTTAACACTAAGACAAGAGGCATTAAGATTAAATTGCTTGACTGACGAAAAAGATTTGGCATAACGCTAACAACGGGCCTTCCAGCGTTACTGGATTGTATTAATAAGGAACTTGCAACCTTAACTGCATGAACGAAAACGAAGTACAGCCTGATTCCGGTAATCAGGAGGCAGAATCAAATACCGTTGCTCAGAAACTCGGTTTAATGGATGAAAGGGATCTTAGTCATCTCTTAAAATCCAGCTTCCTTGACGAGGAGGAGGTAGCTCCGACCACACAGGAGCAGGTATCGCAAGAAGCGGCGGATTCCTCTGGCGAGGACGATCAACAGGCTGACGACGATTCCGAACATCACGAAACTGGCACTTTGACCAGGGGCGTCCAAAAGCGCATCAACAAATTAGTTGCTGCAAAAAAGGCGGCCCAGGCCGAATTGGAAGCGCATAAAGCGCGTTTGAACGAGCTTCACAATGAACTTCAGGCTGCAAAGTCTTCCGTTCCAGTAAAGCATCAAGACCCAAGTGATTTTGCAGACTCACTTAATACCTTTGAACAGGTAAAAAGTGAATACGACAAAGCAATTGAAGTCTTGTTGTGGTGTGAAGACAACCTAGATGGAGGAGTGATTACGTTACCTAATGGAACGGAACACGAACTCTCAGACAGGGACGTTCGAGCAATGAAGCGCACAGCAATGAAGCGTTCTGCTGTTGAAATTCCTGCGAGGCTTAATTACCTGCAACAACAGGCACAAGCAGATTCTCAGGTGGTAGCAGACTTTCCTTGGTGGGGAAAACAGGAGACTGAAGAGTTTCAAGTAGCTCAACAGATCATCCGTGATTTCCCAGAGCTTAAAAAGCGCAGAGCAGATTGGAAGCATTTAGCTGGCTTGATGGTACTTGGCGCAAAATCTTATGCTGAATCTAAAGCGAAGGGAAGAACCCAACAGCAGCCGATTCGCAGAGCGCCGGCACAACCAGGCTCAGGTAAAGCTCCGCTTGCTCGCGCATCCAATGGAGATCAATCAAGTGCTAAACGCCAGTTTGCAAAAACTGGTGGCAGTCGCGATGGTTTAACTGACCTAGTAAAAGCAATGAACTTTGTTTAGTTCACGCAGTAAAAACGCAGTAACTCTCTTAAATTATGGCTTCTCTAACTGAACCAAACCTCTCCGGTCGCGGTAAACGCGAAGACTTGATGGACATGATTGCCTTGGTTGACGCCAAGGACACGCCCTTCACGTCGATGGCAAAAAAAGGCTCCAAACCTGGCAATATGTACTTCCGTTGGCAGTCCGACAGCTTGCCTGCTCCTCAAGTTGGCGGCGTACCGGACGGTTTGGACGTAAACCTTACAACCGGCGTTAGCAACTATGTTGTTGGCTATCGTTCTGAGTTGGCTAACTACGCTCAGATCTATCGTCGCGCAGTCCGTGTTTCCAAACTCACCCAGGACATCGCTGATGTTGCTGGCGTGCGTGACGAGCTGGCTGACAACGTCGCCAAAGCAATCACCGGCATCAAGCGCGACATGGAAGTCACCATGACTTCTAATCAGGTTTCCCAGCTTGATACTGGCGACCAGACAACGGCTTACCGCACAGCCGGCGCGCAGACTTGGATCAGCAATGCTGGTACTGGCACGCCTACTCCCGGGGATATTCCTTCCATCTTCCGTACTCCTACGACTTCTATCGTTGGGACGGGAACTGCGCTTGGAACGTCTTTGACGGACGCTGTTGTGCAGGGCTTGCTCAAATCCATCTTTGATCAGACTGGTCATTACACCAGTTTTGATTGTATCGTTGGAACTGATCTTAAACGCGCCTTTACTGGCCTGCTTGGGACAACGAGCCTGACAACGACTTCGACTGTTGGTGTAACTGGCGCTGGCGCAACGAAGGTGCAGACTTTCCAGCGCGATGCTGCTGCTGACACCTACATTCAGTCGCTGGATGTGTTCCAAGGTGACTTTGGCACGGTTCGCCTGCATCCTACCACGTTTATCGGGACCGTGTCTGGCACGACCTACACGCCCACGGCGTTTAAGGGGCTTGTGCTTGACATGAACCTGCTCGAAGTCCGTTATGGCGGAAACGTGGCTCAGGTTACTCCGTTGCAGGACAATGGTGGTGGCCCTGGCCGTCTTGTTGAAGCAGTTGCTGGTTTGGTTGTCGGGAACCCGCTGGGTCTTGGCAAGTTTGACTACAACGCTGTTTAGTCTTGATCAGCGACACCTGCTTAGTGGTGTGACAGCGTGGAGAGACAGCTTTGTCGGCAACTGACATGTGAGTTGTGGTGAACGCCCATCTTAACGGCGTGACAGCCGGAGAGACGGAACATCTTATTGCGTGCACCATCCGAAAGGTGTAAGCGGGTAGACATGGGAAAGCTATTTGAAAGAAAATAGATATGCCGTGGCAATAAGTGACAGTCTGGAAAGACAGACATCAATCGCGGGGTAGAGCAGTGGCAGCTCGTCTGGCTCATAACCAGAAGGTCGCGTGTTCAATTCACGCCCCCGCTACCATTTCATCCAGACAAAGAACATTGAGTCTTTAACTAACTAGATTCCGACTGACTGCCGTTAGCAGTTACTTTTTATGACTGTACTTCCAATTCCTGTAATTCCAGAACTGATTCAACGCTACACTGGCGTTGTAGCGCCGGCTAACTTGATTGTGCTAGCCGCTAGCAAGGTCACCAATGGCCCTGAAGGCACGGATGGATCGGCACTGCCAGACGACAAGATCACGCCTTACAGCGGCATTTATGATGCCAATGGCAAGCTTCCCACAGTTCCTGGACCTGGAGCAACTTTCATGGCTCGCGTATGATCAGCATTCCCGAAAACCTTGTTGGACAGCTTGAGAAGGAGCTTCGCACCGGATGGGAGCGGAACAAAATTGAGGCTGCTGTAGAACTAAAACAAATTGCGCGTTTCAATCAAGCGCGGCACAAATCAGTTGAAGGATTAGGGCAGAAAATTGCTACTATTCCAGGAACAGCTTATCATTTTTGGGGACAAAAACTTGGGTATGCATGTTGGAATGATAAGGCATTTATGGTTGAGTTTCTTCGTGACAATCCAGAGTGCAAAGTGAATAGTGGCGGCGTTAAGGAAATCAGTGTAGGGTGGACACCTCCAAGTAAATGAAGACAGTACCATTTAGCGCAATTCTAGCAGAAGCCTGTCAATTGATTGGCTTGGACCGGAATACGTTAAATGACAAAAGCTTTGCAGCCGTTCGCGACTTTACTAATCGCCGGCTAAGCATGATTTGGGACAGAGAAGACTGGCCTGATATTCAGCAGGTTACTCAACTGTGGCCTGGAACACGCATTACTAATGTTGTTGCGGCTCCTATTCCAATTTTAACAGAGTCTGGAAATGAGCTTTTGCAAGAAGATAGCGACACTCTGTTTACTCAAAACGCTGAGAACACAATTCCAGTAGTTATCACGCTTGATGTAAACTATCCGCGAATCTATCTCAGAGACTTTTCTGGGCAAGCTTGGCAAAAAGGGACAATCGGAGAGTCGAACGTAAACATAATTAACCCGTTTTTCATTTTAAATGAAGACAACGAGTTGGTTTCATCTGCTGCTAATCAGTACACGTTTGACTACACGGTTGCCGATTCAACCACAGATCCGTACATTACTAGCGTGACCATTCAGCTCCCGTGGAGCACGCCACAATGGACAAGCATTAGCAACTCAACGCTCGAGTTCACAAACAACAGGCAGCCAATTGCGGTAGTGTCTGGACAAGCTATCGGTTGCTGGACGGCAGATCCACGCAGGGGAACACGCAACCGCAATGAATCGTTTACGGTTGAAAACATGCCGGACTTGGATGTGTCTACACAGATACTAAGTCAAGATCTGTTTGTGCTTAGGTTTGCAAACTTTGATCCCAAATTTGTGCTGCTTCGAGCGATAGCTCCGTTTTTGTTTGGCACAAGGTACGAAGCTGCGCTTAATTACTCTGTTGGATCACAGGTTTATTACGATCCAAGTCAAGCCAGTTCAGCGTACAGTCCTCCAAACAAGAACTTGGCCGTAGCTGGTAATTTTTGGAATGCTTTTAATAGCACAACGGCTGGAACTGCTCCTGTTAATCCAAGTTCATACTGGAGAATGAGCGAAATACCATTCCGATTTAAGGGCTATTTGGTAAACTCAGTTTCTGCCGATTTTATGCGCTCAGAAGGCCGTGGAGCAGAAGCAGATTCGCTTGAGGGGATGGCTGAGTTTGCAGTTCAGCAGCAGATTGATGTGCTTATTCGTCAGCAAGGACAGATTCAGCGGATGAACATGGTTTACACCTATTAATATGATTTCAAAATTTGCAAGAAGGCGTAATGTTAATACCAGCCTGCCATTTTTTAATAAACTTACCTATATTGACTCCAAGTCTGGATCAAACACTTTTTCATTTACAAAAGTGGCAGTATCAACCCCTTCTGCAAATGCTTTAATTTTAACTGAAGCTGGATTTACACTTACCAACGAAAGCGGCATCAATTTGATAACAGGTTAATATGGGCGACAAAATCTCTGCACTTCCAGCGGCAACCAGTTTAGACGGAACGGAAATCATTCCAATCGTTCAAGCTGGTGCTACCAAAAAGGTCACCGGCCTTATCCTTCGCAATCCTGCCGGCGTTGCAGGGGGCGACCTTACGGGGACCTATCCTAATCCGACGCTAGCATCTGTGACAACTGCGCAGGTTGCTGTTGGAACTGGACTGGCTATCCCAGTACTTACGGTTGACGCCAAAGGTAGGGTAACTGCGTTAACCACAACGCAGAATCCTGCACTTACAACCAACCAGATTGCCGGCCTTTCTTCTGTCGCACCTTCTGCGCTTGCCGTTACAGCTGCCGTTGGAACGTCTACCTCTGCCGCCAGGGCTGACCATCAGCACGTTTATCCCACTGCTGCCCAGGTAGGTGCTCTTGGGGCTACTGCTACGGCTGGCGGAGACTTGACAGGAAGCTATCCAAACCCAAATTTAGCTGCAATTACTACTGCGCAAACTGGAATCGGCAGCGGATTAGTTATTCCCGTTCTTACGGTTGACGCCAAAGGCCGCGTTACAAACCTAACAACTGCCGCTTGCCCTGCTCTTACGACTACGCAGATTGCGGGACTTTCTTCGACGGCGCCGGCAGCTTTGGCTTCTGTTGCGGCAGTTGGAACATCTACGTTTGCGTCTCGTTCAGATCACCAGCATGTGTTTCCAACAGCGGCACAAGTTGGCGCATTAGGAGCTACAGCAACTGCCGGAGGAGATCTGACGGGAAGCTATCCAAACCCAACGTTTGCTGCAATTACGACAGCACAAAGCAACATTGGAAGTTCAACTCAGATTCCTGTGTTGAGCATTGACGCCAAAGGCAGGGTCACTGGACTTTCTTCTGTTGCTGGAGCTTTTGCAACATCTTCAATCAGTTCTCTTACCGGAGACGTTATTGCTAGTGGCCCTGGGTCAGCATCTGCTGCGCTGGCAGCAATCACGACAGCGCAAAGCAATATTGGAAGTAGCACTTCTGTGCCTGTGCTGAGCATTGATGAAAAAGGCCGCATTACATCACTTTCTAGCACTCCAATTAGTGGAACTGCTGGTGGAACTGTAACAAGCGTGACTGCTGGAAGTGGATTGTCTGGCGGCACAATTACAGGCGCCGGCACAATTGCAATTAGCGACGTAACAACCGCTCAAAGCGCGATTGGAAGCTCGACTCAGATTCCTGTCATTACGGTTAACGCTAAAGGTCAAATCACTGCTCTTACCACAGCAGCTGCTGCCGGTGGAGTTGCGCTTTCCACATCCGAACCTGCTGCCCTTGCGGCTGTTGCTGCTGTTGGAATTGGCGCAACTGCTGCTAGAGCAGATCACCAACATATTTACCCTACTGCTGCTCAGGTTGGTGCGCTCGGAGCTACAGCTGCTGCCGGCGGTGATTTGACTGGAAACTATCCAAATCCAACTCTGGCTGCAATTACTACGGCCCAGTCAATTGTTGGATCGAGTACAGTAATTCCGATTTTAAGCATCGATGCCAAAGGCCGTGTGACTGCGCTGTCGTCAACCACTGCTGCAAGCGGAGTTACGCTTGCAACTACGGCCCCGCCAAATATTGCGTCCGTATCAATTGTTGGTACAAGCGCATTTGCCGCCAGGGCTGACCACACCCACGGAGTGACAGGGGGTATTGACATTTTGCTTGTTGCAGGTGGCGGAGCGGGCGGCCCCGGAACAACTAGTGGGACTTATGGTGGAGGGGGCGGAGCGGGAGGGTATATTGCCAGCAATTTTTCTGCTAGCGCAGGCACTACTTATCCTGTTGTGATCGGCGCAGGTGGAACCAGTGCGGCAGTCGATGCAATTCCCACCGATGGCACAAACTCAACGGGGTTGAGTATTACTGCCCTTGCTGGAGGTTCTGGGTATCCTGGCGCTGCGGGGCTCTCTGGAGGATCGGGCGCAGGTGGCGCGCGCTCTATTGCTGGAAGCGGAAGTTTTGCGGGAGGAACTGGAACTGTTGGCCAAGGGAAAAATGGCG
>Ga0114981_10000526_pt1 | contig 24865 bp, 25 predicted proteins | sample S_140806_MF_Meta_FD_87028 | JGI IMG/M metagenome (GOLD analysis project Ga0114981, IMG submission 87028) | Freshwater microbial communities from Lake Simoncouche, Canada to study carbon cycling - S_140806_MF_MetaG | ecosystem: Environmental > Aquatic > Freshwater > Lake | place: Lake...
TAAGGTGGATCCGTCAGGAACGGTCGGTGGGGCGTGAGTGATCACGCCATGCTCCGGACCTGAGCTTGGGCATGTAGCTCAGTTGGATAGAGCATCAGATTCCGGTTCTGAGGGTCGGGGGTTCGAGTCCCTCCATGCTCGTTGACAGACCCACCCCTGCCGGAACGGGGGTGCCCCTTTTTGGTCCAGCCACCCGCCGGATCCATCTCAGGAGCTGGGCCCATCCTTGGCGGCCGAAAGTTTCAGCCCCATCGCCCGGATGCCGCCCGGATCCACCAGAAAACCGGCCCTGGCGAGGGCCTTCAAAGCTTCAGGCGGCGCCGAAAGGGAGATGCTGCAGCCCCCCAGTTCCCGTCGAAGCCGTCCCAGCGCCGCCTCCACCAGCGCCACCAGCACCTCCTCACGGGCCGGGTCGCTGGGCTCGCTGATCAGATCCCACAGGTTGGCATTGAGGGCTTGATCGCTGGTGATCCTCAAGAAACCCACCAGGCGGTCGTCGGGATCACGCACCGCCAGATGCCAGGCGCTTCGCTCCAAAACCCGTTGCCAGCGCTCCGGGGAGCGGCTGGATTCGCCGCAGGACAGCAGCAAGTGATCCAATTCGGCCCAGGTCAGGTCCGGCTCGCTGAAGAGCTGATAGCCCTTGCGCAGGCGTGGTGTGGGGGCTGGGCTGCGAAAGGGGATCAAGAGAGAGGAGAGATTGTCCAGGGAGGTGTCAACCCGTATTGCGCATGCCGGCGGCGATCCCGTTGATCGTGAGCAGGGCTCCCTGAAGCAGGTCACTGCGGCTGTAGGTACGGCCATCCCCGCTGGAGCTGCCTTCGCTCATCGGGGGCTGGCGGTTCTGATCGCGCAGCAGCCGCAACAGGGCCACCTGCAGATAGCCCAGCGGGATGATCGTGCGGTTGCGTAGATCGACGGAGAGCTGCAGGGCCGGGTCCCCATCCAGAAGACGGGTGTGGTTGCTGATGCGCAGCACCAGATCACAGGTGAGGGCAAATTCCTTGGCAATGGCTTCGAAAATCGCGTCGAAAGCCTCTCGGTTTTCCGGGCGCCCCAGGGACTGCACGTAGTGGTGGGCCAGATCCAGATCCACCTTCGAGAGCGTCATCTCCACCTTGGAGATCAGCATTCGGAAGAAGGGCCAGCGCTGATAAAGCAGTTGGAGTAATTCAAGCTGCTCGCCATCCTGGTCGAGTTCGGCCTGCAAGGCCGCGCCCACGCCGTACCAACTGGGCAATAGGAAGCGGCTCTGGGTCCAGCCGAACACCCACGGAATCGCCCGCAGACTGGAGAGGTCACGGGCGCCACTCTTGCGGCGGGCCGGCCGGCTGGAGATCTGCAGTTTGCTGATTTCCTCGATCGGGGTGACCTGTTCAAAGAACGCCACCAGGGCGGGATTGTCATGCACCAGGGCGCGGTAGTGATCGCGGGAGCGAGCCGCCAAACGCTCCATCAGGGCATTCCATGGCGGTGTGTCGTCGAGAGGGGCACTCACCATGCTGTTCTGCAGTACCGCGGTGGTGACGGTTTCGAGGTTGTAGAGCGCCAGCTCCGGCAGGGAGTATTTGGAGGCTAGAACTTCTCCCTGTTCGGTGATTTTGATCCGCCCCTGGAGGGTGCCGTTGGGTTGGGCCAAGATGGCTTGATAGGCCGGTCCACCGCCCCGACCCACCGACCCGCCGCGCCCGTGAAAGATGCGCAGGGCGACGCCATGGGAATCGGCGAGTCGCTGTAAAGCGATCTGGGCGCGATGAATCTCCCAGTTACTGGAGAGGAAGCCGGAATCTTTATTACTGTCTGAGTACCCCAGCATCACCTCCTGAAGCCGTTGGCCGTTGTCGCTATTGCTCGCGAGCACCTGCCGGTAAAAGGGGTCGCGGAACAGCCGTTCCATCACGGCTGGTGCCTTCTGAAGATCCTCCACGGTTTCAAACAGGGGGATCACCAGCAATTGGGCGGTGCGGGCGAGCGGATCCACGAGGCCGGCCTCCTTGGCCAGCAGCAGCACTTCCAACAGGTCGGACACCGTGTGATTCATCGAGATCACGTAGGTGCTGCAGATGCGCGGCCCGAATTCCTGTTGGAGACGCTGGAGCATCCGGAACACGGCGAAGGTTTCGGCGGTGCTGTCGCTCCAGCGGGCCGTTGGTGGCAGTAAGGGCCGGCGGGTTTGCAGCTCGCTCAGCAACCAGCTGATTCGTTCCTCTTCCTCCATGGCGCCATAGGCCACGGGCAGCTGTAGATCACGGCTGAGCTCATCCAGGGCGTCGCTGTGGCGGGTGCTTTCCTGGCGGATGTCCAGGCTGGCCAGGGTGAATCCAAAGATGTGCACCTGGGTGAGCAGATCCCGCAGGGCCTCGCAGCGCAGGCCGGTGGCATCCAGGCTTTCCTTGAGCAGTTCCAGGTCGGTGCGCAATTCCTCTGCGGAGCTGAAGTGCAGCTCCTGGGAGCTACTCACGGCATCGGCGGGAACTTCCCAGCTCGCCAGGGAAAGGTGCTCATTGCGCAGCTGGGTGAGTTGCAGCCGCTCCAGGATGTAACTTAATTTCAGGCGGTAGGGCTCTTTGCGATAGCTAGTTGCCCGTTCATCGTAGATCTGGGGAAAACGGAGCCGATCCATTTCCAGCGATTCAAGTAGCGCCTTGCTGGGTGGACTCCACTGCATCGAAATGCTGAGCTGATCGCGCAAGTTTTCCACCGCCTGGATGTAGCGCTTCAGCATCAGGGCCCGTTGATAGCAGGCCGTGCGCCAAGTGATCTCCGGCGTCACCGAGGGATTGCCATCCCGGTCGGAACCCACCCAGGAGCCGAAGGTGCAGAAGGAATCGGGTGGGGGCACCACGTCGGGATAGCTGCTGCTGAGGGCGGCCCGCATCCGCTGCCGTAATTGGGGCATGGCGTCGAAGAGCACCTGTTGGAAATAGTGCAGGGCGTAATCGACTTCGTTCAGAACGGATGGTTTGAACTGGTGGAGTTCGTCGGTGCGCCACCAAACGCGGATTTCCTCCTCCAGTTGATGGCGTAGCCGGTCCCGATCGTCGGGATTGACGGTGGCGCTGTGTTGCAGTTTTTGAATCAGGGTGGCCACCCGTCTCTGCTTGTGGCGCACCGTGTGGCGCACGATTTCGGTGGGATGGGCCGTAAAGACCAGGCGAATATCTAGGTCCCTTAGTAGCGTTTCCAGCTGGGCTGGGGGCACATTCAGGGCACGGAGCCGTTCGAATAATTGGCGGAAGGTGGCTGGATCGCTTTGGCTGGCGAGGGGGGGTAAGAACGGATCGCTGCTGAGTACAACGGGAGCGTTTCTGATGCTGTCGAGATAGCTGTCTTCCTCGATATGTTGTTCGAGGATATTTACCAGTTGAAAATAAAGTGAAAATGCTCGAGCGGCGGCGATGCCATCCGCCAGGTCCATCTCGCGGATCAGTTGCACGATGCCGGCGGTGTCGACCCCAGGATCGCTTTCGGGTTCCAGGCTGGCCGTGACCGGTCCGCTCAGTTGTTTGAGCCGCAGCAGACGCTCAACACGCTCCGGTGGGCATTCGCTGCGCAAGACCGTTTGCCAGAGGTCTTCCACCAGCTCCAGCCGTTCGCTGAGGAGCCGGATGACCCGAGCAGGCGGTTCGGTCGTGGCGGGCGGCGGGGCCTGGGGGCCATCGGCGCCCGGGGGCAACGGCATCAGGGCCGCGGCAGGGGGCTCAGACGGGGGCTGAGACGAGGGCTGCCGCATGGGGGCCGGCAAGGCAGACGAACGATTCATGATCATCCCAAAGTGCCGGCAGGATCTGTCGCAAGCCATGCCTCCAGCGTGTTTTCTCGCTGGGCGAGGGCCTCGGTTTCGTCGGTGAGGATGGAGGCGATGCTTTCGCCGGCACGGTGACGCGCCAGCCAGCGCATCGCCTGATTGCCTCGGGTGAGCACCTCGTGGAGCGGTGCCAGGGTGCTTTGCAGGCCGAACGCGTCGGCGAGGGGCGCCAGCTCCTGCAGGCTGGCGCTGATCCAGTCGCCGGCCCGCAGCGGTGAGCCGTCGCGCCAGTGGCGTAGCTCCGCGTCCAGGCTGGATCGGGCTGCAGCCCGGTCATTGGCGTCGGCGAGGGCCGCCAAGGCCTCGGCATCCAGCCGGCTGGTGTGCAGCGGATCCTGCCCTGGGGGATCGGCCAGGAGCTGGTGCAGGCGCAGTTCGGCAAAGGCGGTGACGGCCAGCAGCAGGGCCGGATCGGCGATCAGGTCGCAAATGCGGATCTCCAGTCGATTCAGATCGTGGGGGCGGTCATCCCCATTCGGCCGCACGGAGGTCCAGAGGTGGCGCACGTTGCGCATCGTGCCGGCGGCCAGTTGGGCCTGCACCCATTGCACGTAATGGGCGTGGCTGGTGAACAGGGGCACCAGCGGGGGCGTGAGGGGGAACTGCAGCCAGCGTTGCGAATGGGCTCCCGTGACCGCGCCATCAAGGAAGGGGGAGCTGGCGCTGAGGGCGAGCAGCAGGGCGGCTTCGCACCGCAGCAGCCGCAGGCCCGCAAACAGGGGCTCCATCGCCTGCATGCCCAGATTGATGTGCACGCTGGCGGTGACCACCCGGGTGCCATAGGTGGTTGCGATGTAGTCGTGGTATGGGTTGGTTGGATCGGAGCGCTCGAACCGCTGCGTGTCCCCCAGGCTGAGGGTGCTGTCCGGCAGCAGGGTGAGACCGCGGGGGGTCAGCCAGCGCCGCAGGCGCCGCCGCGGTTCCAGCAGCAGCGCCAGTTGCCGTTGATAGCTGGCATCGGGTGGGGTGGTGTATTCGAGATTGCGGTTGTCGGGTTCGGTGACGAAGCCCTCCAGGGCCGCCGCGGCTTCGGCGGCGCATCCCACCACGGTGGCATCGGCCCTGCCGGTGTACATCTCCACCTCAAAGCCCTTCAACAGCAGCGTCGGGCTCATTGCGGTTGCAGGCAAGCCAGGGCTTTCAGCATGCCGCGCGCCTTGTTCAGGGTTTCCTGGAATTCTGCAGCCGGCTGGGAATCGGCCACGATCCCAGCGCCGGCCTGCACCTGAACCCGCCATTGGCCGGCCGGCGCCGGCAGCACCACCATGCTGCGGATGGTGATGGCCGTATTCAGCGCCCCCGCCAGGTCCACGGCGCCATAGACGCCGGAATAGGGACCGCGGGCATCGGGTTCCAGGGCGTGGATCAACTGCATCGCCTTGATCTTCGGCGCCCCGCTCACCGTCCCAGCGGGGAAGCAGGCCATCAGCAGATCCCAGATGTCGTGGACTGGATCGAGTTGCCCCTCCACTTGGCTGACGATGTGCATGACGTGGGAGTAGCGCTCAATCACCATCAGATCACCGACACGGACGCTTCCGGCCCGACAGACCCGCCCCAGATCGTTGCGGCCCAGGTCCACGAGCATCACGTGTTCGGCCCGTTCCTTGGGATCAGCCAGCAGGTCTGCGGCCAGGGCCGCGTCGGACTGGTCGTCGTTGCCGCGGGGGCGGGTGCCAGCGATGGGCCGGACCGACGCTTGGATGGTGCCGCCTGCATCGGTTTCGGCCTTCACCATGACCTCGGGGCTTGAGCCAATCAAATACCAGCCCCCAAAGTTGAAGAAGGCCATGTAAGGGGATGGGTTGACCATCCGCAAGCTTCGGTACAGCTCGAACGGGTCACGGGCGATGGTGGTCTCAAGCCGCTGGCTCAGCACCAACTGGAAGACGTCGCCAGCGGCGATGTGCTCTTGACCCGTACGTACTGCCGCTTCGAATTCCGACCGTTCCCGATTGCTGGTGGTCGCCAGTTCGGTTTCGGGGCTGTCGTGCCAGTCCAGCGGGGTGACGCCCATTGGTAGCGGAGCATGCATGCGCCGTTCAAGGGCGGCGATCCGGGCCGAGGCCTGGTACCAGGCCTCGTCAGGGTCCGCGCCAGCGCGCAGGTCGGCGTAGGCCACGGCCGTGATCTGGCGCTTGACCTGATCAAATACCAGCAGGCTGTCTGCCAACATCCAGCACCCATCCGGAGGCCCGGAGGGATCGGTGGGATGCACCGGCACCGTGGGTTCGATCCAGCGGATCAGTTCGTAACCCCAGAATCCGAACACCTGCCCCACCGAAGGCAGGCCCGGCACCGTTGCGGGACGCATGTCGCCAAGACATTGGCGCAGAAGGGTGAAGGGGTTGCCCGTCAGATTGTCCACCTGGCCATGGCGCCAGCGGCGCTCGGCGGCCTCGCCCCGACAGGTGAGGGTCCAGAGCGGATTGCTCACCACGAAGCTCCAGCGGCCGATCCGCTCCCCCCCTTCCACCGACTCCAGCAACACGCCGTGATTGGCTTCGGCGCCCACCTTCAGCCAGGTGGTGAGGGGTGTTTCCAGATCGGCGGGCCAGCGCTTCCAGACCGGAATCAGATTGCAGCCTGCGAAGCCGTCGTCTCCACGGGAGGCTTCAGCCCGAAAGGCGTTGTGATCGGCGGTGCGCTCAGAAGCCGACATCAGGACGACAGGCTGGCAAAAAAAACGGGGCGCCTAGCCCCGTAGTTATAGGTGCTGACCAAGGGGTGATCAGGCTTCGAAAGTGTTCTTGCCCGTGAACTTGAGGGTGGAAGGATCCGGATTTTGACCGATACGGCGGGGGTTGTGGCCCACGATAGCGCGGCCTTCATTCACTTTCTCGGGAAACACTCCATCCTTGGGATGGAGGAATTCAGTGTCTCCACCGGGGAAGATCCGGTAGATCTTGTAATCCTCGATGCGGGGCTTGAATTTTGTGCGGAGCTGGGTGCCGAGGGCCAGGCACTGCTCTTTGCGAGCGAAGTACATGATGTTTTCCCCGGCATTCATTTCTGCCGCACCACCGGTGGGCAGTTCAAACGCCTGGGCGCTGCCGCTGGTCCAAGTGATGGCGTACTTCTCCTCGGTTTCGGCGGCATTCAGCAGGCCGCCCGTGCTGCCGATGAACTTGGGAAGTTGACCGCTCAGGGCCGCTGCTGACATGGCTCGAAGACCGTTTCAGGCGGAAGCTAGCACCGACTTTTTGGCGTCCTCCGTCGGTTTGCCGGAGTCTTCACACCCGTCAACAAACCGCCCCGGCTGCCCGGGGCCGGTTCAGGTGCGGCAGACCGGGAAAAACACGGTCAGGCTGGTGCCCCCCCGTTCGGTGAGCCGGCCCCCCAGGCGGTGGAATAGCTGGCGGGTGGCCTGATCGCTCAGTTGCAGGCTGCCGGTGGCCGGATTCCAGCTCAGGACCGGACCCACCCGCTCCACCCCCTCTACGGCCGCGGTGGATGGGCCCCCGGCTGGGGCCTCCGGCTCATCGCTGGCTAGGTGCAGTTTCAGGCGGGCTCCAGCGGGTTGCAGGCTCAGTCGCACCAGGCGACCACTGGGCAGGCTGCGGCTGAAGCGATCCATCAGCCCGCCGAGCATGGTGGCCAGCCGGCTGGGATCGCTCAGCACCGGCGGCAACTCCGCCGCGATCGTCAGCTCCAGCCTCAGATCGCGGCGCTGCAGTTGCCGTTGCCAGAGCTCTTCCAATTGGTGCAGCAACTGGCTGAGGTCGGTGCGGGCCAGATCACTGGCCGCCAGGGGCTGGCCGCTGCCGGGTTGGCGCTGCAGCTCGGCCGCTAGGAAAATCAGCCCGAAGCGGTCGATCTGTTCGCTGCATTCGCTGTCAATCTGTTCCAGGCGTTGCCGCACAACGGTCGGGAGATCGCTGCGGCGCAACAGCGACCGGATCAGGGTGCGGATCGTGGCCAGAGGCGTGCGCACCTCATGGGTGAGGGCCTCCAGCAGGGCCAGCTCTTCGTCCTTGGGCTCGGGACTGGTGGCCGTTTCCTGGTGCCGGCGGCGGGGGTGCAGCATCGGTTGAAGGGTGACGCTGGGGGCCATCGACGCCAGCCGCTGGGCCAGCAAGGGCCAGAACCGCAGCGCCAGGCCGGGGTCGTTGTCGAGGCTGACTAGCGCCTGCAAGGCCTGGCGCAGCTGGCGGGCGTCCGCTGGGGATTGCTGTTGCAACCGCCTGTCGAGCAACTTCAGGGCGGACGACAGCACCGCCGCATCGAAGCGGACCAGGAGGCGCCGTCCCTCTGGCGGACCCTCTAGGGCAAGGCCCACCTGCAGCCGGGGGGTGATCACGATCAACAAGGGATCGGTGCCGTCGTTTTTGAGGAGGGCCAGCCGCCGCAGTCCCATCAGGGCGTCGGCACCGTCGGTCTTCGCGGCGCCAGCGGGACCACCGGGCAGTTGGGGGGCGGAACTCTGCAGCAGATTGCTCAGGTCCGGCGGAGCCCACACCCAGCCCTGGAGGCGTTGGAGCAGGGCCGGTTCGTAGAGCGCCGGTAAGGGGGAAGCCAGCCAGACTCCCTGGGGGGAGGCGGAGGTGGTCAGCAGGTCTTCCTGCAGGGTGGCCAGGGCGGCCCACCATTGGCGCCGCACGCCGTCCTCATCGCCATGGCCAGGGGGGACGTCCTGGCCGAGCAAGCGACGTAATTCACCCAGGGCCGGGATGCTCAAGAATCCGGCCATCGGGTCCCCGGCCCGGGTGGGTGACTGTGGGGCCCGTGGGGCAGCCAGGGCGGAGCCATCGATTCAGACCAGGGCCGTGCTCAGGGCACAGCTTTTAATCAATTCATTGGCGAGGGCCAGGAAGGCCTGGGCCGTGAGCGACTGGGGGGCCGCCAGCACCACCGGTACCCCCCGATCGCCGCCTTCCACCACCGCCATTTCCATGGGCAGTTGGGCTAGCAGGGGCACCCTCGCCTCATCGGCGAGGCGTTGGCCTCCGCCGCTGCCGAACAGGGCGTAGCTCCGCTCGGGAGCATCGGGGGGGATGAAGGCTGTCATGTTTTCGATCACCCCCAGCACGGGGACGCCCATCTGCAAGAACATTGCCAAGCCGCGGCGGGCATCTTGCAGGGACACCTGCTGGGGGGTGGTGACGATCAGCACCCCGGCCATCGGCACCGCCTGGGCGAGGCTGAGCTGGGCATCCCCGGTGCCGGGGGGAAGATCCACCACCACCACGTCCCGCTCGCCCCAGTCCACCTGATAGAGGAACTGGCGAATGATGCCGTTGAGCATGGGGCCACGCCAGATCACGGGCTGGTTCTCTTCGATCAACAACCCCATCGACACCATGGCGATGCCGCAGCAGGTGATCGGGACCAGCACCTGGCTGGGGCCGCTACCCCGCACTTCGGGGGTGTGATCCGCCACTCCCAGCATGGTTGGGGCGTTGGGACCGTAGATGTCCGCATCCAGGAGGCCCACCTTCAGTCCCGTGGCGGCCAGGGCGCAGGCCAGGTTCACGGCCACGGTGCTCTTACCGACGCCCCCTTTGCCGCTGCTCACGGCGATCACCTGCCGTACGCCGGGAATCGGTTGCCGTTCCGGCAGTTGGCCAGCCCCGCCGTGGCCATGGCCCGCAGCACCGATCGGCCCGCTGGAGGGAGGGGCGGCTTGACTGAGCTCGATCTGCAGATCGTCAATTCCCTCGACAGCCAAAACGGCGGAGCGCGCGTCTAGGGCAATCTTTTCCCGTTGACTGCTGGCGAACCCGGGCAGGGCCAGGCGGATAACGGCACGGCCCTCGTGGAGGCGCACGTCTTGGATCCAGCCCAGCTCCAGCAAGCTGCGGCCGCTGCCGGCATCGATCAAGGCCTGGAGGGCGGTGTGGGCCTGGGCAGCAGTGGCCATCCCAACTTTCATACGTTAAGCAAAAGATAAACGAAGCAAGATCATCGGGTTGGGCGTCAGGCGGGATTGGGGACGCCCTTGGGACTGGCGATCTGGGTTCTGGGGCCCGTGACAGAGGCTCTCGAAGCCTTGTGCAGCGGGCGGATGGGCTGGAATGGTAAACGGATCTTCCCTGCCTCCTGGCGCCCTTCCCCACCCAATGGTCTCCGCGACGCCAGCCCCTACTCCCGCCCCCATGTCCCTTGCTTTGCCTCCGGCTGACTCGCGGAGCCGCGCCCGCCAGTTATTGATGGGGTTGCAGGATTCGATCTGCGCCGGTTTGGAGACGCTGGACGGCGAGGGTCGCTTTCAGGAGGAGAGCTGGCAGCGCGCCGAGGGGGGCGGGGGTCGGTCGCGGGTGATGAAGGCCGGACGGGTGTTCGAGCAGGGGGGCGTGAACTTTTCTGAGGTGGAGGGGGAACAACTGCCGCCTTCGATCCTCAGCCAGCGGCCGGAGGCCGAGGGGCACCATTGGTTTGCCACGGGCACCTCCATGGTGTTGCATCCGCGCCATCCCTACATCCCCACGGTGCACCTCAACTACCGCTACTTCGAGGCGGGGCCGGTGTGGTGGTTCGGTGGCGGCGCCGATCTCACTCCTTACTATCCTTTCCTCGACGATGCTCGTCATTTTCACCGCACCCTTAAGGGGGCCTGCGATAGCGTAGATCCGGCTTATTTCCAGGTTTTCAAGCCCTGGTGTGACGAATATTTCTACCTTAAGCATCGGGATGAGACCCGAGGCGTGGGTGGAATTTTTTACGATTACCAGGATCCTGGGGGCGTCCTCTACAAGGGACAGGACCGGGACGGTGGGGCCGCCGCTGCCTCATCGGCGCTCGGTCCCATTGAGCAGGACTGGGAGAAGTTGTTCCGGCTGGCCACGGCTTGCGGTACGGCATTCCTGCCGAGTTATGTGCCCATTGTTGAACGTCGCCAAGACATGCCTTACGGCGATCGGGAACGCCAGTTTCAGCTCTATCGACGTGGCCGTTATGTTGAGTTCAATTTGGTGTTTGATCGCGGCACGATTTTTGGTTTGCAGACCAACGGCCGTACCGAATCCATCCTGATGTCGTTGCCGCCCTTGGTGCGTTGGGAGTATGGCTATGAGGCGGAGCCGGGCAGCAGGGAAGCTCTGCTCACCGACCTGTTCACCCGCCCCCAGAACTGGCTGGAGGATGCCACGCTCACCTCCCGTTGCGAACCCCACCAGGCGGTGAACTGATCTGGGCCTGGCCGATCGACCGTCGATCGCCAGGCCGGCCCAACCCCCGATCGAGGGCTTTCACGATACGGGTGGCGATGGTTTGCACCGCCTGTGGGCGGGTGGTGGGATCCCGCAGCGATGCTTCCAGGTTGCCCTCCAACTTGCCGATCTCCAGGAGGGCCACCCCCCGTCGGGGGCCCCCCAGGCCATTGCGAAATCCCATCGGGTAGGCGCCAAATTCCTGGGCCAGGGATTCGTCGAGGCGGGTAAAGGGACGGTGGAGTGGGGGGATCAGCCCCGAGCCCACACCGCTGCTGCCGTAGGCATCGAAATGGATTTCCATGGCGTAGCCGCCGGTGGCCGCATGGTCCCGCCCCACGGTCCAGTTGGTTCCCGCCTCGTTGCCATCCACGATCGTGCGGAACGGGGGCCGGTAATAGCGGATGTTCAGCCCCTGGGCTTGGCCAAGGGCCACCACCGCTTGGGCGATCACCATGTTCCAGTACAGCTCGTCACTGATGCCGGCATACATCGGTGCTGCCCCCAGTCGCGCGACCGCTTCCCCAGGGGTGCCTGAACCGCCGATGTTCTGGGAATCGGCATGGCCGGCCATCACCAGGATCGGGGTGTCCGCTGCCACCATGGCGGCCCCCACCCAATCCTTCGGCAGGGGACAGCGCCCGCCGGTGAGGGGATCGAACCCAACACTGGAGCTCAGGTCGGCGGGGGCGGGGGACGCAACCCCTGGGGCGGCGGCAGCCCCCAAGGGGGCCGCCGTGATCAGGGCGGCGAGCAGGAGTGGGGGGAGGGTGTGGCGCATCGGAAGCCTTCGGAAATCGGTCCGTCAGATCGGTGAACTGAGCAGGCGCCCGTCGCTGGAGAGCTGCAGGCGGGGGCCCAGTTCCAGTTCCAGGGCGATCAGCTCATCGCGGTGGGCCCGCAGCCGCAGATTGCTGGCGGGACTGTTCGGGGCGCTGACCAGCCGCACCTCCAGGATCTCGGGACGGGCCGCCCGCCGGCGATAGAGCACTCCGGCCAGGGGGCCGAGCAGGGCGAGGAGCAGCGGCCACCAGCCCAGGGCCGGCAGCAGCTGGCCCAATACCAGCCCCAGGCAGGCCGCCCCCAGTCCGCCCAGCAGCGAGAGCAGCAGGGCCAGGGAACCACTGGCCCGCACCTGGCCATGGAAGCGCAGCAGCTGTTGGTCGGGATCGGCGCTTTCGGTGCTCCAGCCCCGGGTGGTGAGCCAGCTGTTCAGGCCCTCCAGCACTTCCAGCGGTGGTTGGGGCGATTGAACGTCCACCACGGTGGTGCGGTCCTTGCTGGCGGCCCTCAGGAAAAAAACCAGGCCGATGGCCAGGAGCAGCGTCAGCAGCAGGGTGGACCCCAGGGTGGGCATTGCGGTGCAGATCAGGTCGGAAGATGGCATTCTCCCCCAGGCTCAGCCCCAGCCGCGCCTCCGCCGTGGGTCACGATGAGGGCTCGTCCCCACTGTCCGTTGATGGCCTCCGCCGCCGTGCCCGCCAGCTCCAGCACCAACCTGGCGCCCCCTGCCCGCTTCGCCGTCTTCGACGGGGACCTGGATGGCACCTGGCAGGAGCTGTTGGCGGCGGCCCCAGCCCTGGCGATCGACACCGAGGCGATGGGCCTGATCCATGGACGCGATCGGCTTTGCCTGGTGCAGGTGTGCGATGCCCACGACAACGTCTGCTGCATTCGGCTGGCCCGGGGTCAGAGCGAGGCTCCCCGCCTGCAGGCCCTGCTGGAGGACGACAGCATCGAGAAGGTGTTCCATTTCGCCCGCTTTGATGTGGCGGCCCTGGCGGAGAACCTGGGCATCGCGGTGGCGCCGATCTTCTGCACCAAGGTGGCCAGCCGCCTCGGCCGCACCTACAGCCCCCGCCATGGCCTCAAGGAGGTGGTGAGTGAACTGGTGGGGGTGGAGCTCGACAAGCAGGCCCAGAGCTCCGATTGGGGCCGGGTGGAGGAGCTCAGCGATGCCCAGCTGGCCTATGCGGCTGGCGATGTGCGATGGCTGCTGGCCGCCCGCGATCGGCTCGAGGTGATGCTTCGCCGGGAGGAGCGATGGGAGTTGGCCCAGCGCTGCTTTGCCTGCATTCCTGTGTTTGCCGATCTCGACCGCCAGCGCTTCGGCCAGATCTTTGAGCATTGAGGCCGGCGTAACGCCCCGCGGGATCAGTCTTCGGTCATGAAATTTTCGTCGTTGCCTACGGCCCCCAGCTGGGCAGTGAACAGGGCGCCGTGATCCACACCGGCGGCCTGGACCTCGGCCAGCATCCGCTCCGCCAACTGTTGCTTCTCGGCACTGGCGCGCAGCCCCTCCTGGGAGGCCCGGACATCCACTTTGCGCCGGGCGGCGGACAGGCTGATCCCCAGCCGACTGGCCAGGTGGCCGCAGGCGGCGTTGTAGGCCCGGTCGGGGATGGCGGCCATCGAAGGGGGGAACGGCAGGGCGAGCCGCTTCATCATTCCAGCAGTCGGGCCCAGATCAGGGCGGCCAGCCGATCGCTGCCGCCGGGGGGACCCATCCGTCGCTGACCGATGCGGCCCAAGCGCTGTCGTTCGTCGGGATCGCTCAACAGCGCCGCCAACCGTTGGCCCAAGGCGGCGGCGGAGGGATAGGGCTCAACGGCCCCCCCCAGCAGCCGGCTCTGGCGGCGGGCAAATCCCACCGTGAACTGGGGACCGGCCCCCGGCAGGGAGAGGGCGGGAATCCCCAGCCCCACCAGTTGTTCGCAGGCGGTGCCGGCGGTGGCCAGCCCCAGGTCGGCCCAACCGGCCCAGGTGCTGAAGCGACCGGGCCCCACCAGCAGGGTGAGGGAATCGCGGCTCCAGGCCGCGGCGGCCTCGCTGCCGATGGGCGGGGCGACAGGCCGGAAGCCCGCCTCGATCAGGACCGGGGCGATCTCTTCGGGGGAGGGGTGGGAGCCCGTGCAGAGCAGCACCGTCCATGGTGGCGTTGGGATTGGGCTGGAGGCGGGCGCCAGGGCCGGGAGCAGGCGCCGCAGGTTGGTCAGGGCCTCCGGCATGCGGCTGCCGGGCAGCAGCAGCAGCGGTCTGCGCTCCGCCAGCCAGGCCGGCCGTGGCAGGGCGGGGAAGCCATCCATCATGGGATTGCCGGCCGCGACAGCATGGATCCCATGGCGTCGCAGTCCCCGGGCGGTCAGACGATCGCGGCAGGCCACGAGGCGGCAGCGCCGCAGGCCCATCAAGGCCCATTCCCAGGGGTCCCACTCACTGCCCTTGCTGCGGTGGTAGGTGTCGGCCAGGGGCGAGCGGCCCCAGCCGATCGGGGCGGGGGAGGCCCAGGTCCAGTCGCTCTTGGGGGTGCCGATGAACCCGTAGGGACCGCCGCCGCTCCAGGCCAGGAGCAGGGGCAGCAGGTCGCCCACCGCCAGGATGGGATCCCCGCGGCGGCCCCAGGCCCGCACCAGCCGCCCCTGGTGCCAGCTCAGCAGGGGCAGGCCGGCCGCCAGGTCGCTCAGGAGGCCCCGCAGGCTCTGGTTGCTGAAGCCACCGCTGGGCAGGGTGCGCCGGGGGCCGATGCGGCGGAGGGCCCCGGCGGCTTCCGCCGCTGCGAAGGTCTGCCCTTCCCCCACCAGGGGCAACACCGCCACCGAGAGCTGCGGTTGGCGGCGGCGGAGGGCCTGCACCAGCCGTAGGGCGATCAGATCTTCCCCGTGGCCGTTGCTCAGAACCAGCAGACGGGGTGGCATGCCATGGCTGATACGATCCGACCACGGGAGTTTGCTCCCCGGCCGGCGGCATGGCCAAGTGGTAAGGCAGAGGATTGCAAATCCTTTACCCCCAGTTCGAATCTGGGTGCCGCCTCTTTGTAATTTCCTGCCAGGGGTGTCGGTCGTCCGGGACTCCTGGAGCAGGTAGTCAGGCGCTTACTTGTTGAGGGCCTTCCAGATCCACCAGGCCGCCAACGCCACCAGCACCCAGGGCAGCAGGCCCCGGAACAGCAGCAGCACCAGCAGCACCATGCCGGCGGACAGGGCGCTGCGTTTGGTCAGCGCCTTGGCCTCGTCGGTCATGTAGCGCCAGCGGGGAATCAAGGACATCGGCGCGTGGGAGGAAGCGTCCAGCAAAGCCCCTGGGGCAGTTGGTTGCCATGGCGGAAGACCGAAAGGGGGTTCCGGAATCCCTGCTCGCCACCGGCAGGCTGGTCAACTCTGGGATCGACTCAGCGACCTTCCCCAACCATTGCCCCTGATGGCGGAGGCGATGTCGGCCATGGCCATGCCATCAATCGGTTTCAACACCCAGACCAGCTCGCAGAGGACGGGCATGGGAATGGTGATTGAGGCGGCTTTTCGCATCACCCGGCTCACTTCAGTGGCCTAGGCGGGCTCATCTATCTTCAAGGGTGCTGGTCTTGAATCAGCAGATCTCAGGATCCTCTCAGATCAGTTCCTGGCTTAGGTCACCAAGATCGCCCCCAAACGATGACCGTGGAACCACTCCATCGAAGTAGCCCAGGTGATTTGTGAATTGATGGCGACGTCTAGGCCTTTCCGGGCGGAGTCCGAACAGATGGAGTCCCTGGATCGATCGATCGACGCGGTGGCTTTCTAGGATGCCCGGTACCAAAATCCAATCCGCCCAATCCGCCCAATTCGCCCAATTCGGTGGCGGCAGCGTTTGATTTGGTGTTTGAGAAAACCGAGGGAATTCCCCAAGCATGGTTTGGTCCTGCGAGGATTTTGGCCATTAGATCGAGAAAAGCGTGGTCGTCGCTTACCCCAGCAGCCAGGGCAATTCGCAGCCCAGGACCATGCTCTGAGCTGCGTAAGCCTGTGTCTCCTGGTCAGCAATTCCTGTCAGCCCTATCGCAAAGGCCTAGGGGCTGTCCACAGTGATCGTCTTACCCCCAACCCGATGCCTCTCCATCTCCTGAGCCTCGTTGTGGCCGTGCTGCTGGCCATGGTGGGAGCCGTGATGGGAGGAGCCGTGGCCCCGTCGGCCAAGGGGGGGCCCCTGGAGGTGGGCCAGGCCTATGGCCTGTTGCGGCAACAATTGTTGGCGGCCGGGTGGACGCCTTTTCGCACGGCTCCCTCGCCCGGTTGCGACGCCGGCTTGGCCGATCGCCGTTGTCGCCTGTTTCCTGAACTCGGCTCCTGTTCCCACACGGGGCTGGGTCTATGTCGTTTTGACTGGCGCTCTCCCCAGGGACAGCCGATGGCTGTGATCACCGCCGGTGGTGACGGACAGGTCGATCCGGGCCAGGTGAGCCATTGGTTCGTCAGCGAGTGACTGTGGCTCAATCTTGATTTGCGCTTGTTCGGTCGAGCCGCGGGCTTCGGATCTTGAGGGCGTTCGGAGCGTCGCCACGGAATCCAGCCGCTAAGGAACCGGACAGCCACCGCTGTCACGCCCTTGAGATGGGGTGGATCTAGTTAAAGATCCCCATCAACAACGTGAGCAGGGCAACTCCGACGACGCCTGTGACGGCCAGTAATGATGAGGATTGGGGCATGGCGGGACCTCCCGACTGGAGCCAAACCTAAAGCAAATCTGAAGCTTTTTGGGTGGTTGTTGCGACAGTTCCGAAACGTACATCCTTCGTAATCCTCTGGGGTCGGGGCTAGAGGCGGGCCGCGGCGTTCCAGTGGCGCCCGTCGCGACTGGTGGCGACACAGCGCAGCGTTCGGGGCCCGAGGATGCAGTCACCCTCCGCAACGGTTCCCAGGGGCAGCAGGCTGGATCCCGGTTCGGCATCGGCTTCCGCCCCTTGCCAGCGCACGGCGCTAATTCGCATCTGCAGCGGCCAATGGGGCGTGCAGCGGTTGTCCCGGCAGCGCATCGGTCGGCTTGGGGGGGTCAGCTCCCCGGCGAGGGTCAGTTGATCACTGGCGATCGGGTTGCCGCGAACCGTGGCGATCAACCGCACCACCAGCAGGCCAGGTTCCGGTTGAACGAGTTGCAAGAGCCCACAGCGGCGGCGGCCCCCGCCGTCGGGCTCGCTCTGCCATTGGCAGTGCCCCACCCGTCGCTCCCAGCGGCCGAAATTGAGGATCCCGGGCGGGGGCACCGGCGGCTCACCTAGGGCGGCGGCCCCCAAGCCCGAGGGGGAGAGTCCGGTCAGGCCCACACCCCAGACCAGCCCCAGGAGGCCAGCCACCCCCTTGAATCCGCCGCAACCGGAACGACGCCCACTCAATAGCCAGAATCTGCCACGCAGATTCCCTGGCAGCTGATGCCATTGCTGGCGGTGCGACCACAATGGCCACAGAGCACCGGATCGCCGGCGGGGGGATGGGTCGCCGCTGGCGAACTCGGTTGGGTCGGGGTTGGGGTGCCTCGGGGTTGGCTGGGCGGCGGCGAGGGGGGGCTGGCCAAGGCGGGGCCTGGAGGGGGTGCGTTCGATCATGGCCATCGATCTGTCTTGGCGTGACCGTGACCCTCCCGTTGCCCCCAGGCCCCCTTCCCGGCATCGGCGTGGGCACCTGGGCCTGGGGCAATCAGTTCCTGTGGGGCTACGACCCACTCCAGGATGCCGAATTGGAGGCCACCTTCCGCCGGGCCGTGGCCCTGGGGTTGCGCCTGTTCGACACCGCAGACTCCTACGGCACGGGGCGCTGGCTCGGTCGCAGCGAGATCCTGCTGGGCCGGTTCTGTGCCGCCCTGCCCGAAGCGGAACGCCGGGATCTCACCTTGGCCACCAAGTTGGCGCCCTTCCCGTGGCGACTGGGACGGGGTGGCTATGCCAAGGCCTTTGCCGCCTCGCGCCAGCGCCTGCTGGGCCGCGTCGATCGCGTGCAGTTGCACTGGAGTACGGCCCGCTATGCCCCCTGGCAGGAGGGGCCGTTGCTGGAGGGGTTGGCGGATCTGGTGGAGCGCGGCGAGGTGAGGGAGCTGGGGGTGTCGAACATGGGGCCGCGCCGTCTCCGTGAGGCCCATGCCCAGTTGGCGCGACGCGGCGTGCGATTGACGAGCCTGCAGGTGCAGCTGTCGCTGTTGGCGCTGGATCCCCTGACCCCTGATGGGGTTGCCGGGGTCTGCCGGGAGCTTGGCATCGAGCTGATCGCCTATAGCCCCCTGGCCCTGGGCCTGCTGGCCCGACCGGAGGCGGCCAGCGCTCCCTTGCCCCGGGGGCCCCGCCGCCTCCTGTTCCAACGGCTTCGGCCGCGCCTTTCGTTGCTGCTTCAGGGGATGGAGCGGGTGGCTCAAGTCCATGGCGCCGACCTGGTGGCGGTCGCCCTCAATTGGTGTCGTGCCCATGGAGCGATGCCGATTCCAGGTCTACGTCGACCGGATCAGGTGGAGGCTGCGGTGGCGGCCTCCACCTGGGAGCTCAGCCTGGAGGAGCGGGATGACCTGGATCGGCTGGCCCGTGCCGCGGCAGCGGAGGGGGCCAAGATGCCGGCCAACCCGTTTCAGAGTGCCTGAGCGGCCGGGTCTGGGTCCGGGGTGATGACCACGGGCAGGGCGTCGGCCCGCGGTTGGGGGGCCTCGGTGCGCTGGAGCAGTTGGAGGATCTGGGGATCCACGGCCTCGTCGTCGCTGCTGCCGGAGGCCGTCGGACCGCAGGCGCTCAGGGCTTCCTGCAACAGCGAATCGAAGGTGGAGCCTGGCAGGCGGTGGCGGGCAAGCTCCAGGAAGGCTCGGGCCAAGGACTCGCCGGCGGCGGCGCGCAGGGCCGGATTGCTGCGGCGCAGTTCCTGTTCCTGGCTGATGGAGGTCAGGAACCGTTCCGTGACGTCCCGTTTGGTGGTGGCGCGGATGCGGGTGTCCTGTTCCGCTTCCGAGAGATTGAGTTGGTTGTCAATTTCATGAAGGCGCCGATTGAGGCTGTCCAGAACCTCCTGCGCTTCCTTGGCGATGTGGGTGAGCTGGCCGTCGGACAGGCGTGGCAGGTCAGCCACGTACACCTTGCCGTGGTCCCGCAGGGTGAGGAAAGTGGGGCGTTGACCGCCAGGGTTGTTGTCCCGGAGGATCGGCCCCGCCTCCCGGAAGCGGGGCCTGGGTTGCTGGGGCCGTTGCGGTGGTACTGGACCGGCTGAGCTGCGCCGACGGGTGATCCGGCTGGAGGTATCAAACATCGTCTGGGATTTCGGCTCTACGGGGTATGGGGTGGTGAACGCGGTAGCGGGCGTCACAGTCGGCCACCTTAGGCAGGAGTCTCCTCAGCCTCGACTGGGGGCCTCAGTACGGCAATCCGGCTAGGGGCAGTTCTGCTGCATCTCCGCCGCGGATCTCCCCCAGTTCCCAGGCTTGGTGGCCCACAGCGCGGCAAATATCCAGCACGTCGGCCACGGCAGAGGCGGGCAGCACGAGGCAGAATCCCACCCCGAGATTGAAGGTGTTCCAGAGATCGGCCTCAGGGATCTCCCCCTGCTCCTGCAGCCAGCGAAACAGGGGCGGTCGGGACCAACTGGTGGGGTCGATCACCGCATGCACCCCGGGCGGCAGGCAGCGGGGCAAATTTTCGGGCAAACCGCCGCCGGTGATGTGGGCCATGCCGTGCAGGGGCACCGCCGCGGCCTTGAGGGCCTTCACCAGGGCGGCGTACAGCAAGGTTGGGGTGAGTAGGGAGGCGATCAGGGGTGGCCCCTCCTCCTCCAGCAGGGTCGTGCTGGTGACGCCGCGGCTGTCGAGAATCCGGCGCACCAGGCTGAAGCCATTGCTATGAACGCCACTGCTGGCGACGGCCACGAGGCGATCTCCGGCCCGCACCTGGCGGCCATCAATGAGTTCGTCCTCTTCCACGACCGCCACGCAGAAGCCAGCGAGGTCGTAGCGGCCCTCACCGTAAAAGCCCGGCATCTCGGCGGTTTCACCCCCCAGCAGGGCGCAGCCACTCTGGCGGCAGCCATCGGAGATGCCCTCTACCACCGTGGCCATCGCCTCGGGGCTGAGCTTGCCGGTGGCGATGTAATCGAGAAAAAAGAGCGGCTCGGCTCCGCTGGTGATCACGTCGTTGACGCACATCGCCACCAGGTCCAGACCGACGCCGTGATGGTGGCCATGGGCTTGGGCGAGTTCCAGCTTGGTGCCCACGCCGTCGGTTCCCGACACCAAGAGGGGACGCTTCAGGCCCGGGGGAAGTCGGCAGAGTCCGCCGAAGCCGCCCAGCCCTCCAACCACTTCCGGGCGGCGGGTTGTTTCCACACTGGCGCGGATCCGATCCACGAAGGCGCGGCCCGCCACCACATCCACACCAGCCGTTCGGTAGTCCATGGGCGTCCGGGCCGTTTCTGCTTCGATCCTGCAACGCCACACGACCGCATGCCAGGGATGGCTGCCCAATGGCCGGCGTTGTTCATCAGCTTGCCTGATGCGGCTGATTGGATTTGCTAATACGGCGCTGGCGCCGCTCGACCGGCTGGCCTGGGAGGAATCCTCTGAGGGTCTTGGGTTGGCTGAATAGATGATGAATGCTGATCAGTCTTCCGAGGCGGTTCGCTGATTTTTTCAGTTGGCTTGCATCCGTTACCTTTGGTCCGTTGTCAATTTCCGATAGGAACCCGTTGGGCTGATTCGCCACTTGGGTGGAGCCTTAATTGAGCTCAAACTCATCAGCGATTCAAGCGGCTTTGGTGGCCAGCGTTAGCGCTTTCCCTGAAATTCGTTTCCCCGCCTGCGATTTCCGCCTGTTATGCGTGCATCTCAGATTCTGGGCACCGCTGCCCTCCTGATCGTTTCCGGCGTCTCCGTGCTTCCTGCCTCGGCGGCAACTCCCTCTCCAAGTGTGGCCATTCGCGAGGTCGGCGTTCCCTCCAGTGGCGAGGAACCCTTCCTACGTAACCCTCCCGTGGCGCCGTCTCCTCAGGGACAGCTTCAGATCGCCACCACCCGCCCGGGGAAGGTGATCAACGGTCAGGCCAGCTGGTACGGACCAGGCTTCTATGGCAACCGCACCGCCAATGGCGAAGTGTTTCGTCCAGGCGCATTTACGGCAGCCCATCGCACCCTTCCCTTCGGTACCCGGGTGCGGGTAACCAATCTTGATAACGGGCGTTCCACTGTGGTGCGCATCAATGACCGTGGTCCTTTCCATGGTGGAAGGATCCTCGACCTAGCCCACGGTGCGGCCGGCGAACTCGGTGTCACCGCCAGCGGCCTGGCCCAGGTGAGACTGGAAGTTCTGGATTGATTCCTCCCCTGCCCGCCCTCCGGCGGGCAGTCCTGGGATGGCACGGCAGCCCATCCGCCAATCTGGCGGGTGGGCTGTTGCTGATTTTTGAGGGTGGAACTGCTCCGTACACGTTTGCAACTGGCGGCCTGGCGGCGGAGCCTCGGGTCCCGTCCACTGCATTTCGTGCCCACCATGGGCGCCCTGCATGGGGGGCACCAGCAGTTGCTGCGACGGGCCGCCGTTGCGGAAGCCGCAGGCCCGCCGGCTGTTCTGCTCAGTGTCTTCGTCAATCCCCTGCAATTCGGCCCCGGGGAAGATTTCCAGTGCTACCCCAGGGATCTGGAGCGCGATGCCCAACTGGCACAGCAGGCCGGTGCCGAAGCCCTATTCGCCCCGTCGCTGGAGGAGATCTATCCCCATGGGGAGGCTGATCTCACCCGGGTGCAGCCACCTCCAGCGTTGCAGGCCAGGCTCTGTGGTCGCACCCGACCTGGCCATTTTGATGGGGTGGCCACGGTGGTCTGTCGCCTGCTTGGTCTGGTGCGTCCCGATCGGTTGGTGATGGGCGAGAAGGATTGGCAGCAGCTGGTGATTCTGCGGCGGGTGGTCGCCGATCTGGGCTGGCCCGTGCTGGTTCAGGGCTGCGCCACGGTGCGGACGGAGGGGGGCCTGGCCTGCAGTTCCCGCAACCGTTACCTCTCTTTTGATCAGCAGCGGCAAGCCTTGGCCTTGCCGGCGGCCCTCGCGGCCGCGGCTGCGGCCCATGCCGGTGGTGTGAGCGAGGCGACGGAGCTCTTGACCGTGGCGGAGCGCCAATTGCGGGCCGCTGGCCTGCGTCTCGACTACCTGGAGCTGGTGCAGGCACATAACCTGCAACCACTGTCGCGGGTGGCAGGGCTGGCGCTCCTGGCGGCGGCGGTCCACTGCGGTCCAAGCCGATTGATCGACCACGTATTTCTGATGAGCCGTCCCCCGATCGTCGCCATCGATGGCCCTGCTGGTGCCGGCAAGAGCACGGTGACCCGTGCCCTGGCCCGTCGGTTGGGGCTGGTGTACCTCGACACCGGAGCAATGTATCGGGCGCTCACCTGGTGGGTGCAGCAGCAGGGGGTGGATGCCGGCGATGCCGCCTCGGTGGCTCCCCTGCTGGAGGGGCTCGATCTGCGGCTCGGTTCCGGGGACGACGACGATCCCCAGGTCACCGTCAATGGTCACGATGTCACGGTGGCCATTCGCAGTCCGGAGGTCACGGCTCAGGTGTCGCTGGTGGCGGCCCACAGCTGTGTCCGCGAGGCGTTGACGGCCCAGCAGCAGGCCATGGGGCGTCGGGGGGGTCTGGTGGCGGAAGGCCGGGACATCGGCACGGCCGTGTTCCCCGAGGCGGATTGCAAGGTGTTTCTCACCGCCAGCGTGGCTGAGCGGGCCCGACGGCGGGCCCAGGACCTTGAGCAACGGGGCTTCCCCGTTCCGGCGCTGAGTGCTCTGGAGGCCCAGATCGCCGAGCGGGATCATCAGGACTCCACCCGGGAGGTGGCGCCGCTCCGCCAGGCGGAGGACGCCGTCGAGTTGGTCACCGATGGGATGACGATCGAGCGGGTGATCGAGGCCCTGGAGGATTTGTTTCGCCAAAGGGTTCCCGAGGAGGCCTGGAGTGTCGATCGGGGTTAGCGGGGCCGCAGGGAGTCCAGCAGGCCTGCGCAGGCGTCCTCCAGTAGATCGAGAACGTGGTCGAAACCCTGGGGACCGCCGTAGTACGGATCGGGGATCTCGGCGGCGGTGAAGCGTTGGCAATAGTCGGTGATCGGGGTGATCGTTGCCGTGGGACGGGTCTGACGCGCCAAGTTCTGACGCGCCAAGGTCTGACGCGCCAAGTTCTGAACGGCGCCCAGATTGTCCGCATCCATCGTCAGGATGTGGTCAAAGTTGTGCAGGTCGTCCACTTCCAGCCGCCGCGCCCGACTGGGCAGGTGGATGCCCCGTCGTTCGGCCGCGGCGCGCATGCGTGGATCGGCCGGCTGCCCCACATGCCACCCTCCTGTGCCGGCGGAATCAACCTCGAAGACGTGGCCAAGGTCGGCGCCGGCCAGGTGATGCAGGAACACCCCCTCGGCAGCGGGCGAGCGGCAGATGTTGCCGAGGCAGACGAATAACAGGCGGGTTGGTCTGCGGGGGGAACGGGGAGGCAAACGCATCACGGCAGGCGGCGCAGGGCCAGGCTGGCGCGGAGCCGGACGACCGGGGTGGGTTCCCCCGCTTCGGCGGCGAGTTGGGATAGGGCGGAGTAGGTGCGCTGGAGCTGGTCCGCATCGCCCTCCATCGTCCGGGCAAGGGATTCCAGCCCCACCACCACGGCGTAGCGCACCACCCATTCGTCATCACCACCGCCGGCTTCCAGGGCCTGGAGGCAGCGTTCGATCACCGCCTCCCGGAGGGGCCCCTCCAGGCCAAGGAGCTGCAGTTGCCCCAGGCCCCGGGCGGCGGCCCTGCGCACACTGGCGCCGATGTCGTCTCCAAGAGCCTGCTCCAGCAGCTCCAGCCCCCGCACATCGCCGATGCCGGCCAGGGCGCGTACGGCCCAGGCCCGGGCGCCATAGTTGTGGACGTCCAGGTTGTGCAGTAGGGGATCCACCGCCGCTGGACCGATGGCGATCAGGCCGTCCACGGCCGCCACCGCCGCTCCGGGGTTGTTGAAGCCAAGCACCTGGACGAGGGTGGTGATGGCGGCCTGGTCGTCTCCGGCCGCTGCGGCCAGGGCCTGGGTGGCTGTCAACAGGGCGGCGCTGCTGTCGGCGTGTTCCAGGGCAGCGATCAGGGCAGCGGTGGTGAGGACTTCGGGCATGGCGTGGGTGTGGATGACGGCGCGGAGCCAGGGTCAGAGCAGGGCATCCATGGCGGCCAGGATCGCTTCGTCGTCGGGTTCCCCCTGGCCATGTTCCAGGAGGCCGCGGAGGGCGATCAACTTGAGGCTGTTTTCCGCCAGGGTGCGACAGATCGGCTCCAGCGCCGGCCGCCAGCCCACGGCACCCAGGTCCATCAGGGCAGCACGGCGAACCTGAAGCTGAGGATGGGCCAGCATCCTGAGCAGGTCATCGGCCCAGCGGGGATCACCCGTGAGCATCAGTAGGGCCCGGCCGGCAGCGCTACGGATCAGGGGCCGGTCATGATTGAGAAACGGCTCAATCACTCGAAGCACAGGATCTTCGGCCAGGCCGATGTCCCCCAGGGCCTCCAGCAGGGCTTCACAGGGTTCCTGCAACTTGGGGCTGTTGGCCTGGGGCGCACCGGCGCCGGTCAGGCCACTGGCCAGACGGCGGCAGATGGGCGCCACCGCGGCGGTGGCACGCAGGTCACCGAGGGCCCGCACCGCGGCCTCACGCAAGCCGTCATCGTTGTCCTCGAGGGCGGCTAGGAGATCGTCCACGGCCCTGGAGTCGCCGAGTTTTCCAAGGGCGCGGGCCGCATTGCGGGCGACAGCGTTGTGTTCCACGCCGGCGGCCGGGTTGCGGGGTTGGCGCTGGCGCAGGGCGGCCTGGAGCAGGGGAACGGCGTCGGGGTGGCGACTTCGCATCCGTCCGAGCCACCAGGCGGCGTAGTACTGGAGGGATTGATCTTCACTCTGGCGCAGGCGGCGTAGGGCTTCTGCCTCGCTAATCGGCTCGCCGGCGCCGGGGGGAGGGGCTTCGAGATCGGCCGCGCCAGCCATGGCCAGAATTCTGATAACACTCCGGTGTCGATGTTGCCACCCTCGCGGCCGTTGTCGGCGCCGATGTCAGGGCCCGTGACAAAAAAGGGGCCCGTGAGGGCCCCTGGGGATTGGATCGAACCGCGAAGGAAGCTCAGACGAGA